>Ga0307513_10008524_pt1 | contig 13098 bp, 12 predicted proteins | sample 15_EM_MG_FD_202174 | JGI IMG/M metagenome (GOLD analysis project Ga0307513, IMG submission 202174) | Populus trichocarpa ectomycorrhiza microbial communities from riparian zone in the Pacific Northwest, United States - 15_EM | ecosystem: Host-associated > Plants > Roots > Unclassified | place...
TGTTCCTCGACCTGCTTGCCGACGACCACTTCCTCGACGACGCGCGCCGTCTTGGCGACTACAGGTTCTTCGGCGCGCTCCGTGACTTCGAGCGTGCCTTCGCGGAAAGCGTTGTCGGCGTCCGTCACCGGGCGATCAACGGGGCGGCGTTCGACATGCACGCGTTCCTCGCGCAGTTGCACCTGCTCCGTGACCGGCTTCTCCTCGACGCGGCTCTCGACGCGCACGCCGCCGCGCTCGACTTCGCGCTTGCCGACCTGCAACTCTTCTTCCACGACCGGGATCGTCGTCTCGCCGCGATAGACGTGCTCGCCCTTCAAGTCGCTGTCCCACGCCCGCTCGAAGTATTCGGCGTCTTCGTCCGAACGCGGGTTGAAGCCCATCACGATGCCGCCGTCTTTGACGCCCGCCTCATACTCTTTCGCGCGGTCTTCCGGGATACCTGAACCGACCATCGCGCCGATGAGTCCGCCCGCCGCGCCGCCCGCGCCCGCGCCGACGAGTGCGCCCGCGAGTGGCCCCGCCACGAGCAAACCGAGTCCCGGCAACGCGACGCTCGTGCCGATGGCGGCAATCGCGCCGAGGACCGCGCCAGTCGTGCCGCCGATGGCCGCGCCCGTGCCCGTGCCTTCGAGAGCCTTCGAGCCGAGTTCCGTGTCGGCGGCGTCGCTGCCTTCCGGATAATATTTATTGCGAGTTTCGTCCGACATGATGACGTTGATGTCGTCTTTGGCGTAGCCGCGTTCGGAAAGTGAGGTGTAGGCGCGCTCGGCGCTGTCCCTGTCCCTGAACATGCCCGTCACAACCTGCGAGCGTTTCTGTGTCGTACCGGTCGAATTTGCCATATGTTATCTCCCCTTCACTGCACGTATGATTTTTCCAGTTCACAACACGGGCAAAACTGAGAAACGAACTTCAGCCGACTCCGCGCTGTGTATGATTTCGCGTCGCTGACGCAATTCCGAAAGCCTCTAGTGCAAGGAGCGTTCCGAAAGTCGAGACGGCGAGCGCGCGCGATACGGAAGCCTGCAAGCGGCGTCGCCCGTCGCAATCGAGAAGCGGGCAAGAAGCGGAATTCGAGGCGTCGCTGCGGCGGCATTCGTGTACAATCGTCGCCGTCGTCAGCCGAATTTTGTGTCAGAGGAAGGGGAGAGCCAAAGTGAAAGCAATCATTAAGGTGTTACGTCTCGCGCTCGTCTTGTCGGCGTGTGCGTTTGGCGTGAGCGCGCAAGTCGCGCCCGCCGAGCCGTCGGGGGTGGCGGGCGGCGAGCCGCGCGTCGCGTTGACGGAAGCGGCCACGGCTTTCGACGTGGCGGGGCGCGTCGCGCTCGCCGGGAGACTTCGCACCACCTCGCTGGCGGGCACGCAGGATGCCCCGACGCGCAACGTTCTTCTCACCATCGAAAATCGCAGCCAGTTTTTTTACAACTACGTCTCCGGCTCGGCCACCTTTTACGACGCGGGCGGCGTGCGTTGCGGCGAAGGCATGTGGAAGGTCGGGACGCTGGCCGTCGGCGAAGTGGCGGAGGTTGACACGCCGGGATTGCGCCTGACCTGTACGCCCGCGACGTGGCGCATCGTCGCGATCAACCTGCTGACGCGTTCGACGGATGTGGCGAAACCGGACAGCGGCACGCCGCCCGCGCCCGACAGCGCGACGCCCCCGACGACGGCGACACCCGCGCCCGCGTCGAACGTCTCTCCGGCGTCAACAGTCTCTCCGGCGTCCGTCATGCCGCGCCTCGAAATCAACATCAATGGCCGGACGCTGCCGCTGCAAATCGGCAACCCGCTTGAGATCATCGTCGGCAACGAGCGCGTGAATATCGTCGTCAACCCTGCGCCGTAAGCGTGCCGCGCGTCTTGACCTTCGGGGCGCGCGGCGAGAGAATCGCATCAGACGCACGCCCCCAACTTTAAACGCGAGCAACAAGGAGAGACAGTCATGGCAGACGACGACGCCAAGAGATGTAAGCACAATTTGTGCAGTTGCGCGGCGGGGAACGACAGCGACTATTGCAGCGAATACTGCGAGAACGCGAGCGACACGGGCATCACCGAGATCGCCTGTAGCTGCGGACACCCCGGCTGCTCCTAAAACTTCAAGGCCACGAAACAGCACGACCCTCAATCGCACGTTCAGCGAGCGGTTGAGGGTCGAAATTTGCGCGCCTGTTTTCGTCGTCACACGTCAAACCCGCGCGCACGCGTGATTTGATGAGTTAACGGCTCGCGCGTTAAACTCGCGCGTTAAAGTAGAAGGCGTTTGTTTACGAGTTGCTTATGAGTCGTCATCACGAAGGAATCGGGGGGAGAGGACGGGCGCGCACCCCTGCGTCGGACGAGGACGTGCTCGCCGCGCTGCGCGAGATCGTCGGCGCGGAGCATGTGCTCGTTGACGCGGAGAAGGTCGAGCCATACGCGGCGGACGCGGTGAAGGAGAAGTTTCCGCCCGAAGCCGTGTTGCTGCCGCAGACGACCGCTGAAGTCGCGGCGATTCTCAAACTCGCCAACGTGCGCCGGTTTCCCGTCACGGCGCGCGGCGGCGGCGTCGGTTACACGGGCGGCGCAGTGCCGGTTGATGGGGGCGTCGTCATCGGCACGGATCGCATGAACCGCATCCGAGAGATCAACGCGGACGATCTCTACGTCGTCACCGAGCCGGGCGTGACGACCTACGCGTTGCAGCAGGGCGTGTTCTACCCGCCCGACCCGGCCTCTTACAAGACCTCTTTCATCGGCGGCAACATCGCGGAGAACGCGGGCGGCATTCGCTCCGCCAAGTACGGCGTGACGAAGCATTACGTGATCGGCCTCGAAGTCGTCACGCCGACGGGCGAGGTGATCCGCACCGGCGGCCTGACGAGCAAGAACGTCGTCGGCTTCGACCTCACCGGACTCATCTGCGGCTCGGAAGGCATGCTCGGCATCATCACCGAGGCGACGCTCCGCCTGCTGCCGCTGCCCGAAGCGACGCGCACCGTGCGCGCTACCTTCAAGACGATGACGGAGGCGTGCGCCTGCGTGCCGCGCTTCAACCGCGCGCGCGTGACGCCGGTGGCGATTGAGGTGCTGGACCGGAACGCCATCGCGGCGGTCGAGACGGAGTTCGCCTTCGGCTTCGGCGCGGACGCGGGCGCGCTCCTGCTCGTCTCGGTTGACGGGCACGCGTCGGAAGTCGAGCGCGACGCGCTCATCTGCGAAACGGTCGTGCGCGAAGGCGGCGGCTACGACGTGATGCGCTCGGAGACGCGCGAGGAAGAGGAGCGGCTGTGGGACGTGCGCCGCGCGATCTCGCCCGCGCTCAAAAAATTCGGCACGATGAAGTTCAACGAGGACGTGGTTGTGCCGCGCTCGCGCGTGCCCGAACTCGTCGCGCGCGTCGAAGAGATCGGGAAGTTGCACGACACGTTCGTCGTCAACTTCGGCCACGCGGGCGACGGCAACATCCACGTCAACTTCATGTGCGACCGCGACGACCGGGAAGCGATGCGCCGCGCCCGCGCCGCCGTCCGCGACACCTTCGCCTTCTCCGTCGAACTCGGAGGCACGATCAGCGGCGAGCACGGCATCGGTTACGTCAAAGCCCCCTACCTCGACATGGCGCTCGGCGCGGCGACCATAGACGCCATGAAAAGCATCAAGCGCGCGCTCGACCCGAACGGCATTTTGAATCCGGGCAAGATGTTTATGTGAGACGCTTCTCAAGCAGCAGTCACATGAACGGCGGCAAGGCGGGAAGTGTGGTAGCCGAAGTCTCTATGGAATCCCTGTTGATCGAACTCCAACGCTTGAAGCGGCTCGACCGGACGGGCTGGGTGTTGCGCGGACTCGCGCCGGGAGCGGAGTCTGTCGCGGCGCACAGTTACGGCGTGGCGTTCACGGCGATGCTGCTGGCGGACGAGGTGCGCGCGCGTGGCGCGGAGGTGGATGTCGAGCGCGTGTTGCGCGTCGCGCTGTTGCACGATCTGGCCGAGGCGCGAACGGGCGACATGCCGCGCACGATGGCCTTGTACTACGGCGCGGAGGCGCGGCGGGCGGCGGAGCGCGCGGCGTTCGACGACATGATGCGTAGTTTGGGCGCGCGGCGGAGCGCGGACTACGGGGCGTTGCACGAGGATTATGAGGCGCGCGAGAGTTTGGAGGCGCGTCTGGTGAAGGCCGCCGACATATTGGATTTGCTGGCGCAGGCGTTGGTGTTCGAGCGCGCGGGCGCAGGCGAACTGGCAGAGTTTTGGGAGGGCGCGCGGGAGCGCGACTTCGGGTTGGAGGGCGTGGCGAAAGAGGTCGTCGCGGAAATGTTAGGCGCGCTCGTCGCGGCGCGCGAAGCGTTGAAGTAAGAGGCGGAGAGTGGCGTCATCGGAGAAAGAATGCTCGACTGGTTAAAAGAACTGACGAACACGCTCGGCCTGACGGGGCGCGGCATCGTCTGGATAGTTTTGTTCTCGGTCGTCACCTTCGTGGTGAGCATCGCCGCGACGATCATCGTGCTGGTCAAACTGCCCGATACTTATTTCAAGGCGGAGCACGGGCGCGAGTTCTGGGTCGAACGCCACCCGGTGCTGCGCTGGGGCGGCGTCGTCTTGAAGAATCTACTGGGCGCGGCGCTGGTGTTGTTCGGCATCGTGATGTCGCTGCCGGGCGTGCCGGGGCAGGGCGTCCTGACGATCCTGATGGGCGTGATGCTGCTCGATTTTCCGGGCAAGCGTCGCCTTGAACTCAAACTCGTGAGCCGCCCCAAAGTCCTGCGCGCCATCAATCGCATCCGGCAGCGATTCCACCGCCCGCCGCTACAACTGGACGAAGGCTGAGGATGGGCTAGGAGAGGGCAAAGGTGAAGGAGCAAAGGGGAAATGGTGAGACAAGACCTGCGCGGCGCGGGGCGTCGTTTTCACTTTTCACTTTCAGCCTTTCCCTCTCACCTCCGCGTTGCACCTCCGCGCGGCGATGGCTCGCGTTGACAAGGGCGGAGCGCTTTGTTAGGTTCGCCTATTAAATTTTCAAGGAAATTTTGCCGGATCGAATGCTCCCCCGGCGTCGGCGTCTGACACTTTTTGATGAACGTTTCAAACTCATTTCGGGCAGGCGCGCGCAAGCGTTACGCGCTGGCGTTAGTCTTGGGGCTGGTGTCGCTGGTGGGCGCGAGCGGTTGCTCAAGGTTCTACAAGAGCAAGGTGACTGTGCCGCCGCTGCTCGCCCCGCTCAAAGAGGCCGCGCCCGGCGAACTCATCGAAGTGGTGAACCGCATGGCGCAGGTGCGGTCGCTGCGCGGCAAGATTGACATACAGTTTTTAGACACGTCGTTCGCGCAATGCGGCATCACGGAGAAGTATCGCACGGCTGAGGGCGACGTGATCCTGCAACGCGACGGCAAGATTTATCTCGTCATACAGGGGCCGTTCAGCGTCAAGATCGCCGAGATGACTTCCGACGGCGAACGTTTTCGCGTCGCCGTCTTGCAGGGCGGCGACAAGTGGCAGCGTTTTCTCAAGGGGACGAACACCGCGACTTACCAGAGGATAGACAGCGGCGCGGAGATCGACTGCGGCAAGGGCGACCAGAAGAAGACGGAGCAGATGCAGCAGCGCGCCGCCTCCGCCTTCTCCGGCCTGCGCCCGCAGCACTTCACGGATGCGCTGCTCGTGCGCCCCGTCAACGCGGCGGCGGGCACGAACCTGATCTACACGCGCAGCGAGGCGTTCGCCGAAGACATCGACACGCGACCGAACGCGAAGAAAGGCGCGCGCGTCGTGCGCGGCTATTACCAGTTGGACGAACTCGCGCCTGACGGCGACGGGCGCGCACGCCTCCTGCGCCGCTTCTGGTTCGACCGCTACGGCGAGATCAGTTTGGCGCGGCTGCAAACGTTCGGCGAGCGCGGCGAGTTGACGACCGACGTGACCTATCGCAACCCGAAGATTTTCGGCGAGACGACGAAGTACACGCTGCCCGCCGACATCGAAATCACGCGCCCGCAAGATCGCTACTCGCTGCGCATCAGCTATCAAGTGCCCGAAGCCGTTAAAGTGGATCAGCAGTGGTCGCCGGACGTGTTCGTGCTGGAAAATAAATCGAGCCTGCCCGAAGTTGATCTGGACGCCGTTAAGAAATAGAGGTCAGAGGTTAGAGGTCAGAAATCAGTAAAGACAAAACTGATTTTTACTAACCTCTGACCTCTAACCTCTGACCTCTACGCTTATGGAGAGCCTTGTCACCAACAACATCCGCCAGCGTCCCTTGCGCGCGCTCGTGAGCATCGCGGGGGTCGCGCTCGGCGTGTGTCTGGTGATGCTGTTCACGGGGCTGTCGCGCGGCATGTCGAACGACTTGCAGCGGCGTTCGTCAAACCTGCGCGCCGAGATCATTTTTACGCGTCCGGGCGGGATGGAGTTGACCACTTCGACGGCGAACCTGAGCACGAAGTATGCGGACGAGTTGTTGCAGGTCGAGGGCGTCGAGCAGGCCGTACCGCTCATCCGCTACGTGTTTCAGGGCGGGCGCGGCTTCGGCTTCGAGCAGGTGGAGGGCGTTGACTGGGACGCCTTCGCCGCGATGAACGAGATGCGTCTGGTGGACGGGCGCGCGCCCTCAGCCGTGGACGAGATCGTGATTGACGAGGCGAAGGCGCGCAACGGCAACACGGGCGTCGGCGGTACGCTCGCGCTCTTCGGCGGCAAGCCTTACAAGATCGTCGGCGTCTACGCCCCGGAATCGGGCGCGCGTGTGAAGATGTCGCTGTCGGCCATGCAGGACGCGCTCGAAGCGCCGGGGAAGTGTTCGTACATCCTCGTCAAAATTCGCGACGGCCTTGACCCGCTCGCGGTGGTGCAACGGATAGAGGCTCAACCCTCGACGCAGGGCAACAAGATACAGTTGACGCGCGACATCGTCACGAATATCGAAAAGACCATTCCTTATCTCGGCGTCTTTTTGCGCGCGCTCGTCGGGTTGTCGGCCATCGTCAGCGCGCTCGTCGTGATGCTGGCGATGTACACGACCATCACGGAGCGGACGCGCGAGATCGGGATGCTCAAGGCGCTCGGCGCGTCGCGCGGCTACATCGTCTCGGTGATCGAGCGAGAGGCTTTTGTCATCAGCCTGCTCGGCCTCGTCGCGGGCTTCGCCGTCTCGTTCGTCGCGGGCTATTTGATCCATCGCGCCTACGGGTTGCTCTTCGAGTATGGTTGGCGTTGGGCTTTGGTGGCCGCATTGATTGGCGTTGGCGGCGGCGTTCTCGGCGCACTCTACCCGGCGGTGCGCGCGGCGAATCTCGATCCGGTCAACGCCCTGTCGCACGAGTGAATGGCGAAGGTAGACGGTGAATGGATCAAACCTCCGCACACCGTTTACCATTTACCATTTACCATTTATCAATGAAAACTATTCTGCAAGCTGAAAATGTCGAGAAGGTGTACCGCGTCGGCAGCATGGACGTGGCCGCGCTAAGAGGCGTCTCTCTGGATTTGGAGGAGGGCGAGTTTCTCGCGATCATGGGGCCTTCGGGCTGCGGCAAATCGACGCTCCTGCACCTGCTCGGCGGCCTGCTCACGCCTTCGAGCGGGCGCATCGTGATTGACGGCGAAGACCTGACCGCCGCCTCCGACGCCAAACGCACCGACATCCGCCGACGCAAGATCGGGTTCGTCTTCCAACGCTTCAACCTCTTCCCCACGCTCACCGCCGAAGGCAATCTGCGGCTCGCCGAACGCATCCACGCCGGCGGCAACAGCGGCGGCGACAACGCGGACAGGCGGCGCGAGGTGTTGAGCCTCCTGAAACTCGAAGACAAGATGCACCACAAGCCGCTCGAACTTTCGGGCGGCGAACAGCAGCGCGTCGCACTCGCCCGCGCCATCGTCAACCGCCCGGCCATCATCCTCGCCGACGAGCCGACCGGAAATCTCGACTCGGAAAACTCCGCTATCGTCCTGAACATGTTTCAGGAAATGAACTACCGCTTCAACCAGACCATCATCATGATCACGCACAACCCGGAGGCCGCCGCCATGTGCCGCCGCATCGTGCAGATGCGCGACGGACAAATTGTTGCGCCGAACACGGGTTTGCAGGTATAATCTCCGACGGTAGCAGGTGACACGGACAAGGGCGTGCGCTTTTGTCTTTGCCACCTGTTGCTTTTATGGCAGCCCCCTTTTTCCGGTTCGGATGGTGAGACGGTTTTGAAGTTCCTCCAAAAACTGTTTTTCTGGTCGTATGGCCGCACCACATGGCAATATGACGTGTTGTGCGTTCTCATCCTCGCGTTTATCTTTTTAACGCCCGGAAATTGGTTTGAAAACAGCGAACGCGGCCACCGCGAATCGCATCAAAATGGCTCTACGACGGCGACGCGGTTGTTGCTTGTCTGGCCGGAAAATTCTCCGGCAAATCCCGGCATAGATGAGGTTAAAAGGCGCGTGGAAAGTGTCACGAATCGCGCCGATGTGCGGGTGAGAGGGATGCGTCCGGTGGCGGACGCGGGCGGTAAAGTGGTCGCCTACGAGGTTGACATCGAATAGGCTTTCTTTATAATCGCCCGGATTTTTCGCCGGGCGCTAGTGAAGTTCCCCTAAATTTTTGAAGGAGTTTGCATGAAGAGATACTTGACGCTTGGCCTCGCAGTGGTTTTAACAGCCATCGTTACATTTTCCGTCGTCCCCCCGACGACCAACGCGCAAAGCGCGGGTCTGGTCAGTTCGATTTTTTCCAAGATGGAGCGCAATCGCCGCGACCTGCGCAGCATGCGCGCCGGGATCAGCATGGAGAAGTACAACGCGCAACTAAAGGACAGCGACAAGCAGTCGGGCACGGTGATCTACCTGCCGGGCGCGGGCAAGAACACTTTCGTGCGGGTTGACTGGCAGCGTCCGCAGCAGGAGACGCTCGCGGTCGCCGACGGCAAGTACACGCTTTTCCGCCCGCGCCTCAAGATGGCCTACGTCGGTGAAGCGAACTCGAACCGCAACAAGGTGTCGAGCGTGCTGGGTTTCGGCCTTGACGCGACCAAGTCGCAGTTGGCGAGCGCATACGACACGCAGAACGTCTACAGCGAAACGCTCTGGGGCGGCGTGCAGACGATGCATCTGAAACTCGTGCCCAAAGGCAGCGCGCGCTACAGCTACGCCGAACTCTGGGTGGACGACAACGGCATGCCCGTCCAGACCAAAGTCGTGGAGAAGAACGGCGATTCGACCACCGTGCGTCTTCTGAACGTGCAGCGCAATGCGCAGGTTTCGAAGAACGAGTTCAAGATCGACCTCGGCTCGGACATCAAAAAAGTTCGCGGCTAAGTAGGCCGCACGCCAATCACAGCCAAAGGGTTCTGGCTCCTCAAAGACCGGAACCCTTTGCCGTTTCTGGCGGGCGCACGGAGCGCGAACCGTCCCGGCCTTCTTGCGTTCGGGCGCTTGGATTTCGTATCTTCTCCGGCAAGTCCGCGAAGGGTCGCTAAATTATCACAGACAAGGGCAGGAGTTGGGCGCGGGCGACCACGTCGCCCTTCGAGCCGACGGCCAGATGAAGAGAAGCAATTTCCTTAAACTCAAGGCGCGCGAAGTGAGCTTCATCGCTCGCGGTCTGTTATCACCGAACCACCCCGTTCTGGCGCACGTGATTCCCATGCGCCGCTGTAATCTCGCCTGCGCCTACTGCAACGAGTACGACGACTTCTCCGAGCACGTGCCGACGGCAGAAATGCTCCGGCGGCTCGACAAACTCGCCGACCTGAAGACCTCAATCGTCACCATCTCCGGCGGCGAGCCGATGATGCACCCCGAAATTTACGAACTCGTCGCGCACATACGCCGGCGCGGCATGATCGCCGGTCTGATCACGAACGGGTTCTACCTGACGCCCGAAAAGATTCGCCGCTTCAACGAGGCCGGGCTGGAATACTTGCAGATCAGTATTGACAACGTTGCGCCCGACGAGGTGTCGAAGAAGAGTCTGAAACTTCTCGACAAGCGTTTGCAGTGGCTCGCGGAGCACTCTGATTTTCACGTCAACATCAACTCCGTCATCGGCGGCGGCATCAAGAACCCGGAGGATGCGCTCGTCATCGGTCGCCGCGCGCTCGAACTCGGTTTCTCCACCACGGTCGGCGTCATCCACGACGGGCAGGGCCTTCTCAAACCTCTGGCCGACGAAGAGCAGCGCGTCTATCGCGAACTCAAGCAACTCGGCAAACAGGAATACGCGCGGCTCGGCTGGTTTCAGGATAATCTCGCCGCCGGTCGCCCGAACGAGTGGAAGTGCCGCGCCGGGGCGCGCTATCTCTACGTCTGCGAAGACGGACTCGTCCACTACTGCTCGCAGCAGCGCGGCTATCCCGGCATCCCGCTCGCCGATTACACGATGGAAGATTTCCGCCGCGAGTACAACGCGGAGAAGCCCTGCGCTCCGCTCTGCACCGTCGCCTGTTCGCACAAGGTCGCCATCCTCGACAACTGGCGCAACCCGCAAAAACCCGTCAGCACCAAGCAGCCTACGAAAGACGTGAGCGAGACGATCCGTCAGGTCCTGAGCGCGGAGTAACTCTGCGTTTCCTCTGTGGCTGTGTTCGGCATCTCTGCGGTGAGTCGCTCTCTTTATGAGACGGCTTCTACTTTTTCTCAATCGCAGCTCGTTATAATTCTCGCGGGAACGACGGAAACGAAACCGACGCCCGCGCCGTAAGCCCGCCCGCCTCTCTCCGCTTCAAACGTCATCCGTCGAAACGCTCCGAGCCTTTAACGGGCAGACGCGCCGCCTTGTAAGTCCGCTATGCGCGTGGCCGCTTCCGCGCAACGCGCGTCCGGCGAAGGGCGCACGCACGAACTGCTCCGCAAAAACTTTTGGTATTCGCCCGCGGCCTCGCCCGCGCGACCGAGCGTGTCGAGCGCGGAGGCGACGCGGTAGGGGAGCAGTTCGTCCGGTTCGCCGCCACGTTCGGCGGCGCGGAACTCGGCGAGGGCGGCTTCCGTTTGCCCGTCTTCGGCGAGTTGGACGGCGAGCAGTTTGTGCGTGTGCGCGTCGTCGGCGAGGCGTAGTGCGGCGCGGTATTCGCGGATGGTGGCGTCGCGACGGTTGAGCAGACGCGCGTTGGCGGCGCGTGCGAGGTGCGCGTCGAAGCTGTGATAGTCGCGGTAAAAATAGACCGCGCCCGCAGAGAGCAGCGCGAACGAGTAGATGAGCGACGGCGCGAAGCGTTTGAGCCGGAAGGTCGCGCCGCCGGTTGGCGGTGGCTGCGTGGCGAGTTGTTCGCCGGTGTCGTCCGGCATTTCTCCGCCCGTCTCTACGCGCGCCGTCGCAACGCCCGACGCGTCCGTTTCTTTAATCCCGGTTTCGTCGAGAGCGGCGACCTCAGTCGCTTCGGGGACGGTTGCTTGCGTGGCGTCGTCGTTCGCGGGCGGGTGCGACTTGAAGGTTCGGGCGATGAGGTAGAGAGGCAGGACGATGGGCGCGTAGATGAGCGTGGCGAACGTCCATGCGGCGACGGCGTAGAGCGGAAAACGGCGACGACGCGCATCTTGGAGCACCCACGCGGAGGCGAGTATCGCGAAGGCGTAGAGCAGCGGCGGCAGCCACCCGGTTATTTCTCCGGCGGAGATTTGCCAGCGCGATGTCAATTCTGAATTACGGCTGCTTGGTGATGTCTTCGCCGACGGCGTGCAGCGTCATCGAACTCGACAACCCGAGGCCGGAGAGCCTGCCCGCCATCAACACGATGATCTGTCCCTGCTGCACGATGCCCGCCTCCATGAGCGTGCGGTCGCCCGCCTGAATCATGCCCTCGGTCGTGCTTGGCGGCGGGTAGACGTAAGGCTCGACCGCCCAGATGATCGCCAGTTCGTTGACTACCTCGCGCGAGTGCGTGAGCGCGACGATGCGTTGCGCGGGACGCAAGGCCGAGAGACGACGCGCCATCAAACCCGACTCCGTGTAGACCGCGATCACCTTCGCGTCCATCTCTTCGGCTGCGAATGCCGCCGCCTCGCAGATGGCGCGGCTGACGCGCCCGGACTGTTTGCCCGCCCACTTCGTGACCAAACTCGACCCGGTGCTGCGCCCCGTCTCAGCCGCCTCGATGATGCGCGCCATCGTCGCCACCGTCGCCACGGGATACGCGCCCGTCGCCGTCTCTGCCGACAGCATCAACGCGTCCGAGCCGTCCCACACGGCGTTCGCCACGTCCGACGCTTCGGCGCGCGTCGGGCGCGGCTCGGTGATCATGGACTGCAACATCTGCGTCGCCGTGATAACGAACTTACCCGCGTTGTTCGCCTCCTCGATGATCCGTTTTTGATAGACTGGAACGAGTTCGACGCTCGTCTCGACGCCGAGGTCGCCGCGCGCGACCATCACGCCGTCGGACGCGGCGATGATGTCGTCGAGATGATCTATGGCCTCCGACTTCTCGATCTTGGCGACGAGCGGAGCTTTGCCTCCGGAGGCTTTAATCAACGCCTTCGCTTCGAGGCAGTCTTCGGCGCGGCGGACGAAGGAGAGCGCGATGTAGTCCGCACCCTCGCGCACGGCGAACTGCAAGTCGCGTCGATCCTTGTCGGTCAGCGAAGGGATGGGCAGGATGACGCCCGGCAAATTGATGCCCTTACGCTCGTTCAGGAGTCCGCCGTTAATGACGCGGCAGACGACATCGGTTTCGGTCGTGCGTTCGACGCTCAGGGCGATTGCGCCGTCGTCTAAGAGGATTCGCGCGCCGGGGTGTACGTCGCGCGCCAGACCCGGATAGTTGGTTGAGACTTCGCGGGCGTCGCCCGTGACGGAGCGCGTGGTCAGCGTGAAGATCGCGTTCTCTTCGAGCATGACGGGCTGACCGCCTTGCAACACGCCGGTTCTGATCTTCGGGCCGGAGAGGTCTACGAGGATGGCGAGCGGGCGGCGCATGCGCTCGGCGGCGGCGCGGGCGCGGCGGATGGTTTCGGCGTGCTCCTCCTGCGTGCCGTGCGACATGTTGATGCGGAAGGCGTTTGCGCCCGCCGCCAGCAACGCTTCGAGCGTCGCCGGTTCGCGCGACGCAGGCCCCAGAGTGGCAAGGATTTTGGCTCTTCTCATTGTTTTCGTGAATCGTTAAAAGCCGTGAATCGTTAAAAGCCGTGA
>Ga0307513_10008525_pt1 | contig 13097 bp, 3 predicted proteins | sample 15_EM_MG_FD_202174 | JGI IMG/M metagenome (GOLD analysis project Ga0307513, IMG submission 202174) | Populus trichocarpa ectomycorrhiza microbial communities from riparian zone in the Pacific Northwest, United States - 15_EM | ecosystem: Host-associated > Plants > Roots > Unclassified | place...
AAAATATATAAAATTCTAATTAAATTAAAAAAAAAAAAAAACAAATAGGGGTCCATTAAACATTGTGTATTATGTTTGTTTTCATTATAGATTCAAACAATGTAATGACAATTTTGACCTTCTCAAAAAATACAAAAAAAAAAAAAAACTTACAATTGGAGTGAAATCGTCTTTTCCAAGGGATTCATTAGGTATTATAAGATTAATTGCGGATAAATTAGTCTATACACTTTTTTTACAATGAAATTACTTTGTTGCCCTTAAAAGCAAAAAGATATGTCTTTGGTCTAAGAGCTTTTTTGTAATTAAAGCAGTGTAATGACAATTTTGACCTTCTAAAAAAAAACTTACAATTGGAGTGAAATCGTCTTTTCCAAGAGATTCATTAGGCATTATAAGATTAATTGCGGATAAATTAGTCTGTACACTTTTTTCACAATGAAATTACTTTGTTGCCCTTAAAAGCAAATAAATATGTCTTTGGTCCAGGGGCTTTTTTGTCTTTTAAATACTATTTGTATAGTAAAATCACATTGATACCCTTAAAAGCAAAGAACAATTGAACTTGCATAGGAAGGTGTTTTGATCTTTTCGAAAAAAATTTATGAACAGTTAAGTTATGTAATTACCCTTAAATTAAAAAAAAATTAGAAGCATTGTTCTAAGGGCATTTTTGTGTTTTCCTTATGGTATTTTTGTTATTTTTTTGGTCGAGATAAGAACTGTCTCGTAATTGTCAAAATTTTAATATTATTTAAAAAAGTTGCTAACGCGTGGCACGTGACAACTCTCCAGCCATTCAAACGGTGAATGCAAGGTCGTCCAATTACCAAAATTAGTCATCTGCAATGATATTGAGAACGATGCTTCGTCCTTTTCACGATGGTAGATCGTGTGTTCATGATGGAGGTGTAGACTTTTTTTTTCCTCTCTATTTTTTCTCTCATAGCCTAGAAATTTGTGTTAGTCATTCCAAAAATTAATTATGTCCTTCAATTTTTATTTCTATCAACTTTGGCCCTCATTCTTTTTTATTTCTATTTGTTTTGCTTTTAATGTTTTTTTAAAGTTTAAATTGTTTTCAATTTCACCCCTAAATATTTTTTTTCATTTAGTTTTTTTTATCCAATTTGATCTTCATTATTTTGATTTCTCTTTTTTTATATTTTGCCCTTTTTAATTTCATCACTCATCATTTTATTTCTTTTATCATTTTTTATCCAATTCCAGTCCTCATTCTTTTGATTGTTATTTTGTTATTATTTTGTTAATTTCTTTTGTTTTTCAATTTAATGACTAATTATTTTCTTTCTTTTGATTTTTATACTAGATTTGGTCCTTATTATTTTATGATTGAAAATTTTACTTCGTGATTTTTTCATATCTTTCTTTTGATTGGGTAATCTCGTTCTCATGACCCAAGTCACTGGTTTCAAATATTATCTTGTTTTAAGTTAGGTCCTTTTTTAGATCATTTATTATAATTTTTTTTTTAATTTCATCATTTGACAATGGGTTATTGGGTCTTGAGCTTCATTATTTATTTCGTTTTTTTTTTTATGAGTTTATCCCAATCTTATATCCTGGCTAGTGGGTTAGTCAAGTTAACTCTGGTTGACTTATGGTTTTTTTTTCTTAGTGTTGTTTTTTTATGAAATTGATTTTTGTCTAATTTTATCCTTTGATATTAAATTTTTTACCCTTGAACTTTGTGATTTTTCCTTTTTTTTTTAGTGGGATCATCCTAAGTCCGAGTTAGTTAAGTTAACTAAATTAACTTGCGCTTTTTTTTTGCTTTTTTTTATTCAGCTTTGGTCTTTTTTGCTAATTGTTTTTAAAGAAATATCTAATTTTTATCACAATCTCATATTGTAGGTGACAGGCTGATCAAGTTTACTTGTGTTGGCTCGAGTTTTTTTTTTTTGCGTAGCTTTTTTTTTAATTGATTTTTTTCTCAATTTTATCCTTCAACATTAGGTTATTAGGCCTTGAACTTTGTGGTTTTTTTTGTTTTGCCTTTTGCAATGTTATCTCGATCTCATATCTTGGATTGCATGTTATTCAATTTAACCCGTGTTGACTCGGATTGTTATCGGCTGGACATCCTTTTTTTATTTCATGAAAAAATTAAGCCGACCCACGGCATAGCGCAGGCCACCTATCTAGTCTATGACTAAGGCCTCGTTTGTTTTTATGGTGGCAATGCACTTTTGCAAAATTTGATTTGTTTTTCTTCAAATTATTGTTTTTTATTTTTAGATTGTTTTGATATACTGATATTAAAAATGAATTTAAAAAAAATAAAAAATATATTACTTCCATGTATTTTCAAACAAAAAGTACTTTGAAAAGCAATCGCTACTACAATAACAAACGGGTTTTAAAAATGGAGTAAAAGGAGAGTTTTTTTTAACTTAATGAATAAGATTTATTTGAAAATAAAGTTGGAATTAATTATATAGTTGAGTTGGAGTCATATTTGAGGGTTTTTTTTAAAAAAAAAAAAGTAAAAAAACACACAAAAAAATTTCATGGGTGCACGTATTCTTGTCTCACTAGATTATACCATAAAGGTGGGTAACATTGGATGATAGTGGCCAATGCAGACAAAGTGAGGATCAAATTTGTAGAATATGGCTGGTTTCGCTTTAACTACTCCGGCATTTTATATTCCATGGAAGGGATTCAACGACCTCTGTCCCCTCCCCTTCTCTGGACTGGTCAAGAGTGTCTTTTACCTCTCAAATTAGGACAGCAATGCAAAGGAAAGGCATGTCTCCATGGATGTCGTCATTTGGTTGCTTAATTCTGAAGCTCTTCACTTGTGTCCTCCTTTAGATTCTTGTTATTCGTGCCAAATTTAAATCATTCTTATTAAATCCAATATATAAGCTAGATTTTAAAAAAGAAAAAAAATTAAAAATTAATTAACAAATTCTCAATCTCTTTCAAGAAACTGTTTCTTAATTTTTGTTGAAAGTCGAGGATTTGCAACATCCTAGTTTTTGAGTTTCGAGTTCTATTGGTATCATTTCGAGCATTCTTTTGGTGTTTTTTTTTTTTTTTTCAGTGATAAACTTTATTTGTGTCCCTGTAAATTCATTAACATTGACTTGGTTAAAACAAACCTTAATATCATTTTTTACTTTGAACCATTAAATAGTCTATTTTTTTATAATTTAGTTTTTTAGTTGATTTAATTTTAATTATTTTTTGAGATATTATATTATATATGGAGATTGGAAAAGAAAAAGGAAAGAGAACGTTAAGAGAATAAGAGAAAGTAAAAATATAAATATAAATATAAATATAAATACAAATACAAATACAAATACAAATACAGCAAAAAGTCAATTTGTTAGTTATTTAAATAGTAAACGATAATTGTATCTTCTTTAAAAATTAATTCCTATAAATATTGAGAAATTCTGAATTATCATAGAAGAAGAGGAACTTGTTTTCAATTCAACTGTTGAACTAGTTTTAATATTAATTATATGTTTTTTTATCCTTTCAATTAATGTAATATATTTAAAAATTTGGTAGGTTAATTCTGGCTGACTCAAATTATTTTTTTATTTTTTTAATTGATTAAAAAAACTTTAATCTTTCAATACTAGATTTATTAGGAATTAGACTTCGTAATTTATTTTAATTTGATTTTTATTGCGTTATCATGATCTCATGACCCGAGTTATAAATTTGGCAAATTGATATAGGTTGATCCAAACTATTATTTTTGTCCTTTTTTAAATTGATTTTTTTTTTCAATTTCATCTTTCAACATTGAGTTTATTGGAAATTGAGCTTCATAATTTATTTAGATTTACTTTTTATGGAGTCATCATGGTCTCATGACTCGGTATGTGATTTGATAGGCTAACCCAAATCGATCTAATATGTTGTTGTCTTAATATTTATATAAAAAAACCTCATTTTAAATGTCACAACCCAATTTTGGGTTCCCTCAAAATTATCCTTTTCTTTTATACAAAAAATAAAAAAGGGGAAAAAGGTTGAAAATTAAAAAATAAAAACAAAGCAAGGAAGCAAGTAATTTGGTTGGCAAGAACAGATGACGAGCGATCTATATGCATAAATAAGAGCGTGTTTGGCAATGTGGTTGCGGGTGCTTTTCAAATAACTTTTCGTGCCAAAATGCATGCCAATGATGTTTTTACATTTTTTAAAAATCATTTTTGACATCAGTACATCAAAACGATCCAAAACATACAAACCATATTAAATTTTAGTAAAAAAAAAATTTTCAAATTTTTTGGGAACGCAGCCGCAGCCGCGTTCCCAAACGAGCTCTAAGAAACAAAAGGACCAAATTGAATCTTTGACATTTTAAAAAACTCAATTGTGCCATTGAAAGATCTAAATGTGAAACGGTAATGCAAATTCAAGGTTAACTTAAATTAATATTGGATGAATTTGCATAAAAATTAAGTCCAAGGACTTAATTAGATTTTTAATATGCTAATTTCATTTAATTATTGGTCTAACTAAAGGTTTAATTAATTTTATAAATTAACTTAGATCAAAATTAAAAGAATTAATTAAGTGCAGGGACTTAATTAGACTTTTAAGGGGTCAAATTAATTTTATTACGGATTTAATTGGTGAAAAATTAAGTTTGGAAGCTTAATTAAGAATATTGGAATTTTGGATGTCCATATTTAATGTTCAAAAGCTTAATTGGATGATATCAAGGGTGTAATTGGAGGAAAATCAAAGTTTAGGGATTAATTATTGGTCAAATTGAAGAAATTCAGAAACAAGGACTAGAGTGCAACATATGCGTAAGTTTAGGGATAGAAATTAATCAAGATAAGTGGTCAATTTGAAAGAAATTGAAAGTTTAATGATTGATAGAGGTCACATTGAACAAATTGAAAACCATGGACCAATTTGAAGAAGGCACTCAAATTAGAGAAATTCAATCAAAACTTTCAGGGATGCGATTGAAAAAATTAAGAAGTTTCTGGGGTCAATTGAGGATGCATGTGCTATAATTGAGCTTTTATATTAGTAAACAAAGTTTAAAACCATATTTGTATGTTGATAGTATATTATAGACTTTGATTCCTATGCATTTTAATATTTACATGTTTATTGTTGCTTCTAACAGTTTAAGCATGTAGACATGAGTTTATGTGATTTGCATGAATAGGTTTGAGTCTTTTTTCTGGGGTTGAATGCATTTTTCTAGGTTTTAGCTTTGTTAGACATTTTCTGGGTTTATAGGTTGGTATTCTTCAATTGAACATTATCTTATGTCATTGATTTCTATGTCGTTTTGATCGTTTGTTGGTTCTTATAAGTGCATAAAAGACTATTGATTACTAATCTAGGGTCCTGGTGATTTTAAAAACATTCAATTCATGACATTTAATCTTTGGTTCTTCGTCCGTGTTCTTTATAAAAATCGAATAATCATGATGATTGTTTGATTGTTGTCCTAATCCAACCTCTAAATTTTGTTTGAATGATGTTTGTGCATGTTTCTTTGCCTTTCATTTTACATAATATGGTTTGATCTTGAATCCATGTTTTCTAGGTTCTTCGTGTGTGTTCTTCGCTATTCATAATAAGATTCAAATGAAAACCTCTTTTGATTTTTAAATTTTTGTTTCGGTTTCTGGACTTTATTTTTAGGCGTGGCCATTTAGGCCGGGAAGCCCAGCCCATATGGCAGGGCTGAGTCCATTTATGCTAAGGTAGCGCTTAGAAAACTTAAACGTAATATTTTGTTCTTAAGACGTGTTTGCCTAACATAGCCTTAAGATATTTTTTAAGCCTATAATTTTTAGTTAATAGCGTGTTTGTCAAACACGCCTTACAGTTTTTTCAGCAATGTTTATTTTTTGTTTTTGCCAAACAGACCTCAAATAATTTATAAAAAAGTTTATAAATTAAACGGGAAGCCCAGCCTATATGGCAGGGCTGAGTCCATTTATGCTAAGGTAGCGCTTAGGAAACTTAAATGTAATATTTTGTTCTTAAGACGTGTTTGCCTAACATAGCCTTAAGATATTTTTTAAGCCTATAATTTTTAGTTAAGAGCGTGTTTGTCAAACACGCCTTACAGTTTTTTCAGCAATGTTTATTTTTTGCTTTTGCCAAACAGACCTCAAATAATTTATAAAAAAATTTAAAAACTCACGTGGCAGGGTTGAGTTCATTTATGCTAAGGTAGCGCTTAGCAAACTTAAACGCAATATTTTGCACTTAAGGCGTGTTTGTCAAACACAACCTTAAGATATTTTTTAAGTCTCTGATTTTTAGTTAAAAATGTGTTTGTCAAACACGCCCTACAGTTTTTCCAGCAATGTTTATTTTTTGCTTTTGCCAAATAGACCTCAAATAATTTCTAAAATTTTTTGAAAAACATTTAGGGACTATTTTAAATTTAATTGTAAGCCTCTCACGTGTTTTTCAACCACCTACACTGTAAGATACTAACTTAATATTAAATATATATTTTTTTCTTCAAATTTTAAGAAAAAAAATACAAAAACAAATAAATAAAAAATTCCTTATATGAAAAAAAATACAAAAATACATTTTATTCATGTGCATACGGTCAAATTCTAAAATTTTCATGCATATTTCATATGAAAAATAAAAATTACATTTTTATCATACTTGAAAAATATGGAAAAAAAATCAATTAATGGGTATCGCAACAAATTTGCGATTATCCATTAGGATTTGACCAACATTTCAAAAACACTATAAAATCATTTTTTTTTAGATTTGGGATATGTATTTTACATAATTTTTGCCTTTATAATGCTTAGATTTTAGCTTAATAAGATAAGACCTCTTTAACAATGAAGATTTTTAACTTAAATAAACCAACAAATAGAAACTTGATTTTAGAAAAAGACAATCAATCAATAATGGTGTTTACCATAGGTTAGGTGATGCGTCTTGCTCATGCACAACTAATCTATTTATCCAGACTCTAGCAGACCATTAGGTTTTCTAGTAATCATAATATTAGGTGGCGATTTTGAACACTATTAATCATGCTTTTTTTATGATTAATTTCTAACACTTCCAAAATCCCTCTTAATCCAGGAGCCATACCAGCCATCCCGTATCGTGCATGACATGATATTAAATTTTTTTGTGTCAAACTATATTTTCATCGGTAAACCAAGTTATTTTTGGACTTGTTAAAAAGATCAAGTCACATCAAATCAATCTTACATAATTTAATTATTTTTTTTTATTGCAAAAAAACATTAGAATGCTAAGATATATTTTTATATTAAAAAATTAATCCAACCGGTAGCATTGCAAACCAATAATTTAGTGAATATATAAGAATTAAAAGAAGAACCGACATATCACGAATTTAGGGACCCGAACCATTCCCCTTTTAATTGTCCATAGTTTTTCAATTTCTTATTGAAGCCGATAGGCAGCCCATGGTTCAAATGACTAACAAAACTGTATGTGCGTGAATGGTTACATGGCCCTGAAAGCCTTATTTATAATGCTCCTAAAGAGCATGCGACGACCAATTTATATTAAGGCTTACAGTTGAAGCCCAGCCCATTTCTAGATAGACGAAGGGTTGCTTTCAATCTATCATGATGGGTGGGCCAGGCCTGAAGAACAAAATGTGAGTCTTGGAAAAAGAATTGATGAAACTGTCAAATATCGCAGCTCAGATTCAGATTCAAGCCCAGACTTGTATTTATTTGATCGCGTTAAAACTTAAAAAGCATAACCCCCCCCACCCCCCTAATAATAATAATAATAATAATAATAATGGAGTAACCATCTAGGTGGTGGTCAGTGATAAAAATTTGGGATCAAGAGGTTTGCTTCCTCTGTGGTCTCAGGTTCGAGCCATGTGGTTGCTCATATAATGGCCACTGGAGGCTTACATGGTCGTTAACTTCAGGGCCCATGGGATTAATCGAGGTGCGCGCAAACTGGCCCGGACATCCACGTTAAACTAAAAAAAAAATAGAGATTTTTTTTTACAAAAAAACCTTTTTATACTCTATTGGTTTGTAATGTTGTCCCTGGCGCTAGCTCAATGCAAAGGCAAAACCCGAAAACATGTTTAAAAAGAACAAAAAAATCAAGAAAAAGAAAGGGCAGGGGATCATCAATTTTTGTTAATTAACAGAGAAGAACAACAAAATGGGTGGTGCTGTGTGGATTGTGATTCTTTTGGGTCTCTCTGCACGTAAAGATGGAGATAATAGGATAGTGTTAGGTTATTGTTCTAGGACAAAAAAGACAGAGATAGTGGAAACTAAATATGTTTGGTTAAAGAAACATAAACAAATACATAAAAATAAATTTGTCTTTGAGATAATTTTAGGGTGAGTTTATGTATTTTCAAAATAAAAGATATATAGATAACATATCTTCAGAGACAATATTTATTATTTTTTATCCTTTAAATATCATTTTAAAAACTTTTAATTAAAAAACTATTCAACTAAGACATGTAAGGAAAAAAATGGTTATTAAGATAGTTTTAAAAATCAACTTGGGGGTCGATTCGGGGCAAAACTTGGGTCATGAGTCGAGTTAACTCGAGTTGACTAGAGTCGGCGTAAAAATAAAAGTGGTTATTATCATAGTTTTAAAACTTGATTTGGGGGTCGGCCTAGGGCAAGGCCCGAGTCACAAGTGCAGTTGACCGTTGACACGGGTCAATGTAAAGACAAAAATAGTTATTATCATAGTTTTAAAACCCGACTCAAGGGTTGACCAGAGGTAAGACCCGGGTCATATGTCAGGAGAGTCAATTTAAAATAAAAATGATTATTATCATAATTCTATAACTTGATTTGAGGGTTCACCCGAGGCAAAGCCTGGGTTGCAGATTAGAACGGTCAACCCAGGTTAGCCTGAGTCAATGTAAAGATAAAAGTTGTTATTATCATAATTTTAAAACCACACTCGGGGGGTCAATTAGGGCAAGACCCAAGTCATATGTCAGGAGGGTCAACACGGATTGATCCGAGTCAACATATGAATAAAAATAATTATTATCATAGTTTTAAAATCTGACTAGGGATTCAACCCAAGACAAAGTTTAGGTCACAAGTTGGGAGGGTCAACTTGTCAAGTCGGTTTTGGTTTTATAACTAGGGTTATTATAATATTATTAATTTCAACACTCAATATAAACTAAAATATAAAAAAATAATATTTAATTATAAAAAAATACATACTAAAGGTAAACTAGATTTGTTTTATGTCTTGCCTACCAAAACCAAATAGTAAAGACAATCACTTTATCTTATACATCACTACTAAATATAATTTTTACTCTGTCTCTTCTGTTTCAGTAACCAAACATTACGGGAAGAAATTTCTTTTTGCTAACATGGGTTTTAATGATAAGACATTAATTAATTGGATCAAACTTGGAATCATAAAATTTCTTGATAAATTCCAACATTTAATATTTCTCATTTAGGTGTAAATAAAAAAAAACTAAAGAGCATGGTGTTTTCCTACATTATAACGATATAATGTAGTTTAAGAATTACTTCCATAATTTATTGGATAATATTCTAAATTGGTCATTGAAACAAAACAACATCGTTTAGCGTGTTTATAAATAATATAACATTGTTTTTATCCAAAAAAAAACTAAATAATTTTAAAAATACTAAAAACCTCTTTAACAATTAATTTATGTTATTATTTTTTTTCTCGGAAGATAAACTAAACAAAGTCTAATATATAAAAATAAAACCTTATATATATATATATATATATAAAAAGGAAAACATATAAGTCTTGTTTTTACTATGGAGGGATGGACATCCTCCATCAGAATAGTTTTTCCTCCATCAGAATATATATATATCATTGAATTTGTAAAATTTATTAGAAGGAATGTGATTATTTTCAATAATAGTAATAATTTATGCATGAAATAGTGATGGATACAAGAGTCCCAAGCCAACTAAACAAATGGAAAACAATACATTAGCCTATAGTTTAGATTAGATGTCTAAATATGATAGACGAAAAACTATTCTGATGGAGGATGTCCATCCCTCCATAGTAAAAACAAGACTTATATGTTTTCCTTTTTTTTTTTTTGATATATATATATATATATATAGTGATAGATAGTTTTATTGAAAAGTAATTGTTAGCCACATTTAGTAAATGACTAAACAACTGAAAGTAAGACTTAATATATAAGGAACAATACAAAGAAAAACAAAATACAAAGATCCCTATTTCCTTAATTACTTAGACTTAATATTATTAGACCATGCACTAATACAAGCTGAACTTATCTTTATATCATAAACTGTATAAGTTAAACATTTTTTGCTAGCCTGTGACCAAGAAAAAAGATGAAACAAAGTTATTTAAAAGCTTTTTTTCATATTAGGTTGAATCTCACTAAAAACTAATTCATTTCTAGCTAGCCAAATAAATACTCCAAGCAATGCCAAAAGATAAGAGTTGTCTTGTCCTCTTCAGAAATTTTCCAAAAACCATGTGAGGCCATTCAAATAGTAAGTTATCTAGTGATTTAGAAACACACCATGTCATAAACTCAGTCCATAGTCTCCCTGCAAATGGGCAATGAATCAGTAGATGCCTTGTTGTTTACATGTCAATTGTACATAAAGGACATACCAAAAGCTCCATTGATATCAGACCCTTTTGACTTTAGAAAGTTCTGGTACATATTCTGCCTTGAACCGCCAACCAAATAAAAGTATGTATTTTTGGATGGAACTATAAATATCTAGACCTTTGTCTGGAAAGAACAGACACCATTGAATTCAATTCTGTCAATCAAAGAAGAACAACTCTTGACTGTAAAGTTACCATATGGACATGAATTCCATATCTTTAATTCATTTCTATCTTGAAGTAGATTAGCCGACGAGAGTAATTGATGTAGAGCTTCAACCTGTTCAGATTCATAACCATGCAAAGGCCTCTCCACTTCAAATCCCATGTCCATTCTCCATCTATCCAAACTCTCATATCTGATATTGTTGATGCTGTCATGCATATAAGCATGAATAGTCTCAGAAAAGACAGCCTGGTGGTTGTATTTCCTAGCTAGCCATTTGTCATTCTAAAATGAAACATTCTTCCCATTCCCAATTACAAAGCTGATACAATTTTGCATGGATGTAGTAATTTCCTCTCCTGGTTTTATAACCGAGACTATTCCAAATGCTTGATAATATTGCACTTAGAATAGGTAAACTATTATCAAAGACTGTCGAATACTTCTTACAAACAATCTCTTTCCATTTGTCTTGAGCTGGACTACAAAGCCTCCATGACCACTTGAAAAGAGGTGCCTTATTCTTACTCATTAAAGAGTCAATACCTAATCCTCCTCTTCTTTTTCTCTAATCACAACATTCCATTAAACCTTACAGATCTTCCTTTGTTACACAACGCCAGCCCAAAGAAATCGCGTTGGATTTCCGTTAAAATGTTGTAAACACCCTTAGACATTAAGAAAATAGACATAAAATAAAGAGGTAATGAATTAAGTACTCTGTATTATGCATATCCTTCCTACCATGCTAAGCATCTTAATTACCCTTTCATATTGAAAGTTTGCTTTAGAATTTTGCAATGGCTGGCTTCCATTTTGATATTCTCATTGGATTAGCATCTAAAATTAGTGTCATTCTATTACTCTCTGAGTCTATCAGTTTGAAGAAAGAAACAAACACAGAAATAAAAAAAAAAACTTATGATACACTAAAAATAATAAGAATATCTTTATCTAAATTTTTTTTCTTCTAAATATATCTATTTTTTTCTTTAAAATAACCTTCGTGAGTAACTAACTAATAAGATGCTATTAATTAATTATTCACTAAGTATGATAAAAATTTTCATGTTCATATTATTAATCTATTCGAACCCAATCAATCTGATCTGGACCAATTAACGTGGCTAGATCATGTGATTTGCTAAAAACTAACCTATTAAAAAGCAAAACAAAAATTAATTTTTTTCTTTTCCGTTATTTACTTGAAACAACCGAGTTTTGTGTGTTGTTATTTGGTGACACTGGTCCGCCATGACTAGTGTGAGTTTGAATTAAATTGGTTCATCAGGAGGTGTACCTCTAGTAGTTGTGTTATCCCGTTCTTGCAATCTTGCTAGGGTTAAGTCCGGTTTAACACATCATCAAATAGCTACATGAATTCCACACAAACACCCACTTCGATATTTGTATGCATCTCTTTAGATATATACTAAGATAGTTGAGATTAGATAATTATATCAATTGCTAGTGTGTATCATTTGTGAAATGATATTGGGCTCACATATCAAATAAAACCCTAGTGAAATCCAGCCAAGACCAAGGTGGATGTGCAAACTAGTGGTGCTTCTAGCCTAGTACGTACAGACAAAAGCTTAGCTTATATCCTATTTCTTATCACAACAAATACAGAAAGCCATTGGATCCAGAAAAGAAAGTACAGAAAAAGCACGTAACACCACTTTTCTCTATGGATAACTTAATTTCTGAAGCTTATCCACATTATGAACATGGTAGACAGACGCGATACGATCATGAATAGCTAGATTCTTGCCAAGCTTTTCTTGACCTTTACGTTTAATTTAATCACTTTCCCAGCTATACCACTTTGAAGGTTTTATATACTTGATAAAAAGATTCTACAAAGATCTTGCATACAATGTTACTTTTATTCATAGCCACAAGGAGAAACTAATAAATTAAACTCAGATTGCAAATCTGACTACTTGCTTGCCAACTTGATGCAAAACTAACAGGACCATTCTCTTCCTAATTGCGGGAGGAGGCAGGATGTGATGGATGATCAGGGAAGGCCATGCACCTCGTGATGGTTTTAGTCTAAAATATTATTTTAGATTAGAGTACTGTGTGAGAGTTGGTAGACAGGGAAATTAATGGCAAAAAGGTATTAATGGATATTACATGGACTGATTGATCGATTAATTAGAATTCTAAGAGCTAGCATCTAGTGGAAGCAAATTTCTCTTTGGAATATTGACTCAGGCATGATTCACAAAAAGTAATATCATAAGAAAATGTAATAAGAGCAAGAAACAAGGAC
>Ga0307513_10008526_pt1 | contig 13097 bp, 11 predicted proteins | sample 15_EM_MG_FD_202174 | JGI IMG/M metagenome (GOLD analysis project Ga0307513, IMG submission 202174) | Populus trichocarpa ectomycorrhiza microbial communities from riparian zone in the Pacific Northwest, United States - 15_EM | ecosystem: Host-associated > Plants > Roots > Unclassified | place...
TCCAGCGACAGTCCGTAGCCAGCCAGCAAAGTCTTGGCCTGGGCGAAAAACGGCGACAACCGCTGCAAGCTGCCGGTCATGCCGGCGGCGCGGAAACTTTCCTCATCGGTGAGCCCGGTTTTGCGCGCCGCGGCGACCAACGGCGGAATCGCTGCCATGCCCCGTCTGGAATCCGACAGCGGCGCCTTCTGCGCCCATTCGCTCAGGGCTGCGATCATCTGCGCGTAGTGCGCGCGCTCCTCGTCGGTGAATACGCCTTCGCGTTTGACGTACTGCACGCCGAACAGGCCCAGCGAGCGCGCCGCATCCTTAAGGTCCTTGTCCTGATTGGCGAAGTTGCGCTTGAAGGCTTGTTGCAGCTGGCGTTCGGAATCCGGCGCCGCAAGCGCCGCAAGCATGGGTTCCAGTTGGTCGTCTAGCGGTAGCTCGGTCAGCGGCCAGCGACTGCGCCCTTCGCGCCAGGCGGTTTCCAAACGGGCGTAGTCGGCCGGCGGTACGGCAGCTTGGGCGAAGCCGGCCAAGTCGTTGTCGTGCAGGCGCTGGACCAGCTGTTGAACCGCGCCGGCGGGTCCGCTGGTGGCCGGTCGTGGCGCAGCCGACTCTTGCTTGCACGCAGCCAGCAGCAGCAAGCCGCACAACGGCAAGGCAAGCAAAATCCATCTGGACATGCTGGATATGGACAGGCGCGACGGCATAAGAGGGGTTCCCCGAACCTGCCGCATCTTGCTTTCTCCCCCCGCCCCCAGCAAGCACCGGTTTCACGTTGCTGAAGTCTGTTGGCCTGATAGCGCCTTCGGGAACAAGCATAAAAAAGAGGCCATGCTTTCTCGCGAAAGCAGAGGGCCTCTAAAGCCGGCCGAAGCCGGAGACATTGTTGTGGCACATTTCCGGCCGAAACCGGACGCGGCCATGTTAAATCCCGTTAACAGTTAATGCAATACTTTAATTAAAAGCATGTAATTAGCTGATTTATTTAATTTAAATGGTCGTAATCTCGGTCTGGATCGCTTCCGCGGCGGCGCGCGGATCGCTCGCCTTGCTGATGGGGCGTCCGACCACAATGGCATCGGCGCCGAGGGCAAAGGCTTCGGCAACGCCGACGGTGCGCTTCTGATCATCGCCGACCGATCCGCCGGGGCGGATGCCGGGACAGACAATGGAGAAGCCGGCTCCGCAGGCGGCGCGGATCACCCCGGCTTCCTGGCCCGAGGCAATTACTCCGTCGATGCCGGAAGCCTGGGCAGATAGCGCACGTTGAACGACGATGTCAGCCGGTTCACCGGAAATACCGATCTGTTGCAGGTCTTTCCCATCCATGGACGTCAGCACCGTGACCGCAAGCAGGCGCAGCTCCCCGGCGCGGGCCTCGGCCGCCGCCTGCATCATCCCGGCATGCCAACCGTGGAGGGTGGCGAAGCTGACTGGCCAGCGCGACAGGCCCCGGATCACCCCGGCCACCGTGGCCGGGATATCGAAGAACTTGAGGTCGACGAAGATTCGCTTGTCCCGGCGCGCCAGTTCGTCCAGCACGGTGAAGTAATCGCCAGAGGCCAGCAGCTCCATGCCGATCTTGTAGAAGCTCACCGAATCCCCCAGCCGGTCCACCCAGGCCAGCGCCTGCTCGCGATCGGGCGCGTCCAACGCGAAGATCAGACGTTCGCGTTGACCGAGCTGCAATTTGTCGCGCCCGCTCACGGCGCGTAGTCCAGCGCATCGCGCTTGGCCTGGCGGCGCGCTTCCTTCGGCTGCGCCCATTCGTTATTGAACAGAGCCGGTTCCCACGAGCCATAAGTGGGATTGGGCAGCATCCACCAGCGTTCGCCGAACCAGTCGTGGTATTCGGCATAAAGCTTGTCGCGATCGCCGCGGGTGTTGGACATCACCTGCACGAAATCGCCGATCTGGTCGCCGAACTGCATCAGTACGCGGTATTTCTGTCCCGCCAGCTTGCGCCGGCAGTTCTTCTCGCTGCCGTTCTGCTCGCAGTCCTTGACGAAGGTACCCAAGCCCAGGAACACGCTGTCGTCAGCTACCGGCAGACCTGCGGCCCTGAGGTTGGCCAGGGTGGCTTCCTTCAGATGCTCGGCACGGTTGGAGATGTAGAGGATGGTCACGCCCTTAGCGTTGGCGGCCTTGGCGAAATCGACCACGCCCGGCACCGGCTTGGCTTTCTTTTCCGCCACCCATTGCGCCCAGGTGACTTCATCGTAGTCCGCGCCGTCGCGGATCAGCCGTGCCTGATAGGGCGAGTTGTCCAGCACGGTCTCGTCCACGTCCATCACCACCGCCGGCTTCAGGCCGGTGGCGGCGTTGCCGCGCTCCTCCGGCACCAAAGCATCCCAATTCTTTTCCTTCAATGCCTTGTCCAGGTGATCGGCGGCGGCGCGGTAGGTCTGCTCGCTGAGGGCCTTATATTCCACCGAAGTCTGTACCCAGGCCACGGCGTTGAGGTTGTCGTGGGCGGGATTCGATGCGGCGGGCGCCGTCGCGGTAGTGGGCGATTCGGCTGTTGCCGGTGCCGCCGGCGCCGCCGGCGCTGTTGCGGCTGGGGTCTCGACGCGCTTACAGGCGGAGAGGGTCAGAGCGGTGCAGACGGCAAGGGCGAGCAGGCGCATGGAGTGCGTTCGATCAGGCGGCGATCCGTGAAGTTTACCGGTTGCCGATGACAGGCTGTTGTGGCTGCGGCCTGCGGCTGTCGTGGGAGCGGCCTCCGGCCGCGAGCTCTTGCTTGTGAGCGCCTTATCTCCTGGCATTGAGCAGAAGAGCTCGCGGCCGGAGGCCGCTCCCACGTGTACTCCGCTATTCTTGCGTGCTGTTCAACGGATGTACGCATATGGATACCACCGACGAAACCGCCGCCTTGGTGCTGACCACCGCCGAAGCACGCGTGCTGGGTTGCCTGATCGAAAAGGAAGCCACCACACCCGATGCCTATCCGCTGACCGTCAACGCGGCGCAAGTGGCGGCGAACCAAAAAACCGCACGCGATCCGGTGATGGCGTTGAACGTAGGCGATGTGAACCATGCGCTGCGCCAGCTGGAACAGAAAGGACTGGCCAAGCAGGTGTTCTCCTCGCGCGCCGAACGCTATGAGCACCGCGCCGATAAGGCCTTGGGCTTGTCCAAGCAGCAGCTCACGCTGGTGGGCCTATTGCTATTGCGCGGCCCGCAAACCGTGCACGAATTGCTCGCACGCAGCGAGCGCCTGGCCTCGTTCAACGATGCCGAGGACGTACGCCATCACCTGGATCGACTGATCCAGCGCCAGCCTGCGCTGGTCCAGCAGATTCCGCGCGGACCCGGTCAGCGTGAAGACCGCTACGTGCACTTGCTGAGCGGGGCGATCGATGTGGCGGCGGTGACGGCGCGGATCGCTTCTTCTTCATCCTCGTCCGAGGCATCGACACCCGCGCTGGAGGCGCGAGTGCAAGCGCTGGAGAACGAAGTGTCTGAGTTGCGCGCGGCAGTGGCGGCGCTGACCGGTAGAACCGATCAAGCTTAAGGTTCGTCCGCAAGCAGCGCGCGCAGATCGGTTTCTCCCACGTCGACGCCCGCCTGGGAAAGCAGCGTGGTCACCTGGCCCCGATGATGGGTCTGGTGGTTGAAGAAATGCATGGCCACGCCGGCGAAACGCTTGCGGAAAAGTTCGCCGCGCGTGTTGGCGTATTCCAGTACCTGCTCGAGATGTTCGGGCTGCAGGACGTTGGCCCAGGCCACTATCACTCCGTCCAACCAGACGCGCTGCTCGCGCAACCGCGCGAAGTCTTCGTAAAGCGGCTGGTCGAGCGTGGTGGGAGTCTCGATTCCGTGCAGGCCGTCCAGCGCCGTATTCGCGGCCGGAAACCGGGTGAAGCGCTTGAGCCAGATCAGGTCGGCCACCATCACGTGATTGAGGGTTCCCATGACCGAGCCGAAGAATGCGCCGCGCTCCGCGATAAGTTCCTGAGTCGGCAAGCGCGAAGCCGTGGCATACACTTTTTCGTTCATCCAACGGTTGTAGTCCGCCATCTTCCGCAGGTACTCGCAGGTGACCATCGCGATAGTCCGGTCAGCCCGGACGCTTGCTGCTGCGTGTGAGCAGCAAGCTTCCCAATAGACTGCCTATCAGCGAACAACCTAGGCCTAGAGCGAGGGCGATCGCGATTTCGAGTGGCCACAAATTGTGCGAGGTGGTATCGGCCGTGGTGTCCACGATGATCCGCACCAGCACCGCCGCCGGAACCGCGGCGGCGATCAACAGCCAAACTTTCCAGAAACGCGCCAACCCGAAAGCGCGCGCCATCAGCGCGATCACGGCAATGGCGACCAAGCCGGGCCCGTAGAGGGAGTCGGGCAGCGACACCTGCGCATAAGGCAGCTGCCAATAACGGAACCCCACACCGACGAAGGCGATGAGGAAAGCGATCAGCAACCAGGCGGGACTGGATCGGGTCATGGTTGTTCGTAGCCATGGGCAAGGCATCCAGCCTACCCCAGTGCCCATTGCGAATTCCATCTGCGTGCTTCGCGCTCCTGTAGAGCCGAGCTTGCTCGGCTGCTTTTAATCCGTGGGAAACAAGCAAGAGCAGCCGAGCAAGCTCGGCTCTACAAGGCGGTTGTCAGTCGAATAGCGCCTGGATCGCGGCCAGTCCCGCACTCGCGCGTTCTCTCTTGCTCGCTGCATCGGCCTCAGGATCGGCGCCGTCGCGCTGCAGTTCCGATTGCGGCAGCTCGTCCAGGAAGCGGCTGGGCTTCAAGCGCACCTTTTCACGAAACCTGCGCGTCTCGCGGCTGTGGCTGAGGTACAGACCCTGCTTGGCGCGGGTGATGCCCACGTACATCAGACGACGCTCCTCGGCCAGATTACCTTCCTCCAGGCTCATCTCGTGCGGCAAGGTGCCGTCCTCGCAGCCGATGATGAAGACGTAGCGGAACTCAAGCCCCTTGGCCGCATGCAGACTCATCAGCCGTACCTGATTGCCGCCATCGTCCTTGTCGTTGCGCGAAAGTAACGCCAGTTGCGCGGCCAGGTCGCCCGCGTTGCCGCGGCCCTCGCTTCTATGGGTATGCTCGAACCAGTCCGCCAGTTCATCCAGGTTGGCGCGCCGACGCGCGAACGAAGCATCGTCCTTGCATTGCGCTCGGATCTCGGCGAGCAGGCCGGAGCGTTCGCTCAGCCTACGCACCAACTCTGCTGCGGACAGCTGTGCCGAATGGGCGCGCAGGTCGCGCAGGATGTCGTTGAACGCGCTCAGTCCGTTGGCCGCGCGCGGCGGCAGCGTTTTCAATGCCCCCATCGATTCGGCGGCGCGCGACATCGGCAGGTGCGCGTGTTGCGCCATTTCCGCTAGTTTGGCCAGCGAAGTCGCGCCCACTTCGCGCTTGGGCGACTGCACCGCGCGCAGGAAAGCCGCGTCGTCGTCGGGATTGACCACCAACCGCAACCACGACAGCGCGTCCTTTACTTCCTGGCGTTCCAGGAATGCGGTGCCGCCGGTCAGGTGGTAGGGAATGCGTAGCAGCTGCATCGCTTTTTCCAGGGGACGCGACTGGTGGTTGCCACGGAACAGGATGCAAAAATCGGTCCAGGCCGCCTCGCGCGCCGTGTGCAGGTAGGAGATCTCGGCGGCGACCTTTTCCGCCTCGTGCTCGTTGTCACGACACTCCCACACCCGGATGCGATCGCCATCGGGCTGGTCGCTCCACAGTTTCTTGGGGTGTTCGTGCGGATTGTTGGCGATCAGGGTGTTGGCCGCGCGCAGTACGCGATTGCTGCAGCGGTAGTTCTGTTCCAGCTTGATCACCTGCAGCGCCGGATAGTCGCGCGCCATCTGCATCAGGTTGTCGGGGTTGGCGCCGCGCCAAGCATAGATGCTCTGGTCGTCATCGCCCACGCAGGTGAAATCGCCGCGCGGGCCGGCCAGCACTTTTAGCAGACGGTACTGCGCATCGTTGGTGTCCTGGCATTCGTCCACCAGCAGGTAACCGATGCGCTCGTGCCAAGCGGCAGCGATTTCCGCATCGTGCTCCAGCACCTGCACCGGCAGACGGATCAGATCGTCGAAATCGACTGCGTTGAACGTGGTCAGGCGTGCCTGGTAACGCGCGTACAGCTTGGCCGCCTCCTGCTCGCGCGTGGTCTTGGACGCTGCCAGCGCTTCCTCGGGGGAAAGACCGGCATTCTTGGCGCGCGAGATCAGGTTCTTGGCCGCTTCCACCGCGTCGTTCTTCGCGCCGGGCATCAGATCCTTGATCTGCGCGTTGCTGTCGTCGGCGTCGAAGATCGAGAAACCACGTTTCAGGCCGACCGAGGTGTGCTCGATCTGCAAGAAACGCAAACCCAGCGCGTGGAAGGTGCAGAGGGTAAGGCCTTCGGCCGCGTCGCCCCGCAGCCGCTTGCCCAGGCGCTCGCGCATTTCCTTGGCGGCCTTGTTGGTGAAGGTGATCGCGGCGATGCGCTTGGCCGGCATGCGCCCGGAAGTGACCAGGTGCGCGATCTTCTCGATGATGACGCGGGTCTTGCCGCTGCCGGCGCCGGCCAGCACCAGCAGGGGGCCGTCGCAGTGCCGGACGGCGTCGCGTTGGGGTTGATTGAGGGAGTTCATGCGGATACCACTGTCTATGCCGTCAGTTTACAGGCAACCGCGGGCCAGGCTGACGGCCAGACATGGCGAGTGAACGTGGGCGCGACTTCCCTGCCGGCGCTATGGCTCGCAGCCGGCGACGAAGACGTCGCCTGCGCCGGAGCGATAAACTTCCCGCCATGGCCAAGCTCTATTTCTACTATTCGGCGATGAACGCCGGCAAGACCACCACCTTGTTGCAATCGGCGCACAACTATCGCGAGCGCGGCATGCGCGTGGCGATCCTGACGCCGAAACTGGACCATCGCGCCGGCAGCGGGGTGGTGGCGTCGCGCATCGGTTTGAGCGCGGAAGGGGTGGCCTTCGACCGCGATGCGGATCTGGAGCTTTTGGTCGCCCGCGATATCGAGGCCAACGGCAAGCTCGATTGCGTGCTGGTGGACGAAGCCCAGTTCCTGACCCGCAGCCAGGTCTGGCAGTTGAGCGAGGTGGTGGACCAGCTGCGCATTCCAGTGTTGTGCTACGGGTTGCGCACGGATTTCCGGGGCGAGCTGTTCGAAGGCAGTCAGTACCTGCTGGCATGGGCCGACGAACTGACCGAAATAAAGACCATCTGCCACACCGGCAAGAAGGCCACCATGACCGTGCGTGTGGATGAGCAGGGACATGCATTGCAGGAAGGACCGCAGGTCGAAATAGGCGGCAACGAGCGTTACGTGTCGGTCAGCCGCGCCGAATACAAGAAGATCGCCCGCGGCGAGGGCCGCATCGATCCGCTGCAGACGCCGTTCCCTTTCCTCAAGGAATAGCGCTTTCCGTCATTGGCATGTCGCGCGGATCGCCAGCGCTTCGCGGGTGATCACGCCACCATCCGGACGGGCGCTGCGCAGCTCATCGATCAGCGCATCCAGATCGCGCCGCGCGCTTTCGCGCTGGCCGTTGCGGCATTCGACTTCGGCAGCATAGGCGCGCGCGCTCCAGCGTAGCTTGGGAATCTCGCTGTCCGTGCCAGGACGCACGGCCAACGCCTGCAGCGCCTTGAGCGCGGCAGCGCTCTGGCCGATGCGCGCCTGGTGACGGGCCATCGACAATTCTGCGAACAGCGTGCGCGGGTGTTCGGGTCCCAATCCTACCCGGGTGAGCTTGACCGCGCGGTCGAAGTAGACGGTGGCCTGGTCCAGCTTACCTTGGCTGGCGAGTATTTCGCCGATCATGCGGTCGGCTTCGCCGACCGAGGAGTCGCTGGCGCCGTATTGTTTGGCGCGCAGTTCGCGCGATTCCATCAAGGCCTGGAGCGCCTCGTCATCGCGCCGCGCACCATGCAGCACCATTCCATAGTTGAACAGGCCGCCATTGAGGTTCTGCGAACCGGCCGCGCCGCGCCAGATGCGCACCGCTTCGGCTACATCGGCGATCGCTTGGTCCATGCGTCCCAACTCGAAGGCGATCACGCCGCGGGTGTTCAACGCCAGTCCGGTTTCGCGATGGTTGGGTCCCAGGGCGTTCAAGGTCATCCGATACAGCGGTTCGATCTGCCGCTCGGCTGCGACGTAATGCTCCTGATCGACCTGGATAGCGACCAGCAAGCGCCGGATGGTCAGCGTGACCGGATGCTGCGGGCCATGCACTTCTTCGGCGATGGTCAGGGCCTGGCGGAAGCTGGCGCGCGCCAGCTCGGTATTGCCCCTTGCCCGGAACAGGCGTCCGCGGCTGACTTCGACCTCGACGGCCAGAGCGTTGCGCAGGCCGACATGCTTGCGCAAGTGCTTCAACGCAGCGTCGTAACCTGCCAGCGCATCGTCGGTGCGTCCCAGATCGTTTTCGATCAAGGCCAGGTCGTAAAGGTTCTCTGCGACGCCGGTCTCGTCCTTCAGTTCGCGGCGCAGTGCGATAGACCGTTCGTAAAGCTGTTGCGCGGTCTGGCGTTCGCCCATCAGGCGCCGGCAGCGACCGTACTGGGACAGGAAATCGGCTTGCTGCGCCGGTTGCGCGCTGATGCCGGGAACCAGCGATTCGAACGGCGCCATGACTTGCAGGCATTCCTTGGTGCGGTCGAGCAGGCGCAGGGTACGGCCACGTTGGGTTACCGCCTCCAAGCGCAGCCCGACCGATGCCGAATTCGTCTGCGCCAGCAGGGCGCCCTGGCGCTCGAGCAGCGCCAATGCCTCCTGGTAGTCACCCAAGCCGATGCGCAGGCGCGCGATGACACCCAGCAGTTCCGCGCGCGCCAACGGCTGGTCGGCCAGTTCCCGTTCGCCACGACGCTCACCCGCCAGCAGCAGTTTGCGCGCATCGAAGATGTTGCCCTGCTGGGCCACGCCGGCGTTGTCGAACAGGCCGATCACGAAATCCTGCATGGCCTGGGCGCGTGCGGTTTCGCGCATGGCCTGGCGGCTTTGCCAGACGCTGGCCGCCAACGCCAGCATTAGCACCGAAGTGATCAAGGCGCCGACCGCCAGCCCCCAGCGATGGCGCGACACGTATTTGTGCACGCGGTAGCTCAAGCTTTGCGGCCGCGCCAGCACCGGCCTGCCCTGCAGATGCCTTTGCAGATCCTGCGAAAGCGCCTCGACCGAGGCATAGCGATGCTCGGGCAACTTCGCCAGAGCCTTGAGCGCGATGTTGTCCAGGTCGCCGCTGAGTCGCCGCGCCTGGCGCCGGGCGTTGTGAACCGGGCCTCCGTCGGTGGAGCGTTGCGCGGCCAGCGACGGCTTCAGCGGCTCCACCGCGAGAATGGCCTGCTCCCACTCGGCATCGGTCTGCCGGCGCAGGCGGTACGGTTTGGTGCCCGCCAGCAGCTCGTACAACACCACGCCGAGCGAATACACGTCGGTCATGGTGGTGACTAGTTCGCCGCGCACTTGTTCCGGTGCTGCGTAGTGCAGGGTGAACGATCGCACTTCGGTCCGCGGGTGCACGGGGACGGGCTCGTTGTCGTCCAGCAATTTGGCGATGCCGAAATCGAGCAGACGCACTTCCCCGGTGGGCGTGACCAGGATGTTGGACGGCTTGAGGTCGCGATGGACGATCAGGTTGGCGTGCGCGTGAGTGACCGCGTCGCAAACCTGCAGGAACAATTTCAGCCGCGTATCCACCGACAGGCCGTGCGCCTGGCAATAGTCGGTGATGGGAATGCCCTGCACGTATTCCAGGGCTAGGTAGGGTTGTCCTTCGCTGCCGATGCCGGCGTCCAGCAAGCGCGCGATGTTGGGATGCGCCAGCCGGGCCAGGATCTCGCGTTCCCGGCTGAAGCGCAGTCGCAGGTTGGGATCGGCCAGGCCAGGCCGCAACAGTTTCAGCGCGACTTTGCGCTCGTACAGGCCGTCCGCGCGCGAAGCCAGCCAGACCATGCCCATACCGCCTTCACCCAGCACCGATTCCATTCGGTAGGGCCCCACCAGCGTGCCGGTCTGCGGTTGACCTGGCTTGTCCAGCAGCGGCTCGGCCATGAAGTCGCCGCTGTCATCTTCCAGCGCCAGCAGTTTTTCCAAGTCGTCGGCGAGTTCGGGTTCCTGCGCCCTCAAAATCTGCAGCTGCGCGACGCGCGCTTCGGCCCCGAGCTCAAGCAGCACGTCGAGCAGCGGAGACAGGCGTTGCCAGCGCTCGGCGTCCATAGGCGGGCTAGGGCCGGGATCAGTCGTCCTGCATCGCCGCCAGCAGGAATAACCTCGCCTTCTGCCAGTCGCGACGGATGCTGCGTTCGGAGCGTTGCTGCAACTCGGCGATTTCCAGTTCGGACAAGCCGGCGAAGTACCGCATTTCCACGACCTGCGCCAGGCGCTCGTCGGCCGCTGAAAGCTTGTCCAGCGCGTCGTTGAGCGCCAGCATGTCCTCATCCAGACGCAGCGGACCTTCGACATCTTCGGGAATTTCGGCCACGCGTTTGAGGTCGCCGCCGCGTTTGCGCGCCAGCCGGTTGCGCGCATAGTCCACCACCACGCTACGCATCGACGAAGCCGCATAGGCGAAGAAATGCGCGCGGTCGTCGAACTTTGCGTTGCTGCTGCTGCCGATCAGTTTGAGGTAGGACTCATGCACCAGCGCGGTGGCATCCAGCGTATAGCCGTGCTGGCCGGACAGCTGGCGCCGAGCCATGGTGTGGAGTTCCTGGTAGAGCGTGGATAGGACGTGGTCCAGCGCGGCCCGGTCGCCATTGCGCGCCGAGTCCAGCCATACGGTGATATCTGCTGCGTCCGCCATCGTCATTCCCCAAGAATGCAGGGACGGAATATAGCCCCAAACGCCATGCCTGGCGTGAGCACCGGCGCTCAGCGCTGGCAGTGGCCGCACCAGACACTGGCGCGCTGGCCGATGTTGGCGAATTTCAACGGACGCCCGCAATTGGGACAAGGCTGCCCGCCGCGTCCGTAGGCGGAGAGCTCCTGTTCGAAATAACCGGGGGCGCCGTCGGGACTGATGAAGTCGCGCAAGGTGGTGCCTCCGCGGGTGATGGCGTAGGTCAGGATATCCTTCACCGCCGCGGCGAGGGCCGCATAGCGCTCGCGCGACACCTTGCCGGCGGCGCGCAGAGGCGAGATGCCGGCGCGGAACAGGCTCTCGGCCGCGTAGATATTGCCTACGCCCACCACCACGCCCTGGTCCATCAGAAAGGTCTTCACCGGTGCCTTGCGGTTGCGGCTGCGCGCGAACAGATAATCGCCATCGAATTCGTCGGCCAGCGGTTCGGGCCCCAGCGCGCGCAGCAGTTCGTGGGTTTCCCCTGCCGGCTGCCACAGCAGGCTGCCGAAGCGGCGTGGATCGTTGAAGCGCATCACCCGGCCGGAACTGAGCTGCAGATCGACGTGATCGTGCGCGCCGATCGGCGTGCTGGCCGGCAACACCCGCAGGCTGCCGGTCATGCCCAGATGCAGCAATGCGCTGCCCGCCGCGGTGTCCAGCAGCAGGTATTTGGCGCGACGACGCACCGCGTCGATGCGCTGACCGGGCAGCACGCTTTCGATCTCTTTGGGAATCGGCCAGCGCAGGTCCGGCCTGCGCAGCACCACGCCACGGATGCGCCTGCCTTCAAGATGCGGGGCCAGACCGCGGCGGGTGGTTTCTACTTCGGGGAGTTCGGGCATGGGGATGGCTGAGTCGGTTCGTGGTGTACCGTCATGTTCTCGTATCGTCATCCCAGCGAAAGCTGGGATCCATTTTGACTTTGATTCTTGCGTCTATGCTCAAACCATGGCGACATTCAAGGCAAGATCAAGATGGATCCCAGCTTTCGCTGGGATGACGGCGGACTTTCTTGTCGCTCACGCACTCGTAGCAAAATAACGATCGCCTTCATGTCGCACCCGCAGCTCGCCCGCGAACACCGCCGATAGATTCTCGGACGTCAGCGTACTGGCACGATCCCCATCTGCATAAACCCCGCCGTCACGCAACAAGATCACCCGGTCGATTTCGGGAACGATTTCCTCGATGTGGTGGGTCACCAGCACCAAGGTGATGCGCTGCTGCGCCAGCGCGCGCATCAGCTGCAGGAAATCGCGCTGCGCCACCAGGTCCAACCCGGCGGTGGGTTCGTCCAGCAGCAGGGCCTGCGGTCGGTGGACCAGCGCGCGCGCGATCAGTACGCGGCGCATCTCGCCGGTGGAAAGCTCGGCCACCCTCCGCGAGGCCAACGCCGAGGCATGCACCTGCGCCAACGCCTGGTTCATCCGTTCGCGCATGTCGCCGGTTACCTGGCTGTCCGGCGGCAACATGAGAGAGGCGAAGAAGCCGGTGAGCACCGCTTCGGACACGACCAGGTCGGGCATGTCCAGCAGATCGCGGGTCAGGTCGCCGGTGACCACGCCCAGACGGGTGCGCAGTTCGTTCACGTTCCAGCGGTCCTGCCCCATCACCTTCACCGGCGACTCGCCTTCGCGTGCCAGCGGATACAACTCGCGGTTGATCAGCTTGATGAAGCTGGACTTGCCGCAGCCGTTGGGGCCTAGCAGCACCGTGTGCTGGCCGGCCACGATCCGCAGCGACAGCGCGTGCAGGACCGCCGCGTCGCCGCGTACCACGGTGGCGCGGTCCAGTTCGATCAGCGGTGCGGAAACCGCATCCGGGGCGGGCCCGGCGGAAGGAAGGGGCATGGGGACTGTGACGGAAATTCGAAAAAGCGAAAGGGCAGTGCGACGAATGAACACCATACGCCGCCGATGGGTGAAGTTTGCCGCAACTGCCCCCATCATTGTGCTGTCGCCGCCGGATCCACCGGGGCCCCTGTTGCTGGAGCGCTCGCAATGCCCGATTTCCTGTTCGACTTCCTGTCCGGAGGCCTGCTGGGGTTGGGCTGGCTGGGAATGCTGGGAGTGCTATTGGTATTTACCCAGCTGACCATCTTTTCGGTCACCTTGTATCTCCACCGCAGCCAGGCCCATCGCGGGGTGGATTTCCATCCTCTGGTCAGCCATTTCTTCCGTTTCTGGACTTGGCTCACCACCTCCATGATCACCAAGGAATGGATGGCGATCCATCGCAAGCACCACGCCAAGGTGGAAACCGAGGAAGATCCGCACAGCCCGCAGTTCAAGGGCA
>Ga0307513_10008527_pt1 | contig 13096 bp, 13 predicted proteins | sample 15_EM_MG_FD_202174 | JGI IMG/M metagenome (GOLD analysis project Ga0307513, IMG submission 202174) | Populus trichocarpa ectomycorrhiza microbial communities from riparian zone in the Pacific Northwest, United States - 15_EM | ecosystem: Host-associated > Plants > Roots > Unclassified | place...
TGTTTCTTCCAGTTTAGAACAAGAGAGGTAAAAATAGTATTGCTGAGTGTTCGTAGAGAGTCAGACGTGATCGCGCCTCAATGTATGAATCGAGTTTGCAACCAAATGAAGCAAGCTCCTTGTTCGCGTCTGAAAGGTCAGAACCGCGAGCCAAATGCGTCTCTACGACGTCAAGATGAAATCAATCCTGCCATTGAACACGGGAGAGGGGACAAGAAAACGGCTTCCTTTGTGGTCCTCCGCGCAACAAACTCCGCTTTCAACCCAGCCACTATGAACAGCCTCTCTGCAAGCACGTCCAAAAAACTCGAGAATAAGGACAAGCGCTTCGTCGCGCTCATGCGACCGGAGGACATCCGCGAATCGGTCCTCACCACGCTCGACATCGCCGTGACGGTCGACGAGCTCCGTCGGCCGACGTCTATGCTCGTCGAACAGCTCTACACGGCGTTCCTGCAGGAGATCTTCGATGTCGACTTTGACGACTATATGGTCAATATGCAGGGCCAGCCGTACTTCTCCGCGGTGAGCGTCCGTTGGGGTGGCGGTGGTTGGAGGTGGAATTAACGCGTTGTTCGCGATAGACGCACGCGGAGACATTTCGTGTGATGCTGTTTCGGCATTATCTCAACGTGCTGTTGGGCGTTACTGCGACTATTCCGTACGTCAACCCACAAGACAACAAGGTCCTCACACCTGTGGCACAATTTACGTTTTCTGACCTCACTAATCCTGGTGAGTGCACTAATCATGTCTACACAGTGTGTCATAGATCGAGTGACGTTCATGTAGACCCCATCCGGACGCGTATTATTCTCACCGGAATGATACATATGACCCAATTCCGAGCGACCCAAATGGACCTCATCACAGGGTCCCATAAGTCTTACATGACCCTACTGGAAAAGATTGACACTCTCAAGGCGAACAACGAGAGGCTGCGGGATCAAGCCGAGCAGCTCAGGTTCGTCGGCACTTGGCTAGGCTAACCTCAGTATTTGACGTCTGCTCCAGGGCCAAACGAGAACAAGAAGAAACTGAGCTTGCAGAGAAGGAGGTAAAAGCGGCAACAATGCGGCAAGCGCGCGACGAGGAGAAACAACGTCGCAAAGACCTTCACAACCAGACGAAACTTCTCAAGGACAAGCTTCGTGGTCTTCAACAGCAACGCGTGGGTCTCCGTATCCAGCCACCTTGGATAAACCCTTGACTCTTTCCTAGTACGAGCTGGACTGTGCGGTGAAATCAGGCGAGGATCGTCTCAAGGAGCACCGCAATCAAATCGTTCGATCGCCTGAGCGAGTACGAAAGGAGATTAAAGACTTTAGTGAGGCCACCCAACGACAAAAGATGGAACTTGCCGAACGGGAGGAGGCCGCGCGGGCTTTCCATGCCAAGATCGAGCACTTGAAGGTTCTGGAAACGGTGAGAGTCTCATTGGGCCTAATCCTAGAGGTTTGTCTTCGGTCTGAACTTGCGCGGGTAGGAAAGCCGTGCGGCGCTGGAAACATTGAAGCTCGCAGCTGCAGAGTCACAAAAGCTCAAAGTTGCAAACGAGGAACTCAAAGAAGTAGGCTCCGGCATCGATAAGAAGCGGACAGAACTCGAGGGCTTGACATCGAGGAAGGAGGTCCGTTACTCGCGCCTCTATCGTCTTCCATCCCGCCACTGAAGGACAACCACTCTTTCTAGCGCCTTGAAATGCAACTCATCCATGCGAATGAGCGGCTCGCCCGTGCGAAGGCAAGCGCGAGTTCGGCTCAGGCGGCGGTCATGGAACGGATGGAGCAGCTGAAGGTCGAGTACAATACGCTCAGTTCTGATCGCGAGACCAACGACAAGCAACTTGCTGCACTAAGACACGAGGCGACCGCCATCGAGAACGACGTACGCTGCATTCGGAAGTTTCCAATCCCGGTGCAGACCCTGATCCATGTCGCGTTACGCAGATTGCAACACATGTCGCGGAGAACCAACTTGCGATGCAGAAGGTGCTCACAGAGTATCACCGGCTAAAACAGCAGTGGGGTAAGTGCGCTCGACCGCCGAGGTAGGGACATGAAGTCTCACACCGTATCGCAGATACATATATGACGACTATGATCAAGACTCTCAACCTACCCGTGTCCAGCTAGTTCTACCACCTATGTATAGTCATGTATGTAAGAGTAGAAATAACACAGGGTGTCTTGGCAAGGAACGGGACTCCATGAGGTACACAATCATCAGAGGTCCAGAATGGCATAGATTATGAGAGTGACGTTCATGGTGGCAACCAGAATTTTATATTCCCGTGGTACTTCCACATCGGTCATCCCTACTAGGTCAGCATTTTAAAGCCTTAGACCAGTCCGAGTTGGTCCAAAGTGAGACGGCTCGGCAAACGCCGAAGTGACTTGGGAATGCACCCCCATCTGGAGAAAAAGTTAGGTATGGACGGCCTTCTTCTTAATGGTCAACTTTGTGTAACCTATACTCACAGGATGCAAGGAAATCATCGAAGCTTTGCAAGCTTGTCATGGGGGTGAGTTTTGTTAGTCAAGGCACAGAAGTCTTCCCGACCAAGTCGTGTATACACAGACATGTGGAAGAAATACACAGGGGGATGTAATGGGATCAAGCTCGAATTAAACCGGTGTCTACGGGAAGAGGCAAGTCCAAAGGACCGTCCGTGGGTTCTTATTTACACCAGAGCACATTAGCGTCTGGACCGGACGACTAGAAACCGTGAGCAAGCGAAAGCACGACAGCAATCTGTTGAAGAGAACAGGCAACGATGGCAACTGGAGGATGCCGACCCAGCTACAGCGAAACCTTAGTCCTTCCATTGGTCCCGGCCTCGTTTCTCGGCTCTTGTAGCTACTACAGTCCACCTCGTGCATATTCCTGCGTCGTAAATTGCCGCTTCGCAGTGCTTAAGTACGCAGGTTACGCGATCCCATTCGGGGAGGTTGCTTGCTTGACGGTGCAGATCAAGAGCGTATTCACGCGAGGAGTCTTGGACGGAGAGAATTGTATAGTTGATTTTACCAGTAGTGAGATACGCGAGCCATTCGAGGAGTGAGATCGTCTTGAGCATTGATGGCTGCTTAGAAACCAGACTTGGCAGCAGTATGGCGACAGGAGGGAACCCCACGGTATTGGATCCGTTATATGAGCTAAAGGTGAAGATATAGTGCTTTCGAGGTGCCGAGCAGCCAATCATCTCTAAGAGAGCCGGCACGCGAAACAGTGGGATAGTGTCGAGATCATAGGTGCTCGCAAACGGATCGAGCTAATGAGGTGTCAGTTCCGACCGCTATTAATAATTGAACTGACCACCAATGGGGACAAGAGCGTCTTGAAGTTCATACGGAGCCACCAAAATGCGTAGGTCCACTGCCAACGTCCGAGGCGTATTGTGAACTCTATATCCCAACCTCCGGTGTGGGCCTTACCCTTGACAAGCGATTGCGCATCTCGCTCGGGGTTTCGAAGAGAGACGCTTCCGTCTTCCATTAGACCGAGGATCGTATCGAGGGGCAGATAAATAACGCGTTTTCCAGTCTCCCTCGCGCGTCGTTTGGCGTCAGTAGTAACGGAGATCAAGATGGGGGGCCATATAGAGGTTTTGGGGACGAATAAACGAAGCAGGGCAGCAAGAGGAGCAATCGACGGTTGATGAATTTGCTTCGAAGGAACTCGAAGGCAAAATACCGCTACAAGAAGGCTCAGGAGTCCATATCCTGTGAGAACACGAACAGCGAGGCTTGGTTGGCGCGAAGAGAGCCAGTCCGATAGGGCGAGCGTGGCGAGGCGTCGTTGGACGAGTGTCTGGAATTTACCTGCATAGTAACTGGCAACATCACTCCACCGGAGTACTTCCAGCAGCGCTTGATCGATCTCGGTGCGAAACGTCGTCATCGTCGCGTCCAAGTTGTTCAACTTGGTTTAGAACAAGAAGATGCACGATTCAATACATAGTAGAAGGGGTGAGGAGAGAAAAGTAAGAAACCGGTATAAGAGGGAACAATATGGAAATCCGAGTCCGTGGTTAAGCTATTCGTCTCCTGACAATACTGACACTCGCCCATCCCGCTTCCTTCTCATCATAGTCATCATCGTCGTACCAGGTCGGTATCAGAGGTCGACTGGTGCTCTTCTTCCGCTCTCGCACTGGTGACACTTGCTTCGACCACTGGCCCATCTCAGACGCCCCCTCTCCATAGGCCATAGACACGGGGCGCGGCTTTGTTATACCCGCTCTGGTACTTGTGGTCCCTGCTCCCAGTCCGCTGCCCTGCACGACCACCGCATCAGTTTGACCATCAGGTGGAGCGATCGTAACTGCAATGACAGGTGTCCTTGGGCTTGGCCCAGATCCACTCGGCTCTGAAATCCCAAGACTCCCCTGTCTCGTTAGCACTGTCGGATCAGGCAGCTGCCTCGGGACGTCGGGGAACGCGTCAAATATCCTCCGGTCGAAGTTTGGACTCAAGATACTGCACATAGTCCCGGCTTGCGATTCACTGTAGTTGGACGGGGTGGGAGATGGTGGGCGATATGAGGAAGGCACTGGATTGGTTGGGAGAGGTTGGTATCTCGCTGTTCGGCCGCTCTGATTTGATGCTAAACTAGACCCACGGGAATGGTCGGTGTCTTCTCGTGCATGCGGTTTCACGTCTACCAATGCCGCGTTGGAGGGGATGACGCGTGGTGCAAGCGGTGAGCTGACAGTGCGTAGGCGGGGGTGATATGGCACGAGATTAGGATATGCCTTTTCTTTTCCTGGAGGTAGATTTTCTGGCGGAAGGTAGTGCGGACTCGCTGGAACTGTTTGGAGAGACGGTACATGCATCGAAGTGGTTCGCATACGATCTGCCATTTAGTCAATAGTGGTTCGTGGGGAGGTGGAGAGAAGCTGGAACTCACCAGAACTACCGTTGACAAAAGCAGATGACGACCTCCTTGGACTGTGCATATTCGGAAGAGCGGGGAGGGGTCGATCGGACAAACTAGTAGTACGACCAAGTAATGGCCTTCCTCGAGCCGATTGGTGCATCCCTGGTCCACGACTCGCGGGTGGCAATTGCCCTGCGGAGTATAACTGCCTAAACGACTTGGGCGGTGGTATCTTTCCAAAGCTCACGGGTACATCCTTCGGGGGAGGTGTAGGAGGAGGAGGTGAGAGAGGAATAGGTGGTAACGGGCCCGAAGGAGGGGGTAGAGGCGGTGCACCATAATGGGAGGAATGTCTATGAGAAGAAAGGCTCGATCTCCGAGAACCGAAGCTAGGAGCATAAGATAGGTCACTAGTGCTTCGTCTGGAGGAAATTCCCGTGCTGGTGCTCGCACTTGTGGACGGTGTTGGGAATGCGATGCTTCCACTTGTTGGTGGGGTCTGTGGCAGTTGTTGGCCCGGATCCACACCCTTGCCACTTTCGTTTATTGGCGAGACGCGTGATGAAGTCACACCAAATGAAACCGGCGAGTGGCCTTCCGATGGCGAAGCAATGACCGGCTTTGAAGTCTTGTCTGAGGTGGGGCTGTCCATCGGTTTCATTTCCACAGACTTCGAGGTCGACGGGGATTCAGAAGCTTGTTCTGGTGATTTTTCCGAGTCACTGAAGAATTTCTGCAAAATTTAAAACTAAGAATTGAGCGATATCAGGTCTGGCACAAATAACTTACCGGTCTCTCAGGCGATGTAGAAAGCACGACCGAGAGCACACTTGCACGTCGGGTCGGACTAAGCACAACCGACGAGGATTTCTCCATTCCCAACTGCTTGAGTTCCCTGAGCACTCGGGCAGGTGACGCAGTGCCTGTATCTGTCAAGCCTGCCCTGGTGATGCCATCCTTGTAGGGTAATGAAAACGAAGAGCTTGAATCCGGTGACACGGGTGATATCGCATTTTGTTCGTCCTTAGCACTTAGCAAATCTTTAGCACCAGGCTTGCTAGGTTCCAACCCTTGAGGTAGATCCCCCTCCTTCTCCCGCGCAAGTTGACTGAGCCCTGGAACTTTGGTCGATTCGACGGCCTCTTGTGGGGTAGACTCTGCGCCGTCTGAGTGCGACCGCGAAGAGCCTCGCTCAGTACTACGGTCCCGTACAGCGGCCTGGAGCCCATCAGATAGTGGTAAAATGTCTGGGTGCGTCGTTTCATCAAGCTTCCCAATATCGGCCTTCGAGTCATCAGCCGGCTGCGGGGGAGTGATGCTCTCAGGGCGTTCAATATCCGGACTAGTGGCAGAACTAGGAGCGTCTGCCGTTGTGTAGTCGGTAAGACTGGAGGAAGTGGACCGTTCGCATCCCTGTGAGTGATCATCTTGTTCCTTGAGTACCAGATCCTCAGTAGTTGACCCACCGTCTCCTTTCAACTCCTCCACGAGTCCTTTCACATCTCTCTCTAATGACTCCCCAATAGAAGATTGCTCCACAACATCTCCTGCTGCTTCAGCATCTCGAGGTACCTCATCTCTTCGAACACCTTCCTCCTCGCTACTGCTCGCATCCCCATCAACATGCAAGTCAAGTCCAAGACCGTCCCGTTCTACGGTTTCCATGGTGGACGATAAGTAGATCCCCCCGCTGACGTCTTCGCCCTGGACGGGCGGGGTTGTAAAAACACTGCCGTTCTCGCCACTTGCACTGCTAACAGATGGGTTTCGATCCCTTCCACGAGCACTTACTGTTCGTCGAAGTGGTCGAAGTGGCGGGGATGTCAACGGTGGAGAAAGGGCAGCGTTGGGTGACGGAGCTGGTTTAGTTCTCTTCTTCTTTGGCGAGGCTGCAATGGGTGTGATGCTTTGTTCAGGCGTACATATGAGAGACGGTTGTTCGAGTGAGGGTGAGACCCGTGCGACGACATCGTCCAGCGCTACTGGCTCTTCCTCAACGGACGCAAGTGGAGAGGAGACGTGACTATATTGTGAGGGACTGCGGGTAAGGTTGGATTCGAGCACCGGATCCGGTGTAGGCTGTGGCGGAGTCTTTGGAATCACTGGCACGGGCGCTGGGTTCATTTTGGGGAGTGGTTTAGTAGACTCTTCCACACTAGGCTCGGGGACTGATGCATCGACGCTGATTCGCCTGGAGATTTCGGGTGGTGGAAATGCTGGCGAAGGCGGGACAACTTCTATCCTAGCGACTGGACCTGTCGAACCGTCCGCCTTTCCATCCATGTTCACTTCAACGGTGGTGCGGTCGCCAGCTGTAGTGCCATCGTCGGAGCCCGTGAACGAGTTCGTCCGCAGCGGCATCGAGACGCTTCGCAGAGCAGGACTCGTTCCTTCGTTATCGGACCCATAAGGTGATCCAGGGGGCCACTGGCGGCCCAGAGGCGGCTGCGAGCCGGGTATGCGATTGCCATAGAGTTCGCCAGTTTTCTTGAGCTTAGCGATGATTGGAGGAGCGCCCAAGCCGAAGCTGCCGCGTGGGACGGGGGTGCCACCTATTGCTTCAAATTGGGCAGCCTTGTCTTTGACGCGAGCTGAGTTGGACGAGCCGGGAGAAGGAGAAAGGAAGCCGGAAGCGGGTGTTGAGAGCGGCGTGGACGACTGCGAGGGTAGGGTAGATTGGGTAGTATGATCTTGGAGACCGAGTGCAGCGATTCTGTCCTTGAGGGAGACAGTCGTTATGGGGACTCGCTGCGACCTGGTGAAGATGTCAGCTCATGGCGTCGAAAGTGGCCGAAAGTGCGAGTAAGAAGAGAGTTGTTACATTGTGTCGTGTGGTCCCCTGATGGTTGACAGAGTCGTGTATGCAGCCTGCTACCAACGATTGGTTTTGTCGACTCTTGGGTGGAAGTGGTCACGGTTCAAGGCTTACCTTGTCCGACCGCGGACGTGAGGCGGAAATCACGCTAGCGGAGCACACCTTGTGATACTTGTTATACACGCAACAACAACAAGGCGTATATCACCCGTTTACGATTTTCATAGTCCACTCGCTTTCAGAGCAACGATTTCACCCATCTCACTCACTGGTCACGGTGTACACACAGCAAGCATCAGCAAGTCAAGTGGTATTCCCCGCACACGTCATTCATTTCTCTAGCCACGCCCGACCGGGGAAGATCTAATGAGGACAATTTACCAATTCAACAATACGAAAAGAACTCAGAAAACAAACAGGCCAACCTAATGCCGTTATTACCCTCGTCTGCTAGGAAGGTTCTTCCTGTACCCCAGGGTCTCCTGGACGTCCCTGTCCGCTTCCTTGACCAGTTTCGCCCAGCCATTCATTGCTTTGCATAGGCTCTTCCACTGAGGCTCCTCCAACCCCATAACCATTTTCACATACTTGCCCGTCTTCTCCTTTCCCTCCCCATCTCCGTCGTTATAAACAGTAACCGAATACCTCTTTTCGGCCTCGGCTTCTCCTACTGGGACGACGAGATCGGCATGGTCCTCCACCCACTGCTTGTATTGCTCCCACGCAGGTACACCGATCGCACGGCGTATGCGATCCAGCTTGTATTCTGCTCTTCCGAAGTCGATGATCCTGAAAGAGGGTGAGGCCAATGAGCGTTTTGAAGGAGGGAGGGTGAGTGGGCCAGGTTGGATGAGGATGTTGCGAGGGTAAACCGATCCTTGTATGAATCCAGCATGATGAAGGTTGATAAACATAGAATGGAGCTGCGCCCTAAGCAGAACAAGTCTGAGGAACCATCTGGAGACCCAACGCGAGAAACGAACCTGGCGTCTGAAGTGAGATTAGATGTCCTGATAGGCGAGCCACAGTCTTCGAGCAGTAGAATGGGGCTCAAATGACTCTTCTTGTCCTCCGGGACGTAGAAACCATAGAATTTCGGAACAATAGCACATGCAGGCACAGTGTACTAAATTTGTGGAGTTGAGTGTCAATAATGGATGGTCGAGGACACTCACAGGTATTTGATTGAAGAAGTTGTAGCCACAGTAATCTTCCATCATCCAATGAGGAAAGGCATCGTACGTAACACCCTCGCGGTCCAAGAGATCTCGATGCTCATACTCAGGGAACGATGTCTTCGCCAAAACGGTGACCTGACGGGTGGGCGTGCGGGCAGTCAAAGGCGCTGGGAGCATCAACGGCGCATGATACACGAACGAGTGATTGCCGCGACCACAGAGATTACTCGAAGACAGATATAAATGCGCAACATTACTCGTATGTCCGTCCGTCATGGGCTTAGGAAGCATCCGTGTGTATCTGATCGGTACATCCTCCTTGAACTGGACAACGCCATCATCGGGACACCTTTCTACACCCACTGTAACATCTTGTGGATCGTGGACAAGAAGCACATCGGGGAGGTATTCTCTTGGGATAAATTCTTCGAGTTTAGGTGGGAGACGCTCGTTCGATGGGACGGACTGATCAGGAATGTGAAAACGTGGATCGATCATGATAGCGTCAGGGTCCATGTCCTTTGTAAGAATCTCTTTAAATCTGCTGCGAGCCTCCGAAAGTATAATCTTCTTGTTTTCGGGTGTGATGTTAACCAGCTTGACCCTGATAGGACCGGCCTTGACCTGATCGTCCACTTCGCGTAATCGATGGAACATAAACTTATTGTCATGTCCGCTTTCACACCCTTCATCACCGCCGATACAGAGTGTTTCCAGTTCCCCTTTCTCGTTCGGAACGCATAGGAGGGGCCAAGGCTGCAAGACACGTGGGTAACGGTGCTGATCCGCAGCGGGTATTTCCGTCTGTGAGGGGAAGAGGCCGTCATTCAACCTTTGAAGTATGCTCGTGATCCAGATAGTACGAACTTTGATGTAAGTGAGACCCCCAACCAAGCGGATATCTGATGGAGAATGACGCCAGACGTGACCACGAAAGTCGAGATCGAGAGGTGCTTCGTCGCGCTTGAGGACGGGCCCGTTGGGGTTGCGCTCGACCTCCTCTGGAGCGGTATCATCTCCTGTATCGTCGTTGGACGACATGCGTGCTCTATCGGAGGCTGTGGCCGGGTCCAAGTTGAAAGCAATGTTGAAGTTGTTCGCCACCTTGCCACCCATGTTCACGAAGAACTCGGACACTAGTCAAATAAAGGGGCATTCAGTGTAAAATTAATTACAAACTACTAACGCGTTCAAGCAAGGAAGCGAGATGCCCCAATCGTGTCGGTTTCATAGAACGTATCCTTTTCGGGCATCGTCTTCGGGCAGGGGCTGTCAACGGATACGTCAGATGCGGCTATATGGAACGACGTCATTAGAGAGAGGATGCGTACAGTATTGTCGATTACTGCAGGCGCCAGGATTTAATACAGATGGAGAAGATTTCTGAAACGAGTGACCTTTGGAGTGCTCAGTCGATTATTGGAGGAAGTTAACGCGTGGGGAGGGAGATTAATCGTAGTCGAGGTTGTTGCAATAGCCTTCCACAACACGGATGGACGGTTCAAAGGGTATTGCATAGGAGCGAATCGAATACATGAAACTTATGACTAGAGAGAACGCCATCTAGAAGGAGGAGAACGGAGAAGGATCAAAGCAGACCAGCTACTTTGGGACAAAACTAGGAGAAGCGGAGGAGGGAGAATGGTGTACAGAGCGATCTCGTATACGTAGATCAAGTGCAGTGAGCACATAATCTCGGTAGACTCGGGTCGCAACGAGACCAGGGCACGTGGACGGGCGTGATAAGGCCTTTGGTGACCGAAACCTGTTTCCGGGTCATAGCGGACTGTCCTTCCGAACATCCCTTGATGATTGACTGCCTAATATATGTTAATCCGGATCGTTGGAGAGGCGAAGGTGCGGGAAGCATGTGGAGGCAAATTGTGGGCCTGATGAGGCAACTGAAACCCCGTCCTTAGCCTTAGGAATTCCTCACACGGTTGATCATGAAATCCATATTTTTCCTGGGCATCATTCTGTGATTATCATGGCCATCACAGAAAAGACTTACCATGAATATTTGATGTACGGCTACGGAGGAACACCTGGAACATTACAAATTCCTTGCACCAACTCTCCCATATGTAATTCGAAGGTGAGTGCAACTAACGAAGTTCGCACCCTGAACGGCCTGCGCAGCTTTGATAGCGCAGGCCAGACGGCGAGATCAATGCTTAGGCCGGTAGTCGATGGGGCGTGCTTTTAGCTATATCCATGCACCTGCAACGTTTTTCATGGTTATGCGCTCACCTTTGAATTGACACCGCAGGAACCGAATGCAATTCCGACATATCGAGGCCTTAGGGAACAAAATACTTTTCGTCCTCACCAGAGGGCAGAACTACACAGAGTGCCTCTATATTAGACCCTAACAGTTCCCTTATCAATCACCCCCCGGTCTGCTATGTATATGTTCCTCTTGGTTTGTACTGAATGAAACGCCCGTTTGAGGGGCTAATATGTACGTCTGCAGCCCACTCGTGCGTCCGGACCTGTGCTTTTAAGCTGATGTCTAGTCCCTTCTAACGCTGCGCTATTCCCGGGCTCTCCTGAATCGTGTCCGGTACCCCTACGATGTACTACCGTGACGCGAATCAACCCCTTTCACTTAGGACACTGCAATTTTCCTTGTACAAGTGCCCAACCCGACGAGGATGCAGCCTAATAACTCAATTAAGGACTGGACACATCACACTGAATGCGCACACGTCTGTGCCGAGTCAAACATCTCGTCTTAACTCTATTCCCGTGATGTGGAATGCTGGGGACCACGCACCACTACAGTGCTACATGCGCTGCCACCGGTACACGAACCAGCGAACAATCTTGAGGAAAAGCTCCGAGGGACCTTGTCCCTGTCCATTCTCTTCCGATCTGGACTAATCTGGACTACACCCTTGAGTTTGTACATTCCGCGCGTCCCTTTCCGTAATGATTTCCTATATCTTCACATCCACACCTTAATACTCAGTCCCTCGGAGTCACTGATTAGAGGGCACATAACATTATCGCCTGTATTCTGCTTCTCCATCCAGCATAGTGACACTACACATTGTAAAGACAGAATCATGTAAAACGAGACAGAGACCTGATGTGGCTAGACAATACAAGGGCTAGGTTCATCATCACACCGCTACTATGAAATGTGCGCCGCTGCTCGGGCAACCTTGGAGCACTAGTGGACCCCATGGCCATTTCTTCGGCGCCCACAAAATCTCCATGTTGGGAACTAAGGAGCCCTACTCTTTCCACTTCGTCGGTCTTGGAACGTTGGCGTTTTGTTTTGAATTCTAATCTCGACGAATCGGCAATCAATACATCCTGACTCTGACTGAACTTACTCAAATATGAAAATACAACCGTATGCACCCACCCAATAAGGGCCACTACAGCACCAACTTGACCGAACCCCCAGCCACCTTCACTTTTATCGACGAGGTGCTGGTTGGCACTGAAGAGTTTGACCGCCCAGTAAACGTTCCAAATATACAGAAAAAGGAACGGGACTTGGACAAAAAGTAAAGCGAGAATCCCGCGCGCTACTTTCCGAGGTCTCCATATGTGAAACAGTCCCATCCACTCGCCAAGCGGAACGATAAATTGGAACCAGATATTCGATGTTAGGATGATCCACATCCAGAGATTAATATCTTCCTTTTCAACGAGGTTGCCAGTTCCGCCGGGGAAGGCTATAAAGCATTTGCTGTTAGGATCGGTTGTAGAGGTGTCATTCCTCAATAGAGTTCTGTGAATTGAGTCACTCCTGCTAGCACGCACACATATCAGCAAGTGCGCATATCAGCAAGTGTGCCTGTCAGCATGTGCGCATATCGGCCCGCAGTGTTCCAAAGTCCCGCTGTCACCTTTCGGATAAAGCTGACCCTTGATGGTCTCTTACTTCAGTAGTTTTGGCATACCTATGTAACACTCTGGTTTGCATATTTGTACCCCTGGACGAAGTCTCCCTGTCTGTCCTCTCCATGTCCATCCTCTCCCTGCCTGTTCTCTCCCTGTCTGTCCTCTCCCTGTCCGTCCTATCCCTGTCCGTCATCTCTCCAACTGAAACCTCCAGACCCATTGCATTGCCTCACCTCTTGGGACCCTGTTTCAGTCATGTCCTCCTCACTCCCGTCATTTCATTAGCTAGCCGATCTCCAGTACGTTTCATGTAGTTTCCCTTATAACCCATACAAGCCTGTAGATCGATCGCAAGTCTGATAAT
>Ga0307513_10008528_pt1 | contig 13096 bp, 12 predicted proteins | sample 15_EM_MG_FD_202174 | JGI IMG/M metagenome (GOLD analysis project Ga0307513, IMG submission 202174) | Populus trichocarpa ectomycorrhiza microbial communities from riparian zone in the Pacific Northwest, United States - 15_EM | ecosystem: Host-associated > Plants > Roots > Unclassified | place...
CAGGTCGTACAGCGCGCGCTGCCAGCGTTCCTGCGGGTCCGAACCGTCGGCAGGTGTGTCCCGTCGTACGGCGTCCACGTCGCCCTTGAGCTGTCGCGCCTGCGTGATGAGCGCGTCGACCGAGCCGCGCGCGGGCGGCTGGGCGGCTGGGCGGTCCGCGGAGAGATGGGGCGGCATGACGCACTCCGATGAAGGGACGGTACGACCAAGGCTGACGGAAGGACCGGTTACGACTCTTGCACAGCCTGCGACGCCCTGTAAGGGATTTGGCAACACCCGATACGGTGGTGCTTCTGGCATATGCCACAGTCTTCTCGGACGGTTTTCCTGGGGCAAAATCGGTACGCGCCCGGTGTGCCAAGTCGTAGTCGGGGTACGCGACTTGATGGATCGATGGAGATGAGTGGCAACTCATTCACTCGCGTGTTCGACGACCGTTTGTGCGATGTGCGGCCATGTGGTGCCGGGGCGCAGGGTCAGGTTGCCCCCGAATCGCCCGTCGGTTCACGATCCCCACGGAAAACCACGCCAGTTAGTGATGCAGCTCACAATAAAAGCTGCGGATTCCGCGTAATCGAAGAGGCCATTTCGGGGTCGTAACACCACGTCGGCACAACGCGTCGGCATCACCATCGTCGGCCCGAACCGGAGCGGAGACTGCCATGGACGTCACCCTCGAACAGCCCGCGCGCGCACGCCTGATCACCTCGGAGGAACAGGAGCTTCCCGTCCGTGCCACGCTCCGCTACGCATCGACCGACCCCTTGGCCGTGCACATCGACTTCCCGGCGGAGGCCGCCCTCGACGGCGAGGGGGTGAGCTGGACCTTCGCCCGGAGCCTCCTGGAGGAAGGCGTACGACGGCCCGCCGGCGGCGGCGACGTCCACATCTGGCCGTGCGGGCCCGCACGGACGGTCCTGGAGCTGCACTCGCCGCACGGCCTGGCCCTGCTCCAGTTCGACACCCCTGCGCTGCGCCGCTTCCTGCTCCGTACGTTCGCCGTCGTGGCGGCCGGGAGGGAGGACCTCGGCGACGCCGTCGACCGTGGCCTCTCCGACCTCCTGGGCGCCCCTTCGGCGGGCGGTGAGGGCAGGGAGCAGTGAGGGGGCCTCAGCCGGCCTCGTCCGCGCCGCAGGAGCTGCCGTCGGCCGGGAGGGAGCCGTACAGCAGGAAGGCGTCGACCTTGCGGTGCACGCACTTCGAGGACGCGTACCCGGTGTGGCCCTCGCCCTTGTTGTCGAGGACGACCGCCGCCGAGCCCAGCCGCTCGGCCGTCTCCGTGGTCCAGCGGTACGGCGTGGCGGGGTCGCCGCGCGTGCCCACCAGGAGCATCTTCGGGGTGTCGACGTCCCGGACCTCGGTGCGGATGAAGTCCGTGCCCCTGGGCCGGCCGTAGCACGTCAGGACCTCGGTGAGCCGGTAGCTGCCGAACACCGGGGAGGCCTTCTCGTAGGAGGCGCGCAGGGCGGCGAGATCCTTGGTGATCCGGGCCGCGGTGGGGCGGTCGGGGTCGTCCGCGCAGTTGATCGCCATCAGCGCGGCGGGGAGGTTGTCGATGGGCACCTCCACCTCGTCGACGAGATGGCCGTCGGAGTCCGGCGAGGGGCTCTGCGGCACGGGGTCTTGCTGTACGAGGTTCTGCCGCACGGGGTTCTCGCGCGCGTGGGTCAGCCTCGGGGGAACGGCGACGCCTCGGCCGGCGAAGGCCATGACCCCTCTCGCGTCACCGTCCTCGACCAGCCCGGCGAGGGCCCGCTCCAGCGGCGGCCACATCCGCTTGCTGTAGAGCCCCTGGCCGATGGCGCCCACCAGATCCTGACCGGAGAAACGGTCGCCGTAGCCGGTCGGCACCGGGTCCTCGTCGAGGGAGTCCACCAGGTCGACGACCCGTTGGCGGGCGACGCGCACGTCCTGTCCGAACGGGCAGGCGATGTCGATCACGCACCAGGTGAGGAAGGCCTCCAGCGCGGTCTGCTGCCCGGCGGCGCCCGCCAGTCCCTGCTCGGCGAGCGACTCGGTGAGGGTGTCGACGCCGTCGAGGACGAACCGGCCCACCTTCTTGGGGAACTGGGTCGCGTACACCGCGCCGAGCCGGGTCCCGTACGAGAAGCCGAGGTAGTTGAGCTTCTTGTCGCCGAGGGCCTGGCGCATCACGTCGAGGTCGCGTGAGGCGTTCACGGTGCCGATGTGCCGCAGGACGGGTCCGGAGTGCCTGGCGCATGCCTGGGCCGCCTTGCGCAGCTGTTCGAGGACGGCACGCGGATTGTCGTCGGCCTCGCCACCGGTCACCTCGACGTCCGCGGCCGTGTCCGTGCCTTCGCCGCAGCTGACGGGGGAGGACCTGCCGACGCCGCGCGGGTCGAAGGTGACCACGTCGTAGCCGTTCGTCAAACTCATGAAGTCCTTGCCGTCGTAGGCGAGTTGGCTGACGCCCGGGCCGCCGGGACCGCCGAAGTTCAGCAGCACGGAACCCCGCGACTTGCCGGTCGCCCGGTAGCGGGCCATCGCCAGTTCCAGGGTGTCGCCGCCGGGCTTCGCGTAGTCGAGCGGGACGGTGACCTTGCCGCACTGGAGGTCGTCCGTCGGCGGCTCGTACAGGGCTCCGACGGCGCAGGCCGACCAGTCGATCTTCTGGTCGTAGAAGCGGGACAGGCCGGGCTCGTCGTCCGCCGCGGCCACCGTCGGCGAGCCCGCCCCCAGCAGGGCGAGCGTCGCGGCCGAGGCGAGCGCCCGGCGTCGGTACGCGGACCGCATGAATGCCTCCAGGGGCGGGGTCCCGGCTGCGGGCCGGGACGGCGCCCTCGAACACGATATGCGGGCCACCAGGGGCTCGCCTCCCGGCGACCGGGCGCGGGCGACGGTTACGCTGGGTGGTCGCGCCCCAGCCGAGAGCCATGGCCGAGAGTCGTGGCGGACAGCTGTGGCCGGACGGGGGCCGCATCCCCCGATGGAACGGAACGGAGCACACCCATGACCACCTCCGCCGGCCCGATCTCTCCGGGCCCCGAAGACCTCCTCGTCACCCGGGCCACGCCCGAGGACTGGCCGGTGGTCACCGGATGGGCGGGCGACGAGGGCTGGAACCCGGGGCTGTCGGACACCGCCGGGTTCTTCGCCCAGGACCCGGAGGGCTTCTTCATCGGCAGGCTCGGCGGGGAGCCCGTCTCGGCGGTCTCGGTCGTCAACTACGGTGACGCGTACGCCTTTTTGGGTTTCTATCTCGTCCGTCCCGACGTACGCGGCCGGGGCTACGGGATCACCACCTGGAAGACCGCGCTGGCCCACGCCGGCACCCGCACGGTCGGCCTCGACGGCGTGGTCGCCCAGCAGGACAACTACCGCCGCTCCGGCTTCGAACCCGCCTACCGCACCGTCCGGTACACCGGAACCGCCCCCGCCGCCGACACCCCGGCGGGCGTACGTCCCGTACGGCGGGAGGATCTGGCGGCGATCACGGCGTACGACGCCCTGTGCACCCCCGCCGACCGGCCCCGCTTCCTGGAGTACTGGCTGACCGCCCCGGGGCATCGGGCCTTCGTCCGCGTGGCCGACGGCAACCGCACGGGGAAGGGGGCCATCACCGGTTACGGAGTCGTCCGCCCCGGCCGTGACGCGCCCCGGATCGGCCCGCTGTTCGCCGACACCGCCGACGACGCCCGGGCGCTGTTCGCCGCGCTGACCGCCGACGCGGCCGGGACGGAGGTCGCGATCGACGTCCCTGAGCCGAACTCGGCCGCCGTCGCACTGGCGGAGGAGGCGGGCTTCGCGCCGTCCTTCGAGACGGCACGCATGTACACGGGCACCGTGCGGGAGTTCGCGGGGGAGAGGGTCTTCGGGGTGACCACACTCGAACTCGGGTAGCAGTGAACTCCCGTACAGGTCAGCCCTGTTGGGGTGCCCCTGCGTAGAACCGGCGGTGCAACTCGCGCACGTCCTCGGCCAGTTCCGGCACCGGGCCCTCGACCGTCACCCCGGGTGCGATCTCGTTGACCGGCAGGGGCCGTACCGGGGCTATGGGGACGCCCAATTCACCCAGCCAGGTGGTGAGTTGCTCGGACGAGGCGACGTACACGATCCGTCCGAGGCCCACCCAGGCGTGCGCGGCGGCGCACATCGGGCAGTGCTCGCCTGAGGTGTAGACGGTGGCCGCCGCCCGCTGCTCCGGGGTCAGATGGGCGGCGGACCAGCGGGCCAGCTCGAACTCCGGGTGGCGGGTGCGGTCGCCGGACGCCACCCGGTTGTGGTCCTCCGCCAGTACAGCGCCCTCCTCGCCCACCAGGACGGAACCGAACGGCTCGTCGCCGGCCGCCAGGGCCTCGGCGGCCAGCTCTACGCAGCGGCGCAGATAGGGCAGTTCGTCGCTCTTCACCATGGCTGACCGGGCCTGCTCGCGGTGCGGTTTCAGGGTGCAGGGTACGTCCGTGCGGGCGGGACGGCCTGGTGATCACCGGATGTCACCGTGGCGGCGCAGAAAGCAGCAATATGCTTCGCATGCGCGAATGATCGGAAGGGTGACGTATCCCAGGCGCCAATACCGTTGCGCTTGCCGCACAGGGGTGCTGGAGTTACGGCATGGATCATGTAGGTGTGCTCGCCCTTTACGACCGGGATATGCGCGAAGGGGCACAGCCCGACGGGCCAGGCGCCCGGATCGAACGGGTGGGCGGGGTGGTGCGCCAGGTCGCCGATGCCCAGGGCTGGAACGGGGTGGTCTGGTCCGACCTCGACGCGGACAGCGCCGATGAGGCGATCGCCGAGCAGATCCGCCACTACACCGCCCTCGGACGTGGGTTCGAGTGGAAGCTCTACGGCCACGACCTCCCCATCGACCTGGGACACCGGCTGCGGACGGCGGGGTTCACGCCCGAACCCGAGGAGACGCTGATGATCGGCGAGGTCTCCGCCCTGACCTTCGACACCGAGCCGCCCGAGGGCATCCGACTCGTCCCCGTGACCGACCGGGCCGGTGTCGACCTCGTGGCCGACGTGCACGAGAAGGCCTTCGGCACCGACAGCTCCCGACTGCGGCGCCAACTGCTCGCCCGGCTCACCGACGACCCGGACACCGTCACGGCCGTCGTGGCGCTGGCCGGCGAGGAGCCGGTGAGCGCCGCCCGCATGGAACTCGTACCCGGGACCCGGTTCGCCGGGCTGTGGGGCGGCGGCACCGTCGAGACCTGGCGCGGCAAGGGCATCTACCGCGCCCTGGTCGCCCACCGCGCCCGCGACGCCGTGGAGCGCGGCTACCGCTACCTCCAGGTCGACGCCTCCCACCAGAGCAGACCCATCCTCGAACGCCTCGGCTTCGAACCCCTGACCACGACGACGCCGTACGTGTACGAGCCCTGAGCGGTGCGGGGCCGTACCCGCACGCGGCAGCGGCACCGAGTCCCGCCGCTTCACAGGTCGAGTTGGAACTCCACCGCCCGGTGCGTGGGTACGTACCCCAGTTCGTCGTTGATGCCGAGCATCGGCGTGTTGCTGTTCGCCGTGTCGGTGAGCAGCCCCGTGAGTCCGGGGTGGTGTGCGCGGGCGCGGCGGATCGACTCGGCCTTCATCCAGCGGCCGAGGCCGTGTCCGCGGTGCTCGGGGAGGACGGCCGTGCCGTAGTGCTGTCCGTCGCCCCGGCCGTCGCCCGGCACGACCAACTCGGAGAAGCCGACGACGGAACCGTCCGCCGCGTCCAGCGCGGCCACGGTGTGCAGCAGGTCGCCGCGCTTGGCGATCGCCTCGGCCGCCGCCAGGACGCGGTCGACGTCCCACACGACCGTGCCGTAGTCGGTGTCCTCCATCGGCATGTCGTCCATGGCGCGGCGCGAGTCGGCGTAGCTCCGGGCCAGTTCGGGCGGGACGGTGCCCTCCCAGGACGTCAACCGGTAGCCGGGGTGCGGGAGTTCGGCGAGCCGGGTGATCTCCGCGAGGTCCGTGTCGGCCAGCGGCAGCCGGGCGTACGTCAGTGTCAGCACCCGGCGGAAACCCCGGTCCGCCAGGAAGCGGTCGCCGGGGGAGCCCTCCTCGGCCTGCGCGACGAGTGACCGTCGTCCGGCGCTCCGGGCCGCGGTGACGGCGGCCTCCAGGAGCGCGGTGCCGACCCCTTGCCGACGCTCGGCAGGGTGGACGGTCAGCTCCAGTTCGGCGAGATGCTCCTGGCCCTCCCTGGTGAACAGGCGCAGGAAGGCGGAGCCGAGTGGGGTGCCGTCCGGGTCGGAGGCCAGCCAGGTGAGCCTTCGGCTCGATGCGCTGACGTCGGGGTCGGTGAGTGCGGTGATACGTGTGATGCGTGGGGGCAAGTCGTCTCCGGGACGGTGCGTGGCAGCAGTGCTTCGGCTGCGGGTCAGTCGTGGCTGGTCGCGCAGTTCACCCGCGCCCCTTGCGGGGGCGCGGGTGAACCGCACGGGACTCCGCCAGGCCTGTTTAGTCCCCGTCGCTCAGTGCCCGCAATGGAATTCTCAGCGCCGCCTGCTGCCCTGGCTGCGTCGCGGTGCCTTCGCCCGGTCCAGTGCGGCCACGCCGAACGCTGCGAGGCTGATCTGGATGAGCCACTCGACCCAGTCGATGCCGTCCGTGTCGGACACGTCGAAGCCGGCGGCGATCGCCGATCCGATGAGCGCGGCCACGATGCCGACCGCGATCGTCCAGAGGATGCCGATGCGCTGGCGCCCCGGGACGACGAGTCGGCCCAGTATGCCGATGATCGTGCCGATGATGATGGCGCCGATGATGCTAGAGATCTCCATCTCCGCCCCTTTTTGCCGGTATTGAAGCCAGGTAATGACTATGTCCTCCTAGTGCCCGCTGCGGTCCGGGACAGTCCGAGGTGGCCTGGCCAACCCTCTGGGTGCCATGTACATTTCAAACTCGCGTTGTGTGGAAGCCGACCGCTCGTCGTTCTACGCGCGAAGACTCCCCCCTCGTACAACCTCTTCAACTTCTTCAACCTCTTCCCACCCCAGACGGAGGTTCCCCGGATGCCCTCGTTCAGAAGCTCCCCGCGTCGAAGACTCGGTTCCGGAGTCACCACGGCCGTCGCCGTGTTCGGTCTGCTCGGCGCCAGTGCCGCCGTCCAGATGTCGACGGCCGCCCCGGCCGAGGCGGCCACCCCGCACCGCATCCTGTTCGACAACTCCAAGGCGGAGACGGCCGGCAACGCCGACTGGATCATCAGCACCAGCCAGCCCGACCCGCTGAGCCAGGACTCCAGCCCGTCCTCCGAGACCGACTGGACCGGGGCGATCTCCGCCTGGGGCGTCGCCCTGCAGCAGACCGGCGACTACTCGCTGAAGACGCTCGCCTCCGGCGGCACCATCACCTACGGCACCTCGGCCGCCACCGACCTGCAGAACTTCGACACCTTCGTGCTGCCCGAGCCGAACGTCCTGCTCTCCACGGCCGAGAAGACCGCCGTGATGACCTTCGTGCAGAACGGCGGCGGACTCTTTCTCGTCTCCGACCACACCGGCGCCGACCGCAACAACGACGGCGAGGACGCCGTCGAGATCATCAACGACCTGATGAGCAACAACAGCGTCGACAGCACCAACCCGTTCGGCTTCACCGTCGACACCCTCAACGTCAGCACCGACGACCCGAGCGCCATCTCCAGCAGCACGGACCCGGTCCTCAACGGCACCTTCGGCACGGTCACCGGCAGCATCATCCGCAGCGGTACGACGGCCACGCTCAGCCCCACCGCCAACTCCTCGGTCAAGGGCCTCGTCTACCGCACCGGTTACTCCGGCAACACCGGAGCCTTCTTCGCCACCAGCACCTTCGGCAGCGGCCGGGTCGCGTTCTGGGGCGACAGTTCGCCGATCGACGACGGCACCGGCCAGTCCGGCAACACGCTGTACGACGGCTGGAACGACACCGCCGGCACCAACGCGGAACTCGCCCTCAACGCCACGGCCTGGCTCGCCGGTGCCACCGACGACGACGGCGGTGACGACGGAGGCGGCGACGGCACCTGCACCGCCGCCCAGCTGCTCGCCAACTCCGGCTTCGAGTCCGGCAGTTCGTCCTGGACCGCGACCAGTGGTGTCATCACCACCGACTCCGGCCAGGCCGCCCGTACCGGCTCCTACAAGGCCTGGCTGAACGGCTACGGCTCCGCCCACACCGACACGCTCGCCCAGTCGGTGACGATCCCGTCCGGCTGCGCGGCCACCCTGAGCTTCTATCTGCACATCGACACGGCCGAGACGACCACCTCGACGGCGTACGACACCCTGAAGCCGCAGATCCTCAACAGCAGCGGCACGGTCCTGTCGACCCTGGCCACCTACTCCAACCTGAACGCCGCCAGCGGCTACACGCTGCGCAGCTTCGACCTCAGCGCCTACGCGGGCCAGACGGTCACGGTGAAGTTCACCGGCGTGGAGGGCTCCGTGCTCCAGACGTCCTTCGTCGTCGACGACACGGCACTCAACGTGAGCTGAACGGCGAGCGGCCCGGTCCCCTCCAAGGACCGGGCCCGCTTCCGGTTGTGTCCCGCTTCCGGTTATGTCCTGCTGGAGCTTCTCGCCGTCGCGCCCGCGCTCAGCAGCCCCAGGAATAGGGCCAGGACGCCGATGATGATGTTGTTCAGCACGACACCCGCGTCAGGGCTGTCGCCGACGATCCACGCCGAGACGATCATCCAGACACCCATCGCGCACAGGGCCCCACTGAGGCCGTACATACGCTCCGGGGTGTTGGTGAACCCGAGGGCCAGCAGGCCGATCGCGATGCCCATGATCAGGTTGTGGGTCACGAGCGGGGGCTGGCTCGTCGTGTAGTGGAGGATCCAGGGGGATGCCGCGCAGTACAGACCGACGAGGAACACCGGTCCGTCCACGAGCGCCACATCGCGACCGCCGAGCATACGGGCGTACCGCGCCCGCATTTCGTGTACGTCAGGGTGGCTGGAGATGTCACCTCTGGTGGGCGAGACGTTGGCCATGACTCGTCTCCTTCGACTGTGCAGGCCTGACCGCGTCTGATGCGGTGTGCGGTAAATGCCGCCTACCTGCATTCTGCTCTTATTTTTCCTTTATGCGTAGTGTGGTGACGCTGGGCTCCCCGTCCCGCACGGTGAGTGTCCCGCCCAGCTCGCGGGCCCTGCGTACGAACACCTCGTGCAGGTCCCGCTCGGCCAGCGGCACGGACTCCGCCCGGCGCCGCTGGAGCGTCAGCAGCACCTGGGTCGTGCCGTCCTCCGCGATCGGCCGGTAGGTGAGGATGCCGGACCGCTCCAGCGGGTCGCCGATCACGCTGAAGTCGGGCAGCACCGTCGCCCCCAGCCCCTCCGCGACCATCAGCTTGCCCATCTCGGCGCCGTCCGTGGAGTACGCGAACGCCGCGCCGTCACCGCCCAGCAGCCGGTGCAGATAGCGGTGCATGACATACCCGGCGCGCATCGCGATCAGCGGCCCGGCGAGTAGATCGGCCACCGACACCGTCTCCCGGGCCGCGAGGGGACTGTCCGGACGTACGCACACCACGGGCCGTCCGCGCAGCAGCTCGGTGCTCTCGAAGCCGGCGGGGACGTCGTCGCCCTCCAACTGGTTCACCAGGCCGAGATCGAAACTGCCCTCCGTGAGCCCCCGGTGGATCTCCGCCTGCTGTACGTCCACCACCTCCACCTGCGTCAGTTCGTGCGCCGCGCGGAACTCCCGGACGGCCGGGATGAGCAGCGGCACGGTCGCCGCGTTCACCGTGCCGACGCGCACCATGCGGCTGATGCGGTGCTGCTCGCCCGCCGCAGCCCTGAGCCGGTCCACCGCGTCCAGCACGTTGACGATGTGCGGCAGCAGCTCCCGGCCCTCCGTGCTCATCGTCGCCCCGGACCGTTTGCGCTCCAGCAGGTCGACCCCGAGTTCACGCTCCAGATTGCGCACGGTCTCGCTCAACGCGGGCTGGGAGAGACGCAGTTCCTCGGCCGCCCGGCGCAGCGAACCGAGCCGGGTGACGGCCGCGATGTATTCCAGCTGTTCTGTACGCACCGCAGCAGAATGCGGGCGTACGAGCGGCCCGTTCAAGGGTTTCCCTGTCACGCCTTCGTGAAATCAGGTGGTCCGCGATACGAGACCGGTCGGGTTTTCCTTGACTGCCCTCTTCCGTGACTGTCACGATCGATGGCATGAAGATGCGACTGGACCTCACGCGGCGACGCCACGTCGACCTCGCGCGCGTCTCCAGCGCCTCCTGTTGTTCCGCGGCCTGATCCCCGTCCCGATCCGCCGCCTCCTTTCCGCAACCGCCTGACATCTTGCCGGATTTCGCTCCGGCCGGAATTGGCGTGCCCGGAAACGCATTCCGCAACAGGAGTTCCGCATGCCCGCAGAGGCCGTTCCCGCAGAGCCCGTGAAATTCGCCTACTGGGTCCCCAATGTCAGTGGTGGACTCGTCACCAGCAAGATCGAGCAGCGCACCGACTGGGGTTACGACTACAACCGTGAACTCGCCGTCCTCGCCGAGAACAACGGTTTCGAGTACGCGCTCAGCCAGGTCCGCTACATGGCCAGCTACGGCGCCGAGTTCCAGCACGAGTCGACCAGCTTCAGCCTCGCCCTGCTCCTGGCCACCCAGCGCCTGAAGGTCATCGCCGCCGTCCACCCCGGGCTCTGGCACCCGGGTGTCCTCGCCAAACTCGGCGCCACCGCCGACCACCTGTCCAACGGCCGCTTCGCCGTGAACGTCGTCTCCGGCTGGTTCAAGGGCGAGTTCACCGCCCTCGGCGAGCCCTGGCTGGAGCACGACGAGCTCCCCCAGTTCTCGGCTTCGCTCGAACCGGGGGGACCCCCATCCGCCGCTCCGAGGAGTTCATTCAGGCGCTGCGCCAGATCTGGACCGAGGACCACACCGAACTCGCCGGTGACTTCTACCGGTTGCGCGACTTCTCCCTCAAGCCCAAGCCCCTCAACACGCCCGAGCGCCCGCACCCCGAGATCTTCCAGGGCGGCAACTCCACCGCCGCCCGCGCCATGGCCGGCCGGGTCTCCGACTGGTACTTCTCCAACGGCAAGGACTTCGACGGGGTCGTCGAGCAGATCGCCGACGTACGGGCATCGGCCGCCCAAGTCGGCCGCCGCGCACCGAAGTTCGGCCTCAACGGCTTCCTGATCGCCCGTGACACCGAGGCTGAGGCCCGCGACACGCTCCGCGAGATCGTCGCGAACGCCGACCGGGAGGCCGTCGAGGGCTTCGGCGCCGCCGTCAAACAGGCCGGACAGTCCGCCGCCGACGGCAAGGGCATGTGGCAGGACTCCACCTTCGAGGACCTCGTCCAGTACAACGACGGCTTCCGTACGGGGCTCATCGGCACGCCCGAGCAGATCGCCGAGCGGATCGTCGCGTACAAGAAGCTCGGCGTCGACCTGCTCCTCCTCGGCTTCCTGCACTGCCACGAGGAGGTCGAGTACTTCGATAAGCGGGTGCTGCCGCTCGTGCGCGAGCTGGAGGCCCAACTGCCCGACACCGAGCCCGAGTCCGCGCCCGAATCCGCTCCCGCCCAGGTCTGAGGAGGTCATCGAGATGAGCATCGTCACGCCCGCCGACTGGCGGACCCGCCCCGCTCCGCACACCGTCCAGGACTGGATCGCCCGCGCCACCGAGGTGGCCGCCGTCCTCGCCACCGACGCCGCCGACCGCGACCGCGCCGGCGCGACCCCGTACGCCGAGGTCCGCCTCCTCAAGGACTCCGGCCTCGTCACCCTGCTCGGCCCCACGGAGCACGGCGGCGGAGGCCAGGACTGGCCCACCGCCTACCGGGTCGTCCGCGAGGTCGCCAAGGCCGACGGCTCCATCGGGCAGCTCCTCGGCTACCACTACCTCTGGAACTGGGCCGCCCGGTTGGTCGGCACCCGCGAACAGTGGGAGCACGTCGAGGCCGAGGCCGCCCGCAACCAGTGGTTCTTCGGCGGGGCCGTCAACCCGCGCGACAAGGACGTCGTGGTCACCGAGGACGGCGACGACCTCCTCTTCACCGGCCGCAAGTCCTTCTCCACCGGCAGCAGGGTCTCCGACGTCACCGTCCTCGAAGGCGTCCTGGAAGGCACCGACCAGCATGTCTTCGCGATCGTGCCCTCCGACTCCGAGGGCCTGACCTTCCACGACGACTGGGACAACATCGGCCAGCGCCTCACCGAGAGCGGCGGCGTCACCCTCGACCGGGTCCGTACGCCGTGGTCCTCGGCCGCCGGTTACGTCGACAGGGAGTTCCGGCCGCGCACCTACAACACCCTCAACGTTCCCACCATCCAACTGGTGTTCGCCAACTTCTACCTCGGTATCGCGGGCGGCGCACTGGACACGGCGGCCGGCTACACCCGCACCAAGGCCCGGTCCTGGCTGCACGGCGGGCACGAGCGGGCGGTCGACGAGCCGTACGTCATCGACACCTACGGCGACCTGACCGCCAAGCTCTGGGCGGTCGAGGCGCTCGCCGACACCGTCGCCGCCGAGGGGCAGCGGCTGCACGACGACCCCGACGCCGTCACCGCGAAGACGCGCGGCGACTTCGAGGTCAGGGTCGCCGCCGTCAAGGCCCGCGCCACCGATGTCGCCCTGGAGATCGCGGGCCGCATCTTCGAGGTGACCGGCGCCCGCTCCACGGCGAGCACCGAGGGCCTCGACCGGTTCTGGCGCAACGTCCGCACGCACACGCTCCACGACCCCGTCGCCTACAAGCGGCGCGAGGTCGGCCGCTGGGTCCTCGAGGGCGAACTGCCCGAACCCACCTGGTACTCCTGACCACTTCCCCCGGGGTGCCTGCGCGAGCGCGCAGGCACCCCGACCTCCGGAACGCCCCCGGAAAGCCTCCAGAAAGAGGACTCATGGCCACCGTCCTGTCCGTCTCCGGCAGCCCCTCCGCCTCCTCCCGCACGGGCAAGCTCCTGCGCCACCTGGACTCCAGGCTGGCCGCCCAGGGCCACGAGGTGATCCCGCTCGACGTCCGCACCATCCCGGCCGAGGCCCTGCTCGGCGCCGACTTCCGGCATCCGGCGATCGTCGAGGCCACCGAGCTGTTCGCGCGCGCCGACGGTGTTGTCGTGGGCACCCCGGTCTACAAGGCCTCCTACTCCGGTGTCCTCAAGGCGCTCCTCGACCTGCTCCCGCA
>Ga0307513_10008529_pt1 | contig 13096 bp, 10 predicted proteins | sample 15_EM_MG_FD_202174 | JGI IMG/M metagenome (GOLD analysis project Ga0307513, IMG submission 202174) | Populus trichocarpa ectomycorrhiza microbial communities from riparian zone in the Pacific Northwest, United States - 15_EM | ecosystem: Host-associated > Plants > Roots > Unclassified | place...
TGTGGGGCGTAGGTCTGAGGGGCTGCGGTTGGGTGGCGGCTGCGGGTAGTCCGTGGCTTGTCGCGCAGTTCCCCGCGCCCCTAGGTGTGTCCCCGGCGCCGCCTGTTGAGTAGTACCGAACTCCTTGGAACACGTCGAACGGCCCGCGCTGTCCTGGTGACAGCGCGGGCCGTTCGTTCAATCGGGGCTGCTCAGACGGTGCGTACCTCTTCGATGCGCACCGGGCGGTGCTCCTGGAGCGACAGGGTGCACGCGTCCGCGATCCAGCCGGCCTCCAGCGCCTCGGCCACCGTGCACGGGGACGTGCGGGTGCCCGCGACGACCTCCGTGAAGGCGGTCAGTTCGGCGCGGTAGGCCGGGATGAAGCGGTCCATGAAGAAGTCGTGCGGGACGCCCGCCGGGAAGGTGACACCCGGCTCCACGGAGCGCAGCGGGAGCTTGTCCTCCAGGCCCACGGAGATGCTGTCCTTGAAGCCGTGCAGGTCCATGCGGACGTCGTAACCCCGGGCGTTGTGGCGGGAGTTGGAGACCACGGCGATCGTGCCGTCGTCCAGGGTGAGGATCGCGCCGGTGGTGTCCGCGTCGCCCGCGTCCTTGATGTAGTCGGCGCCCCGGTTGCCGCCGACCGCGTACACCTCGGTCACCTCGCGGCCGGTCACCCAGCGCAGGATGTCGAAGTCGTGCACCGAACAGTCCCGGAAGATGCCACCGGAGGCGGCGATGTACGCGGCCGGCGGCGGCGCCGGGTCCAGCGTGGTCGACCGGATGGAGTGCAGGAGACCCAGCTCGCCGCTCTGGACGGCGTTGCGGGCGGCGGTGAAGCCCGCGTCGAAGCGGCGCTGGTAGCCGATCTGGATCTCGACGCCGCTGTCCTTGACGGCGTTGAGCACCGCGACGCCCTCGGCCATCGAGCGGGCCACCGGCTTCTCGCAGAACACGGGGACACCCGCCTCGACGGCGGCGAGGATGAGGGCCGGGTGGGCGTCGGTCGCGGCGGCGATCACGATGCCGTCGACACCGGCGGCCAGGAGGGCCTCGGGGGAGTCCGCCACCTGGGCGCCGAAGCGCTCCGCGGCGGCCTTGGCGGCCTCCGCGAACGGGTCGCTGACTACGAGGGAGTCGACGGCGTCGAGACCGGAGAGGGTCTCGGCGTGGAAGGCGCCGATGCGGCCGAGGCCGAGGATTCCGATACGCATGGGCTGTGCTGCTCCTTGGTGAATGGTGCGGGTGTCTTGCGAGGGGAGGAGAAGAGGGGGGGGGGCTCCTGCGGATGTCAGTCCAGGCCGCCGAGGACGTTCTGGTCCCAGTCGATCACCGAACCGGTGACCACGCCCGACCGGTCGGACAGCAGGAGGACCACGAAGTCGGCGATCTCGTCCGGCTGGCCGAGCTTCCCCATGGGCAGGTGCTCGGCGGCCTGGTCGAGCCAGCCGTCCTCCGCGCCGTGGAAGGCCCGCTGGGTGGCGTCCTCGCCCTCGGTCGCCGTCCAGCCGATGTTCAGGCCGTTGATCCGGACCCGGTCCCAGCGGTGCGCGTGCGCCGCGTTGCGGGTCAGGCCGATGAGGCCGGCCTTGGCGGCGACGTACGGGGCCAGGAAGGGCTGTCCGCCGTGCGCCGAGGACGTGATGATGTTGACGACCGTGCCGGGCGCCTTGCGCGCCACCATGTCCGCCACCGCCGCCTGCATGGCGAAGAACGGGGCCTTGAGGTTGATCGCGATGTGCGCGTCGAACAGCTCGGGCGTGGTGTCGAGCAGCGTGCCGCGCGAGGTCAGGCCCGCCGAGTTGACCAGGCAGTCGATCCGGCCGTGCGCGGCGATCACCTCGGCCACGGACGCCTTCGCCTGCTCGGCGTCGGCGAGGTCCGCGCGTACGAACATGGCCTTCCCGCCCGCCGCCGTCAGTTCCGCGACCAGTGCCTCGCCCGGCTCCGGGCGCCGCCCGGTCACCGCGACGACGGCGCCCTCGCGGACGGCGGCCCGGGCGATGGCGGCGCCGACGCCCTGACTGCCGCCGTTGACGAGGACGACCTTGTCCTGGAGAAGTCCCATACCGTTCGGTTCCTCAGCTCTCATGTCGGCTCTCACGTCGTTCGGCGCTCGCTCGCAGTGCCTCGCGGAGCGCCTCGGGGGTCCACTCCTCGCGCAGCGCACGCCGTACGAGGTCCGCCTGCGAGGGCGGGGCCAGCCCGTCGACCGGCGGATCCCGGTCGAGGTCGGTGGGGAAGGGATAGCCCTCGGCCGAGGCCGCGACGACCGCCTCCAGCCAGGTGTCGTCGGCGCCCTCGGTCTTGCGGGCGAGCAGCACCGGGTAGACCGCGTTGACGGTCGCCTCCCGGTCCACGGTCTCCATGGCCCGCCCGAACGCGGAGGACACCTGGAGGAGGTTCGCCATCCGGCGGATGTCCGCGGACCGGTTGGTGCCGGCCGCGTGGAAGAGCGCCGGGTTGAAGAAGGCCGCGTCGCCCTTGGCCAGCGGCAGCTGCACGTGATGGGTGTCGAAGTACTCGACGAACTCCGGCAGCCGCCAGGCCAGGTAGCCGGGCTCGTACGACTGCGAGTACGGCAGGTACAGCGTCGGTCCGGACTCGACGGGCATGTCGCAGTGGGCGACCGCGCCCTGGAGCGTGAGCACGGGGGACAGCCGGTGGACGTGCGCCGGAAACGCTGCCGCCGCCTCGTTGGACAGGAAGCCGAGGTGGTAGTCGCGGTGCGGGCTCTGCGCGGCGCCACCCGGGTTGACCACGTTGATCTGCGAGGTGACCTGGTAGCCGGGGCCGAGCCAGGCCGTCGAGACCAGGGCGATCATGTCGTTCGCGTAGTAGTCGGCGAACGCCTCCGGCGCGCGCAGGGCCGTCTTCTCCAGGGCGTTCCACACCCGGTCGTTGGCACCCGGCTTGGCGAAGTGGTCGCCCGCGACGGTCCCGGCGGCCCGCTGGTCGGCGATGAGCGCCTCGAAGGCGGCGGTCGCCCGGTCCACGACCGACAGATCGGCGAAGGCCCGCTTGAGGACCACGATGCCGGGACCGTCGGTGAGCGTCCGGACCAGCTCCGCCAGGACCTCCCGGCGCTCATCCGGCGTGGTGACGGCGGCACGCAGCCGCTCACTGTCGTAGACGAGGACGTTCCGCTCGACGGCGGTCGCGTACGGGAAGTCGGCGGCGTCGGTCGTCCGCTCGACCTCGGCGCGGAAGGCGTCGAGATCGCAGTCCTGCTCGGACAGCCACGCGCGGCGTTGTGCGGCGGTGAGGGACATCGTCGTCCTTCTCTCGATCATCGACATCGTCATCGTCGTCAACGGCGGCTGACGGTCGTCATCTGGATGCTGTCATTGTTGTCATGACAAACTCGTCAAACAACCGGCAGGCGGCCATCAAAAACCCCTCAACCAGAAGCCGAGGAACCCTCCCATGGGCCACCCCTATCCGATCCGGGAGATCGCACGTCAGGCGGGCCTCAGCGAGGCCACCGTCGACCGCGTCCTGAACGGCCGGGGTGGCGTCCGCGAGAGCACCCAGCGGGAGGTACGGCAGGCCATCGCGGACCTGGACCGGCAGCGCACTCAGGTCAGGCTGGTCGGCCGTACGTTCATGATCGACATCGTGATGCAGGCGCCCGAGCGGTTCACCACCGCGGTCCGGGCCGCCCTGGAGGCCGAACTGCCCGCCCTCCACCCGGCCGTCGTACGCTCCCGCTTCCACTTCCGCGAGACCGGCCCGGTGGCGGAACTGGCGGCGGCCCTCGACCGTATCGCCAGGCGCGGCTCCCAGGGTGTCATCGTCAAGGCACCGGACGTCCCCGAGATCACGGCCGCCGTCGGCCGCCTGGTGGCCGCCGAGATCCCGGTCGTCACGCTGGTGACCGACCTGCCCTCCAGCGCCCGCCTCGCCTACGTCGGCATCGACAACCGGGCCGCCGGCGCCACCGCCGCCTACCTCATGGGCCAGTGGCTCGGCGAGCGCCCCGGCAACGTCCTCACCAGCCTGAGCAGCGGCTTCTTCCGTAACGAGGAGGAGCGGGAGATGGGTTTCCGGGGCGCGATGCGGGCCCGGCACCCCGAGCGCGCCCTCGTCGAGATCACGGAGGGGCAGGGACTGGACGCCACCCAGTACGACCTGGTCCGGGACGCCCTGAAGCGCGACCCCGGCATCCGGGCGGTCTACTCGATCGGCGGCGGCAACATCGCGACGCTACGGGCCTTCGAGGACCTCGGCCGCGAGTGCGCGGTGTTCGTCGCCCACGACCTTGACCACGACAACACCCGTCTCCTGCGCGAACACCGCCTGTCCTGCGTCCTCCACCACGACCTCCGCCAGGACATGCACGAGGCCTGCCGCACGGTGATGCGCACCCACGGCGCCCTCCCCCCGGCGGCCCCGACCCAGCCGTCAGCGATCCAGGTGGTCACGCCGTACAACATGCCGCCACGCTGAAGGGGTTTAGGGGTCGCGCCAGAAACCCGGTTGCGCTACGCGCCCTGAAGGGGCGCGGGGAACTGCGCGACAAGCCCCCACGGGCCCGCGGCCAACGAACCCACCGCTACGCCCCCACCGTCACCCACGCCCCCGATTCAACGGACCGACTCATCGCATCCAGCGCCGCAGCACTGCGCACGGCATCCGCCAACGTAGCCCCGTACGGAGTCCCCTCAGCCACCGACCGCACAAACCGCTGCGCCTCGATCACCTTCAGATCGTCGTACCCCATCGCGTTCGCCGCCCCCGGCTGAAACGCCCCGAACTCCCCGTCCCCCGGACCGACGAACACGGTACTCACCGGCTGGTCCTGATACGACGCCCCGGTGCTCACCCCCAGCTCGTTCATCCGCCGGAAGTCCCAGAAGACCGCGCCCTTCGTCCCGTGCACCTCGAAGCCGTAGTTGTTCTGCTCGCCGACCGACACCCGGCACGCCTCCAGGACCCCCCGCGCACCGGAGGCGAACCGCAGCAGACACGAGACGTAGTCCTCGTTCTCGACGGGGCCCAGCTCACCGCCCGACGCACGCGCATGCCCGGCCGTCGCACCCGTCGGACGCGACCGCTCGGGCACGAACACCGCGGTGTCGGCGATGAGCGCGTCGATGTCGCCGAGCAGGAAACGGGCCAGGTCCGCGCCGTGCGAGGCGAGGTCGCCCAGGACTCCGCTGCCCCCGCGCTCCCGCTCGTACCGCCAGGTCAGCGCACCCTCAGGATGGGCCGCGTAGTCGCTGAAGAGGCGGACGCGGACATGCGTGACCGTGCCGATCTCGCCGGAGGCGATGAGCTGCCGGGCCCGCTCCACGGCGGGCGCGTTGCGGTAGTTGAAGCCGACCGTGCCCTGGACGCCGGCCTTCGCGACCGCGTCGGCGACCGCACCCGCGTCGGCCCCCGACAGCCCGACCGGCTTCTCGATCCAGATGTGCTTGCCCGCCTCGGCCATCGCGACGCCGATCTCCCGGTGCAGGAAGTTCGGCGCGGTGATGCTCACGGCCTGGACGCGCGGGTCGGCGGCCACGGCACGCCAGTCACGGGTCGTCGACGCGAACCCGAACTGCGCGGCGGCCTCCTCGGCCCGGCCCGGCACCTCCTCGGCGACCAGGACCAGTTCGGGCCGCAACCCCAGCTGGGGGAAGTGGTGCGCCAGGCGGACGTACGCCTGCGTGTGCACCCGTCCCATCCAGCCGAACCCCACGACGGCGACACCGAGCGTACTTGCCATGACAGCCCCTCTTTGGACCGGTCCAGAACATTTCCCACTCACCCTCGGTGTCGTCGGCCTTTGCTGTCAACCCTTTGACAGGACATGGCGGCCTGTGGAACGGTCCAACGCATGAGACCGCCGACCATCCGAGACGTCGCCGAACGCGCCGGTGTGTCGAAATCCCTGGTCTCGCTGGTGTTGCGCGGCTCCGACCAGGTGCGGCCCGAGAAGAGGGAAGCCGTCCAGCTCGCCGTACGGGAGCTGGGCTACCGGCCGAACGCCGCCGCGCGCAGCCTCAGCGAACAACGCACCCGTACCGTCGGCGTCCTCCTCAACGACCTGCGCAACCCCTGGTTCGTCGACCTGCTCGACGGCCTCAACTCCCTTCTCCACGACAACGGCCTGCACATGCTGCTCGCCGACGCCCGTCTCAACCGGCGCAGCGGCCAGGACCTCACCGGTCCGTTCCGCGACCTCGGCGTCGACGGCCTGGTCGTGGTCGGCACCCTGCCCGACCCCGCCGTCCTCGGCACCCTCGCCGAGCGCATGCCGGTCGTCGTCGCGGGCGCCCGCGAGCCCGTGCTGCCCGGCGTCGACATGGTCGCCAACGACGACGAGCACGGCGCCCGGATCGCCACCGAGTACCTGATCGGGCTGGGCCACCGCAGGATCGCCCACATCGCCGGGTACGGCGCCGTCGGTGACCTGCGCCGCCGCAGCTTCGAGGCGACCATGCGCGCCCACGGTCTGGCGGACAGCGCCGTCGTCGAGGCGGGCGACCTGACCGAGGAGGGCGGCTACCGGAGCACCGTCCGGCTGCTCGGCGACCCCGCGAACCGGCCCACCGCCGTCTTCGCCGTCAACGACATGACTGCCGTGGGTGCGTTCTCCGCCGCCGAGGAACTGGGGCTGAGCGTCCCGCGCGATCTGTCGGTCATCGGCTACGACAACACGAACATCTCCCGGCTGCGCCACGTCTGGCTGACCACCGTGGACAACGCCGGCCACGAGGTCGGCCGCCGCGCCGCCCGCTGCCTCCTCGACCGGCTCGACCCGCCCGGCAGCCCGGTCAGCGTCCATCTCGCCGCGCCCACGCTGGAGATCCGGGGGACGACGGGCCCACCGGCCCAGGCTTCGTGAAGCCGCCTCAGGCCCGGTATTCGCGCAGCTTCCGGTAGAGCGTCGCGCGGGCGATGCCCAGGGCCGTCGCCGTGCGGGCCTTGTTGCCGCCGTTGCGGCGCAGTGCCTCCAGGATCGCGGTGCGCTCGGCGTGTTCCATCGGGCTGAGCGGGCGCGCGGCGGGCCCTTCCCGTACCGGGTCCGGGAGTTCGGCCCGCAGGACCGGTCCCGACGCCCGCCGGTGCTCCGCCAACGTCCGTACCAGGTGGGCGAGTTCGGTGAGGTTCCCGGGCCACGGATACCGCTCCAGCGCCCGTAGCGCGTCCAGCGTCCAGGTGAGCGGCGGTGTGCCGTCGACCGGCCTCGGGGCCAGGGCCGGGAGCAACTCCCGGATGTCCTCCGGGCGTTCACGCAACGCGGGCAGGGTGACCGAGCGGGCGGCCAGGGTGTCCAGGAGCCGTTGGAGGCACGGGCCCGGGGGAGTGCCCGGTGTGTACGTCGCCACCAGGTGGACGTCCGGACGCTCGTCGAGGAGGCCGTTCAGTGCGGCGACGTCCGACTGGGCGAGCCGCTCGGCGTGCCGGAGGAGCAGTGGGCGGTCACTCGTCAACGTGCCGTTCCCCAGGCCGAGTTCGGGCACCTCGGCGGCGTCCAGGACCAGCGGTTCCGTGCCGCCGAGCAGCTCGCGGGCCAGTGCGGTCTTGCCTGAGCCGCGCTCCCCGGTCAGCAGGAGCGGTTCGCTGCCGTGGGCCAACTCCGTTGCCCGGCCCACCGCGTGGCGCCACGGCACCGAACTCCCGGCCAGCCGCCCCGCCACCGGACGCGGCAACGCCCGTACAACCGCACTCTCGGTGACCGGCTCCAGCACGGCGACGATCCCCAGTACCCGGCCCCCGCCCTGCTCCCGCACCGGACGGAACTCGGCGGTGCAGCCCGCCCCTTCGGGCATGGTCATGTCGTACGACTCGACAGGCGCCGCCGACCGCAACAGCGCCCGCGCGCCCCGCTCCAGCGACTCCAGCACCTGCGGCGACACCAGCCGCACCGCCGCCTCGCTGACCAGCCGGTTGCGCCCGTCGAGGGCCACCACCGCCCGCTCCTGCCCGTCACCCGGTCCGTGAGCCGTGCGGGTGTAGGCGTCGAGGAGTGTCCGTTCCGCCGAGCGGGAGCGGGCCAGCAGTTCCGCCTCCACCGCCGCCGCTGCCGCCTCCGCCAGGGCGGCCCCGGGATGCGGACCCGCGTCGGCGCACAGACCGGAGGCGACCGTGATCGTGCCGAGGGGGCGGCCGGACTCCGGGGCGAACACCGGCACGCTGACCGCCGACACGTTCTGCCACACGTCGAGGAAGTGCTCGGGGCCGTGCACCTCGGCGCGCCGCCGGGTGCGCAGGGCGAGCGCCGCGCTGTTGTGCCCGACCTCCCGCTCGGCCAGATCGCGGCGCAGCTCCCCGCCGGGCGCGGCGCCCGCCGACCACAGCACCCGCAGCCGCTCGTCGGTCAGCAGCAGCCCCGACCCGCCGGTGCCGAGCGCCGGGGCGAGCCGTTCGAGGACCGGCCCGGCCGCCGCCAGCAACGCCGACCCGACAGCCAGACCGCCGACGGAGGCGGACGCGCGCACATCGTGCCGCACACCGAGGAAACGGGCGCGGCGCCAGGCGGCGACCGTCTCGTCGGGGACGTCGTCGGGCAGCGGACGCCCGGTCAGGAACCGCTGGCGCGCCTGACTGAGCAGGAGGAGGGCGGGGGATTCTTCGGCTGTGGTCATGGCACCCCTCACGGTATCGGGGCCGGGTCCGGAGAGCGCGGGAGAGGTACTGGGGAATCGGGGAGAGGTACGCGGACGTGTGGAGTGTCTCGTATTGAGACACCCACGGCTCGCCGTACGGCTCCACGATCACGGGTGGTAGTCCGTCCGGAATCTGGAGCGTCGCCCGTGCACACCGTTGTCGACACCGACGTACTGATCGTGGGCAGCGGCCCGGCCGGGGCGTCGGCCGCGCTCGCGCTGAGCACCTACGGCGTGCCCAACATCGTCGTCACCCGGTACGCGAGCCTCGCCGACACGCCCCGCGCGCACATCACGAACCAGCGCACGATGGAGGTCCTGCGCGACCTCGGCGTCGAGGAGGAAGTGGTCGCCAAGGCCACGCCCCAGCACCTGATGGGCAACACCACCTTCTGCACCAGCCTCGCCGGCGAGGAGCTGGGCCGGGTCCGCTCCTGGGGCAACGACCCGCTCGTCCAGGCCGCGCACGAACTGGCCAGCCCCACGCGCATGTGCGACATGCCGCAGCACCTGATGGAGCCGGTCCTCGTCGACGCGGCCGTCGCGCGCGGTACTCAACTCCGGTTCCAGACCGAGTATCTGACGCACGCTCAGGACGCGTCCGGCGTCACGGCGACCGTCCGCGACCGGCTGCGCGGCGACACGTACGAGATCCGCGCCCGCTATCTGATCGGCGCCGACGGCGGCCGTTCCAAGGTCGCCGAGGACGCCGGACTGCCGATGGGCGGCCAGATGGGCGTCGCGGGCAGCATCAACATCGTCTTCGACGCGGACCTCACGAAGTACACGGCTCACCGCCCCTCCACCCTCTACTGGGTGCTCGCCCCGGGCGCCACCGTCGGCGGCATCGGCGCGGGTCTCGTCCGCAACGTCCGCCCCTGGAACGAGTGGATGATCGTCTGGGGCTACGACGTGACCGCCGGCGCCCCCGACCTCACCACCGAGTACGCCGAGTCCATCGTCCGCAGGCTCGTCGGCGACGACGACATCCCGGTCACCATCAAGTCGTCCTCCGCCTGGACGGTCAACGAGATGTACGCCGAGGCCTACGCGAACGGGCGTGTCTTCTGCGCCGGTGACGCCGTCCACCGCCACCCGCCGTCCAACGGACTCGGCTCGAACACCTCCGTCCAGGACGCCTACAACCTGGCCTGGAAGCTGAAGCTGGTCCTCGACGGCGTCGCCACCCCCGCGCTGCTCGACAGCTACACCGCCGAACGCGCCCCCGTCGGCAGGCAGATCGTCACCCGCGCCAACAAGTCCATCGCCGAGACCGCCCCCATCTTCGAGGCGCTCGACGGACTCTCCCCGCAGACCCCCGAGGAGCTGTGGGCCAACATCGCCGCCCGCAAGGACGCCACCGAGGCCGCCGCGAAGCAGCGCGCCCGGCTGCGCGAGGCGATCACCGCCAAGGTGTACGAGTTCAACGCCCACGGCGTCGACCTCAACCAGCGCTACGAGTCCGCCGCGATCGTCCCCGACGGCACCCCCGACCCCGGCTTCGCCCGCGACCCCGAGCTGCACCACCAGCCCTCCACCCGCCCCGGCGCCAAGCTCCCGCACGCCTGGCTCACCTCCGGCACCCGCACCCTGTCCACCCTCGACACCGTGGGCCGAGGCTGCTTCACCCTCCTCACCGGCATCGGCGGCGACGCCTGGGTGCGCGCGGCGAAGGCCCAGCCCCTCGGCATCGCCACGGTCGTCGTCGGCCCCGGCCAGGAGTACGAGGACCCGTACGGCGACTGGGCCCGCCTGAGCGAGGTGTCCGACGCGGGCGTGCTCCTCGTACGCCCGGACGGGTTCGTCGCCTTCCGACACGCCGAAGCGGCCGAGAACGCCGAACAGTTGCTGACGGACGCGCTGCGGCAGATCCTCGGACATGCCTGACGGGACAGGACGGACGGGACGAGGAGTACGGAATGAGTACGGAAACCACGGAGACCGCGGACACCGACACGGGTGAAAGGGCCGCCGAATTCACGACGGCCGTCACCGAAGCGGTCGTCGACAGCATGAGCGGGACCGCCGACCCACGTCTGCGTGAACTGCTCACGGCCCTCACCCGGCACCTGCACGCCTTCGTACGGGAGACCGAGCCGACGATGGCGGAGTGGGAGCGGGCCATCGGCTTCCTGACGGCGACCGGGCAGTCCTGCACGGACACCCGGCAGGAGTTCATCCTGCTGTCGGACGTCCTCGGCGTCTCGATGCTGGTGGAGACCCTCAACGGCCACCGTGACCAGGGCGCCACCGAGTCGACCGTCCTCGGCCCCTTCCACATGACCGAGTCGCCGGTACGGGAACTCGGCGCCGACATCGACCTGGTGGGCACCGGCGAGCCGTGCGCGGTCAGCGGGCGCGTCCTTGACCGGGACGGAACTCCGTTGCCCGGCGCGGTACTTGACGTCTGGCAGGCCGACGCCGAGGGCTACTACGACGTCCAGCAGCCGGACCTACAGCCACCGGGCAACGGCCGCGGGCTCTTCACCGCGGACGCGGAGGGCCGCTTCTGGTTCCGCACCTGTGTGCCGAGCCCGTACCCGATCCCCACGGACGGCCCGGTCGGCGAACTCCTCCACGCCACAGGGCGCCACCCTTACCGCCCCGCCCACATCCACTTCATCGCCACGGCCGAGGGCCACGAGCCCGTCACCACCCACATCTTCGTCGCGGGCAGCGACTACCTCGACTCGGACGCCGTGTTCGCGGTGAAGGAGAGCCTGGTCCAGGACTTCACCGAGACCGACGACCCGTCCCTGGCACGGGAGTTCGGCCTGCCGAACCCGTTCCGCCACGCACGCTTCGACCTCGTACTGGAGAAGTCGGAGAAGAACTCGTGACCTTCACACCGGACTTCGTGTACGAGGCCCAGCCGATGCGGGTCGTGCTGCGGGCCGGGGCCGCCGTGACCGCGACGGCCGGGGAGGCCGAACGGCTCGGTCTGCGGCGGCTGTTGGTGGTGTGCGGGGCACGCGGCAAGGACACCGCGCAGGCCGTCGCCGACTCGCTCGGACCGGCCCTGGCCGGACTGCACGACGAGGCGCGGATGCACGTACCCGTCGAAGTCGCCGACCGGGCCGTCGAGGTGGCGCTCGCGGCGGGCGCCGACGGGTGTGTGGCCGTCGGTGGCGGCTCCGCGATCGGGCTCGGGAAGGCGATCGCGCTGCGCACCGGGCTGCCGCTGATCGCCGTGCCCTCCACCTACGCGGGCTCGGAGATGACCCCCGTCTGGGGCCTGACCGAGGACGGCGTGAAACGCACCGGCCGCGACCGGACCGTCCTCCCGCGCAGTGTGGTGTACGACCCCGAACTGACCCTCTCCCTGCCCGTCCCGCTCTCCGTCACCAGCGGCATCAACGCGATCGCGCACGCCGTCGAGGCGCTGTACGCCCCCGACACCTCGCCGATCGTGTCCCTGATGGCGCAGGAGGGCGTACGGGCGATGGCCCGGGCGCTCCCGGACGTGGCCGCCGACCCCGCGTCCCTCGACGCGCGTGGCCGGGCGCTGTACGGGGCGTGGCTGTGCGGCTCCTGCCTCGGCGCCACCACCATGGGCCTGCACCACAAGCTGTGCCATGTCCTCGGCGGTACCTTCGGCCTGCCGCACGCCGAGACCCACACGGTCGTCCTGCCCTACGCCCTGGCCTACAACGCGCCCGCCGCACCGGACGCGGCCGATGCCGTCGCCCGTGCGCTGGGCGGCGTGGCCGATGCCCCAACCGCCCTGTGGGAACTGGCCGGACGCCTGGGCGCCCCGCGCTCCCTCGCCGAACTCGGCCTCACCGAGGCCGACTTGACGGTGGCGGCGGACCAGGCCACCGGGCAGCCGTACGCCAACCCGCGCGAGGTCACGACGGAGGGCGTGCTCGGGGTGCTGCGGGCGGCGTACGAGGGCGCGGCGCCCGGGACCATCTGAGCCGGTCGGCGTTCCGGTGCCGGCCGGGGCGAAAGTGACAGGGGATCGACAGCGAACACAGGGTGCCCATGGGAACGCTGTGGGGCCATAGTCCGTTACCAGCGAACGGAAACTGTCAACACAACTGTCAACTCCTAGGGGAATCACCCGAGTTGACCGGGTTGACTTCGCCCCTACTCTGCACGGAGGCCCGGAAACCATGATCCGGAACCACCCCCAGCCCTCCCGCCGCACCTTCCTCGGCGGCACCGCCCTCGCCACCCTCGGCCTGGCGACGGCCGGCGCCGGCACCGCGAGCGCCGCACAGCCGAAGGCCACCTGGCCGACCGAGTTCCAGCTCCCCAACGCCTTCCTCCCCGAGGGCATCACCATCGGCGACAAGCCGTACGCCTACATGGGCTCACGCGCCAACGGCGCCATCCAGCGCACCGACCTGCGCACCGGCGAGGGCGCGATCCTCTACGCCGGCGGCACCGGCCAGATCGCCGTCGGCCTGAAGCTGGACCGCGACGGGCTGCTCTACATCGCGGGCAACACCGGGATCGCCCGGGTCGTCGACTCCCGTACCGGCGAACTCGTCGCCACACACCAACTCACC
>Ga0307513_10008530_pt1 | contig 13095 bp, 17 predicted proteins | sample 15_EM_MG_FD_202174 | JGI IMG/M metagenome (GOLD analysis project Ga0307513, IMG submission 202174) | Populus trichocarpa ectomycorrhiza microbial communities from riparian zone in the Pacific Northwest, United States - 15_EM | ecosystem: Host-associated > Plants > Roots > Unclassified | place...
GTACCAACTCATGTCTACCGGTAGTATACTAAGTATACTGGTCTATCCTCAATATGGTTACCACTTGGTATGCCATACGGGCTTGAGTCTAGTCCACTGTAGCTACCTATCTGTAGGGTCGTTACAAATGGGTCCTCGAGAACCGAATTCAACAGCAGCCAGGTCCTTACGTCTTTATCATTCTCGATGAAGACGTAATTTATATAAGGTAACCGGAACCCGGGATGAAGACAGAGCTCTTTGCGGCCTTCACCAGTCGCGCCAAGTATGTAGGGAATCGCGTTGTGTGGCACAGTTCTCGAAATAATCGCTGACAGTCCGCGTATGTCATAGGCATTTGACTCAGCAAAACCTACCCCATTGATATGAGGATTGCGCCAATGGAGAAGGCGATAATTTGGTTGTAGTGCGTCGATATTGGCCGAATTACAGACCCAAACAATACGAACAGCACGTGGACGTCCAAGCATAGCGCTCCAATCTATATATCCTAAGTCAGTAAGTTAAAAAAAAACACATCCTGATTCTTGCGAAGAAACTCACTAATTTAGGACAGTTCCCACACTACGCGAGGTACTCATTGTGCCCTGCCAACGTATTCAAACCCGGGATCCTCCATGATCAGTGCAGCAGCTCCCGGGATATCCGCCGGAGGAGCATCTTGCATCCCTAGTGGGGTACCTAGAATGCCCATCGGGGGAACCGCTTGGATTCGCGCAGGAATAACTACCTGGATGGCAGGATTGTTCGGAGCATGGGGATTCGCTGCGCCCGCAGGATTGTTCCGAGCTTGGAGATTCGCTGCGGCGGCAGGATTATTCGGAGCTTGGAGATCCGCTGCGCCTGTAGGATTGTTCGGAGCTTGGACATTCGCCGGAGCAGGTTGGACCCGCACTGGCGTACCAGGGATAAACATTGGGAGAGCCAGATGGTTTATTGCAGAGATATTCGCCGGTGGGTGCCGATTTGTCGGCCCCAAGCGCAGAACATTCCGAGCTCCGGGATTCGCCGGGCCTGGGGGTGGAGGATTGTTCTGAGCTTGGAGATTTACCAGGCCTGTGGGTGGGGGGTTGTTCTGCGCTTGGGAATTGGCTGCGCCGGGAGGATTGTTCTGAGCTTGGAGGATCGCCGGGCATGGGGGTGTGGGATTGTTGTGACTTTAGAGATTCGCCGGGCCTGTGGGTCGGGGATTGTTCTGCGCTGGGGGATTCGCTGCGCCGGGAGGATTTTTCTGAGCTTGGGAGATCGCCTGGCGTGGGGGTGGGAGATTGTTCTGCGCTTGGGGATTCGCCGGGGGAGCAGGTACGTTTTGGGCTGGCCCAGGAGCATTGGCCTGCAGAGCATTTTGGACAACTGGGCCAGCGTTCGGTACAGCTGTTGCAATACTCCACTGGCACTGAGGTAGTGTGTTGAGGGGTAGTAATATTGGGTTAAGAATGACTTCCACAGGGGGGACGCCCGGACCGGGTGGAGGCACGTGGTTATTGGTCTCAAGGGTCTTGGTCAACTTCTTCCCACAGTCCTTAACCAATTGAAGAACTGCCTCATCGATCTCCTGCATATTAGCCATATTATTGGCTGCTGACACAGTGGCAAGTTCATCCCACGCAGGTTTCAATCTCCTCATGCCTGCGACGATTGGCTGGAATTCGGCGTCTGGGAAGTGCCAATTATCTGAAATATAGCCCCTTGCTAACATCTGATCTTTGACAGCATCCCGCCAACAAATGTATACGGGGGGCTTGTTTTTCGAGTGATGGGGGATGCCCATGCTCAACTTATGATCGTTAATCAATCGATGATCGGGGCGTTCATGTGAATACTCCCCAAGGAGAGTAAAAGGTGGAAGGTCATAGGTCTGACCCGCGGGCAGCGCCTGCTGCGCACCTCCGGCCGGCATGAGGGCGTACCCTACAATGTTGTTATTCTGTGCCATATCCGTGGATTCTTGGTGTATATAAATGGCAGTATTTAGGGATACTTGTGATGTGATAACGGTGGCTGTTGTGGAGGTTCTGAGTGTGAGATGAAACTTGGTATGAAGCCCATCTAGTATTGTGATCAAGTCACTTTATATATCAAACGCCCAGATCCTCTAGGTGATTTGAAAGAATGATGAATTCGTTTCATGATTTGATAAGAAAACGCGAATCTGACTCTCTATGACAGAACTCTTCCATTGTCTGATTCAACTTGAATAAATGAAACATGATAAACGCATTCAGGCGAGAACACAATATTTGTCGTCTCATTTGTTGAAAGAAACCACAGCTGATACCACGTGACGCCTACGCTAACTCTATCAACGACTAGATCATGATTATCGCATGCGCGCCCCTTGGCCCTACATGCGATCAATACGCGTTGGTGTCAACACTCGACATAGCTGCACCCTCGAATCTACACGGAGCACAAGGGATCAACGGAGCAAAGTCCAACTTGAACCATGCCTAGCAAATGTCCATTCTGCTGCCGAAAATACACCCAGTCTGGTGCATATGAGAAGCACCTGCGAACTGCGCACGCAGGTCTGGACATTGTCCTCGCATCAATCGTACAATATATCAATATGGAATCAAGTGTATCACACAACCCAGAGGCGAGCGAGCGCCAGGATTCTGACTGTGAATCTGATCCAGGCCCTGCTGGATCGGAGCCTGACGAATTTTGTCGAGACATTGCATACGAGTCTGATACTGAAGTATTTAATGACGCTACGTCACCCTCCGCCGGCAAACAGATTCATTATGAAGGTGCCAGGCAAGTAATCGGAGACCTTGACGGTTTTGAGCATGAATACAGCAACCTGTGCGACGACCCATGGGCACCATTCAATAGTGAACAAGGTTTCAAACTGGCATCCTGGTTCATTGAGGGAAAAGTATCCAGATCAAGAATCAATCAATACTTCTCGAGTGGCCTAGGAGATACAAATCAGTGGGGTATAGCTCTATGCACACGCTGGAGAACCATCTCCGGTTACTGGAGCCGTACAGTCAATATCTTCAATGGTTCGAAGGACAGGTTGAGGATGGCCAAAGAACTTTGCCATTTTTTTACCGCAACGAACTAGGTTGTGTTAGATATCTCCTTCGCCAGATTGCATACCGAGACGACTTGGTCTACGCGCCACGGCATGAATATGACTCCACCGGGCAGAGAATATATGCAGAAATGCATACGGCGGATTGGTGGTGGGATGTCCAGGTATAGCAACCCATCCGCCTCTGCTGGGACGTTCGCTGACTGATTATAGCAGATGCTTCCACCTGGTGCTACTGTTATTCCAATAATTGGGATGTCAGATCAGACGAACCTCACCAACCTCTCAGGTGACAAGAAAGCATGGCCTGTCTATATTACGATCGGAAATCTTCCATCGGCCAGGCGCAACAGCGCAGGTTCAATGGCTGTTCTGCTTCTCGCCTTATTGCCCATTCCTCCCAAACTCTCAAAGTTCTCCAAAGCCGACCAACGTCAGAGGAAAATCAACGCTGACACCCTACAAGATGTATTCGAACTCATCTTCGCGGCCATACAGGACGTGGCGCATACCGGCATCGCTATTGACTGTACCGACGGTAAGGTTCGACAGTGCTCTCCAATGCTCTCCGTGTGGATCGCCGACCATATGGAAAACGTGGCACTACAAGGGTTAAAGACGAACGCCTGTCATAAATGCGAGGTGCTTACCCACGAATTAGGAACAAATGCTAGAAGCCTTCAAACTAGAGATTACGCAAGATACTAACGATACAAACCTCAAAATCAGAACTCAGGCTCGATGTCCGACGACGACCACATCATGTGTGACAATCTTGGTATTGGCCAAAATATCTTTCACCGCCTCGACCAGGTTTCGGCGTCTGATCTGTACAAGCCACACATGGTCTATAGCATTTATCTCGGGCTATTCAAGCACATGATGGACAAGATCGAAGGCTTTCTGAAGAAACATGGGCGACTGCAGGCTTTCGACGACGTTTGGAAGGCATGACCGCCATACCCGGGATTCTTGGTCCCCAAAAAGGCCTACCGTGAAGTTACGCAGTGGCAAGGGAAAGAGATGACAAATCTGGGGTGCTGTATTGTGGGAGTTCTGGCAGTGGCACTCCGCCAGCCTGGAGGTGCACAAGTAATCCCGTTCAAACGTGCTCTCGGATGCGTCAGGGCACTGGTCAACTTCAATATGATGGGGCAATAGCGAAGCCACACGTCTGACACCATAGCCTACATGGAAGATTATCTGGACCAGTTTCATAAGCTAAAAGATATCTTCTTAGAATTTCGAGTAAGAAAACGCACACAGGACAAGGTTGACAAGCAACGAAAGGAGATTCGGCGTCAGAGAGTCCTGGTGATTGAGCGAGTGTCCCAATCCCTACGGTGCCGGATGCGCGACGACAATCGTCAAGAAGAATACGACCTCTGTCTGGACTTGGTCTGTGGCGAATCGCATTTCAACTTTATCAAGATGCATCTACTAAGCCACTTTTGTGACCATATACGCCAGTTTGGCAATATTCCGATGTATTCCATGGAGATCGGAGAGCTCGCTCACAAGACGCAAATCAAACACGGATGGCGCCAATCGAACAAAAATGATGCAGCGCGCCAGATCGTCCACAGCTACGGTCGTCAACATGCCATCAGAATGCGACTGTTGAACCTTGAATCTCTAAAATGTAGCGACGCTGATCTCTCAGGTGACGTCTTGCATCATTTAGACAGGACGGGCAGCACCGTGACCGCAGAAGCGCCGGTTGTCTGCATGAGGGTCTTGAAGGGACGTTGGGAAGATGTGTCCAATGTCGTGGATTTTGGCCGGATCTCGGGAGTCTCACTTGAGATTATATATCGTAAATTGATCCGATATAGCAGACGTAACCTGCCCGCAGCGCCCTATCTTCCTGAGGACCATGAGATGCTTTGATCACTCCCGGTTGAGCTATTCACGCAACTTGAAATCCCGGTTCTTGGGTTCCCAGAAGCCGATGTTTACGAGATCCACGGTGCACGATCCACCGGCGATCTACACTTTAGCAACAGGGGCAGTTGCAATGATTGGGTTAGGGTACAAGCGGGTATGGAAGAAATGTATCGTGCGCTGAGGGGTCGTCTGCCGGCAAAGCGAGTTGCCCTCTTAAAAATCTGGGACTACAGATCCGACGATACTGTGTGTCGGGTCGCCGGTGTTCAGATGCTGACACCAGTCAACTCAGGGCGCCTGTCGGATCAACATGGCCTTGTTACGGTGCAGATGAGGGAGGACGCACGAGGGTTTACAATAGTAGATATAGGGACAATCCTCGGTCTGGAGCATCTGATCCAGGTGGAGGACCGGCGCTGGCTTATAAATAGCCGGATTGATTTGAGAACATTTAATGAGGTTTATTAAAGAATCTGGATGAGAGAATCAGGACTCGGCTATGGGGGAGAATCATACATGATCTTGATACTCTATATAGAAGATATAGAAGCGACTTTAAACCCACATCATGAGTTCGCCAGACCAGTGAGCCGTGATACGTGATACGTGAGATGTGAGATGTGAAACAAAAAGTGCTGCAGCCCCAGACGCCAGCAGACCGACGTCTGAGGAAGCAGCGAATTAATTCAGGTTGAGAGTACTCATGTGGGGATGAGGGGCAGGATAGGTCAGGACGCAGAGAAGAAGAGACTGGGAGCGAGCACGATCAGGAGGAAGAGGCGACGAGAGGGAGAATCTGGGGTAGTCTGGACGTTGGGAGAACGCGACGTTGCTTCAGGACGTAAGAAACGTTCCAACGTTGGGTCAGGACGTAAGGAACGTTGCGACGCAAGTCAGGACGCACAGGACACATGGGACGCAGAATAACTGGCGCTTGCGTCAAGACGCAACGCCGGCGGATCAGACGCAAGATCCGTTTTTGCTGATGTTTGGGTGGTAACAGTTCCCTCCTCCTCCTTTGGGTGGCTCGCCTGGCCTCTTGCTACGGGTGAAGTTTCATGATGGGTGACTCTGTTGCCCCCTCGGCCCCTCCTCGTTCCCCTTCCCCTGCTCCGGGCAACCAGATGGTCCTGGGTGGGATGCCCACTTCTAATGGCTGTGGTCTTATCCTGGCTGTCAAACAATCGTACGCTGCGCTGGGTGGAGCCTACCAAGGCCTCCATATTGAGCATGTTTCGGGATGTCAAAATGAATCCCTTTTCTTTACTTCTAAGGTTCTAGCAATTGTTCTCACCTTGACCTCCGCTCCTTCGACTCTGTCGAAACTGTTTGCACTGGTATAATGGCTGCTCGTGGCTGTGGTATTCCTGGTGATACCTCATCTGTGTGTTGCCATGTCGACCGCACCACTACTTTGAGTTTCTACACCTGATTCCACTCCCCCGAGGGCTGCTCCCAGTGGTTTGCCCCTTCCAGCTCCCGGATGGTGCGCTCGGCATTTCATTCGACTCTGGCCTCTGATCCCATGGTCCCCTCTGCACCCTGGCCGTCCATTGACGAAGCACGATCCCAGGACCCCATATACATTCCTTCTGTGGTCGCGATTGACGATAGCCAATGGCCTCTTCCCTCACCTATTGAGCCACTTTGCTTCGGTAAGCGGAAGCTGTATGGTAACTTCCGATCGGACCAATCGTCGGACGAAGACTAGGCACCTCCTGCACGTGGCATACGCTCTGAGGATCGGATCACTCAGGTATCGTCCCCTCCCCCCTTTGTCACCCATTTTTTGCGCCCTGGTGCTGGATCCGGTTTCGCCCCGGATTCCTCCATTCCCTCTGGCCGCCGTGCCTTTGTTCCTGTGTCGAAAAGGCACAATGAGTTTATCGCTCACACCAAGGAACGACTGGGCAACACCCACCCCAATGAGGATTGCACTCCCCCCCGCCTGTTGACTACCAGCCAGGTGGTTCCAGCGTCGGCTGTTATCGTTCGCGATACCCCTATGCACTTGGGTGGTATGTCTAACACTGATGGCACAGGTATTGGTGATTCTAGGTACGCCACCGATGCTCAGCCACGGTCCATTACCCGCAGCGTTTCCCCTCGCGCCGACCCGACCTTTTCTTCGCTTCCCGCTCTCCCTCTTACCATAAGCTACCAGTCGCCTTCACAGGTTGACATTGCTTTGTTGAGCGGCTTGGAGGATATCCGTTGCAGTAATGCGGTTCCCCTGTCGTCTTCGCCTTCCTCATCCCGCCCTTCGGTCACCTCATCCTCTGATTCGGATGATACCTCTATGGTTGACGGTTGCCGGGCTTATAGGCTGGTTCGGGGAAAGGAGGAATATTGTTCTTTCAAGGAGGTTGCTGATGACATTCGTCGTCTGGGTAAGCAACAGAACAACTGCTTGGATGGAATTATCTCATTGAGAGAAGAGATCAAGTTGTTGAAGGCTGTTGTTGCCCGTTTGGAAGGGGACACCGTTGCCCATAAGGCTGAGCTGATGATTGGCAGGGGTGAACCTGGCTGGAGCTCGCGGGATACAATCTGGGAATCGGTTCGTGCTGAAGCTGCTAAGCGCATGAACGGTGATGTTACTCCTTCCCCCCCCCCTGCTGATGTCGGTGTTGCATCTTCTTCGAATAGCAAGAAGGTGGCCTTTGAAGGATTCCCCGATGCCCGGTTTATCAGAGTTGGAAAGAAAGGTGCTCGTGGTCATAAGGCCAATAGACGAAACAGGAACCGGGATGCCGGCCCGGCGGTCATAGCGACAGCTGCCCCTGTTTCCGCTTTCGTTCCAGTTTCTTCCCCACCTACTGGTGCGGCGATGTACTGCCGTGTTGCAGCTGCCCCTCCCCCTCTACCGGTACCATACACGACTAGGCCAGGCCGTCAAGTTCTGTCAAGGCTGGTGACGTCTTCGCCCTCTGATATTGTTACCCAGGGTCCTTCTCATGCCAAGGTTACTACGTCCTCCCCCTCCCCTGATGCCCGAGAGCACCACCTTACTATGCACTTTGACGCCGGCAAGTGGACTCAGCTTCCGGTTATCCCCGAGGCTATCTGGATCTGTATTAACCAGACCTTGAGCAATCTTGGGAAGGTTTCTGACAAGACCCCGTTTATCCGGGAAGCCCGCTCCAAGCCTGAGATTGGATACATTTACCTCACATTGGCGGACGATACTGTCACACAGGTTTGGGACAGACTGGAACGATGCCGATCGACACTGATTCGAGAACTCGGTCCCTCTGGTCTTAGCAACTTTGTCTTCCATAAGCATGTGGCAAAGGTTAAGATTGTGGTTTCCGGCCTCCCTCTTGCTCCCACTGGTAGGGGCTCTCTGTGGAAACCTGAGGACTGGACCAGCTATAGGGCTTTTGATAGCCTCCGGACCAAGATTGAGGGCTCGAACCCTGGTGTAGTTACTGCCGGCCGACCCAACATGCTCGGCTCTGTGTACGCTATGAAACTGGCGGGCGCCACCTCATACGGTATCTGATTTACTTTGGAGCGCAATGATGCTAGTGATAAGGTCCTTTCCTCGGGCCATGTCTTTCTGTTTGGCAAATCCAGGAATGCTACGTTCTTTGAGGAACACAGGTCTGCCCCGGTTTGCAACAAGTGCCTTCAGGTTGGCCATGTTGAGATGTTGTGTGCGTTCCTTCCCCGCTGTCATTTTTGTTTTGGTGATCACTTGTCGAAGTCACACATGTGCAGACAACTTAACTGCCCTGGTGAGACCGGTCAATCGTGTGCCCACACACTTGGTAGGTGTATGCTGTGCGAGAGGTCAGACCACTTCACCAGTTATAATAGGTGCCCTGTGGTTGTTGAATCGGGTTATTCCCCCGCCCCCGTCGGTGCTAGGTCGCCTATTGTCGCTGATGATACATCTGTTACTGGTGTGTCTGACCGATCCAGGAATCGTCAACGTCGTCGTCGCCGTGGGATTCATGTGGACATTGCTTCGGAGGTGGTGGCAGAAAAGGAGGTTTGTGCTAGAGGGCTTGCTGATGACAAGGTTGTGGGCATGAAGTATGCTGACAGACGTGCTGACCATCGAAGGGGCATGACTGATAGCGCTCTGCCTGAGGCCAAGGTTGTTTGGCCTAAGGTTGACAGGAAAGGTAAGAGTAAGGCTATTGATGCTTACGAGCAGGCTGGCCCCTCCCGTATTACTGAGATTGTGGATCCGGCCCCATCCGGCCAGGGTAACAAGGCCTTTTGGCCATTTAATTTGTCTGGCTCGTCAGCCAACCCCCCTCCCATTACCACCATGGATGACGATGAGTCTATGTGCTTTACTTTGGGCCTGATTGCACCCCCGAAATGCATCCTCAAGAGGCGCGCCTCTAATTACGATATCACCTCGTCGGCCATTCAGGCCTAATGTTTATTACAACATTATCGATTAATGTTGGACGGAGCAAGGCTAACTGTTTGTTGGTGATGGATGTTTTTTCTTTTGTTGATTTGTTGTTTATAGTTGACCCTACTCGGAAAGCCGACGGGAGTGGTGTTGTACATGAGCATGAGGATTTTGATTTGTTTTCTTTTGTTCAGGCGTCTGGTGTTGAAGTGTTTGTGAGGTCGTCATTGTCTGGTTTGTTCCTGGTGGACTTGAATAACACGGTGACCTGTGTGGTTATGTATGATACGGGAGATGTGAGGAAAAGAATCGGCGGTGTTTATGTTTCTCCCAAGATCGATAGGCTGGAGTGGTCGGCTTGCGAAGCGACATGTGATGATTGCGACTTCCTCATGGGCAACTGTAACGCCAAGCACGAAGGATGGAACCCTGATCCGAGGCATGGCAGTATGAATATCGCTGACTGCCACGGCTTGTGGTTGATCCGGTTTCGCAATTGAAATAGTCTGCGAGTACATCCTCCGATGGGATTTACATTTCGGAATATTAGCGCTATCCATTTGTTTATCAGGAATTTGACTACGAGGGTTTCATGGGATGGGAAGGCTGGCCTAGAACATGTCGCCGTTATCGCGAGGCTTGAAGTGGCTGAGCCGGTTGAGATGATAAGGAGACCACCATCCCGGAGGAACATTCCAGCATCTGATTGTGATAAGATACTGGAACATGTCGATTCTGGTGGTGATGAGGAGATGTGTTCAAGGCTGAGGGGTGGTGTAGACACACTTCCGAGGTCTGGGAGGAATGTCGGCCGGTGCCCCTTTTGGAACCCCGACTTGCAGCGCATTGGTTCCGATTTGAATCACATGAGACAGGTCAGACGGAGGTTTCCGATGGCGTCGGACGATTACAAAGTTGTTCGACGAGTATACCGAGCCATGCTGTTGAGATCCCAACAGGAATTTATTCGGGACACGATTGAAAAGGCCGGAGATCCTGCTATCTTCGAACTGGCCAGATAACTGGAATCGAGGCGGACACTTTCTTCTATGCGTGACTCTGACGGTCAATTAGTGTGTCGCAACGCCGATATTAGCGACCTTATCACTGCCCAGTTGAAACCTGGTGATGAACAACCATGGCATCCATCCGCAGTTGTGATGGACCCTGCCTGCGAGTTAGAATCTGCTATTAAGCGGAGCCCGATGAATACCGGTCCTGGTCTTGATAACATTGGGTACCCCTTCATAAGGTATTGGTGGAAGGAGAAACCTGACTGCCTGAAACAGCTTGTCAACTACGGATTGACGAACGACATTCCTGACTGGCACTCTGCCGAGGTTGTACTTAAACCGAAAGTGGACAAACCCCGTTATGACATTGTGAAAAGCTGGCGTATGATTCACCTGCTACCGACTATTGCAAAGGTGGTGGAGAGGATCGTCCTGCTGAGGATTGCCGAGCATGTGGTGCTAGGCCAAACTCAATTTGGGCTTAGACGCAAGCGGGGTGTTCACGACGCTATGTCTGTTATGTTTGAGTTTTTGTGACACAACGAGTGTTTTAAATATGCCATCCTTTCTATGAATGTTGAGGAAGGTTTTGACAATATTGACATTGACCTACTGGGTGATTTTCTGGCCACCCAGGAATGCCCTGCCGATTTGATACATTGCGTTAAGAGGTGGGCTGGGAACTGCGTAGTCAGGTTTAGGTTCAATGGTCGAGTATCGAAGCCATATTTCGTCAACTGTGGCATCCCTCAGGGATCCGCGTTATTCCCCTTTTTGTTTGGTGCATATGTCATGGACATTTTTGAGCCCCACCTCCAGTACTCCCCTTCGGTTCGTACTGTGATTAGCAGTTATGTGGACGACGGGGTCATCCTGGTTGCTTCCGATAGCAGGGATCTCACGAGGTACACGATGGCGGAGCTTTTTACAGACTGTGACAGAGTTGCAAGGGGTAGGAAGATGGGGTTTAGTACGATCAAGACTAAATGGATTGGTTTTGGTGGAACTGCATGGGAGGATTTGGATATTGATGGAGAATTACTAACGCCTGTGGAGGATCTTAGGGTTCTTGGTTATAGGTTTAATATATTTCTTAATATGTCTTCTCATGTATCTTATTGGTTGGACAGGGGCTTGGGTGTTAGAAGGAGGATATCTGCGTTGGGGAGAAGCTTTGGGAGTGATGGAGGGCTGGATGCATGGTACACTTACCGACTGTGTCAGGCTGCGTACTTTCCGACTGTCTACTACGGACTTGAGTTCGTAACCGACTATGTGTCTTATGTGAAGCGGATTCAGGTTCACGTCAACGATTGTCCCCGATCTCTGTTCAGGTGTCCCTTGAAGCTTGCCAACAATATTATGCTTGCGGAATTTGGGACACCTCCGGTGCATATACAGGGACGTTACCTTCACAGACGATGCTATAGTCGCATGATCAAATACGGATATTGTGGTGACCACCCGTAGTTCAGTACAATTCGGGGCAACTGGGAGGTGGAAGGTATGTTGGCTTACCCTATATTGTCTGATAAGGTTGCAACAGTAGTGCTGAGCTTCAATGTGTCGAAAGGAAAGGAACTGACTGCGAGACGTTTTTATGAAGCCTATGAGGTCGCGGTTCTGGTTCCTGATCTCCTTATGAGCTACATTGATGGTTCGAAGAGTGACAAGGGAACAGCAGTGGCATGGACGTCTGAGGAATGTGGGATGACTGAGGGGGCGAGAGCCTTTGCTACACCTTCGACATGGAGCATCGTAAAGTGCGAGATTTTCGCCATTGTCACCGCGTTGAGGGATTTGGGATTGCAATTCCACGGCATGATCATCATCTTTTCTGACTGCCTCCCGGCCATTATTGTAATGGGGTCTTGGCACTGGACATTAGTCCAAGACACACAACGACAGGAGAGTCCTAAAGGATAACACTCGTTTAGCGTGAGGGTTCGGAGATGACGATCTCAGTTCAAGGCTGATTGTGTAACGGCTGATCAGGGTCAGGGTTCGTGGGTTCTTGGCGTGGGTCTTGGATATCAGAATAGAAGACGTTATATTCTGAAGTACAGGAGTCGTGAAAGAAATACCAGGTAGCGTAAAGAATCAATGAAATAGAGGGCTTTTTTTTTTTTTTTTTTTTTTGTTTTTATATCATATATTCGTTGTTAAGGTACAAGAAATCGCATGGAGCGCTAGCTATGGCGAAAACAAAACCCAAGATCCAAAACGAACTAACAAAGGAAAAATCCGGCACCATTCTCTTCAACTGGGGTCCGTACCGGTCCCAGGCCCACACACGGGCACGACATCAAATCAAGTACGACAAAGGAAACCCTCCTTTGACCAGAGGACAGCATGAAAAACTAAAACATAAACCTAGCTAACCTGAGACGACATAAAGTAACCAAAGGAAACTACATTAGATGACTGGGAAGAAATAGAACCAGCTGAGGACGTTGGGCGTGAGAACATGCCCGGGGGGAAGGCTGTGGCTGCCGAGCTAATGAAGCGGCTGAGGGCCCCAAGCAAGGGGACGGAAGACCAAACGGGAGCGTCAGGACCGATATCAGAGACCCCCTGAAGGTGGCGGGCTCTGGCCGGCCCCTTAGCGGGGCAGCGGAGTATGGCATGCTCAAAGGTCTCGGGGGCCTCATCACAGCTGGGACAGGTGGTCGGGGCGTCGTCGCTCCAGGAGGGGTGTGCGCGGAGGTAGCTCTTGCCAGATCTCATCTGGTGAAGGCGGCCCGCGGTGAACTTGTTGAGGCCCATGAACGGGTGGG
>Ga0307513_10008531_pt1 | contig 13095 bp, 11 predicted proteins | sample 15_EM_MG_FD_202174 | JGI IMG/M metagenome (GOLD analysis project Ga0307513, IMG submission 202174) | Populus trichocarpa ectomycorrhiza microbial communities from riparian zone in the Pacific Northwest, United States - 15_EM | ecosystem: Host-associated > Plants > Roots > Unclassified | place...
ATGTTCCCGGCATGTAGAACCTGAACACAGGGATCAAAATTTTGTATGGCAAATTGTCTGTGCGTATCTGAGCGCCCATACTAAATTCGGATCCAAATGTTCAGGTTCTTCATGCCGGGAACGAGTATTTCGGGGGTTCCAACGCGCTTTGTCCAATTGGCAATGGGTTCTCCCAATGCCAAGGAAATACCAAGGCATTCGAGGCTTTGGGAAATTCAAGCTAGGTTACTGGACTCTGCATCATGAATAATTGTAAAAAGCGATACTCTACTCGCAAATACTGCACCATGGCCCATGATATATTACCATATTAGCATAAGCACTCATAATGATCATTAATAGCCGCCTGGGGTAGCATTAGCTTTTAACCCGTACTTGGCCCCTAGCCATCAGTCCGTGTCGCTGACTCTTGCCACAGTTGCCGCTGGAAGTACCGGGGCTTGCTTGCAACTAGGGGCACTCTAAAGAGTGCCTGGCAAATCAGGTTAATTTTGCGGCTCAACCTAACTCTGCAATGAGACCTAACGGGACTTCGCGGCTTAACGTGACATTTGGAATCTACTACACATAGCGTTCTCCTCTACCGCAAAAACTCGTGTTATCCTCTGTCTCCGCCAGGCGGCTAATCGCGGTTCTCAGGGACAAAAACCCTTAGGAAGGACGGGGTTTTCATACGGTCAAGTCTAAGCGTCCGGACTGTGTTATTCGCAATTCTGTTAACGTGTCAAACTAAACCTATCGTGTGCCGAAAGGGAGGGATTGATGGGGATTAGAGGTGATGCGGATAATGGATCACACGAGTTTTTGCGGTATATCGGTTTTCCCAACCTTACTTGTCGCCTGATATGATACCTGCAATTATCGGCTTAGATAGTTCCCATCTCTAGACGTGAACAGCACGTCCTTCTCCTGCATGAGCCTTCATCTCATCAAAGTTCCATTAAGCCACAACGCTATCTCCAGCGCTCGGGATCATGATACCAGAAACAGCCTTGGCGGAAGTACGAAAACGGTATCGTATTCGGGTGTATATCATCTTCAGCGCAACAACATCCCCCACCCCCCAGGCGTGCTGCTCGCCAGATTTTCAAAACAGTCTGGAAATACATTCGCAGATTTTCAGCCAAACTACCGTACTGTACTCTACTTGGTGGCAACGCTGGGTATTCCCCTTTACTTGACACCCCTCGATACAAACCCTCTGCGGTCTGTGCTCGAGGGAGTGTAATGAAGCCTAAGGGAAAGCACGAAAGATGAGCGAACGAAAGTGCAATCCAACAGACTCTAAGCGGAGGGGTCAAGGATGGAGGAACGGTGGACTAGATGGCTGCTCACTCTCTAGCTAAGTGCAGGCCAGGAGATATATCTCTCAGTCTAACTAACAAAACACTCCCGAAACTCAATGTACTCTAAAGAACACACGCAGCTAACAAAACCTGATCCCTAATGCTCACAAACAATTTAGACCGATCCTGATATCCCATGATCCTCCATGATCCTAAGGCTTATGCCTTCCGTGTGCCAAAACCCGTATGCCTAGTGACATAAGGTATGAAAGAAACAATGAAACCGGATATCCGATACCTCATACCCTATGGCTAGAAACATCAACAGAGCCACGAGAGAAATATCCTATGCCTAGCGGCATAGGATTTATGAACAACAACCCACAGGAGAATACCTAACCGGCGGAAGTCAAAAAAAATGCATGCCCTATAACAGCATCCCTCCTGGTCTCATATCCGCATATCATACATGCATATCCGCCCAACCGCCCAACCACATGCTCTATAGCAAATCCAATAGACTTATGTCTAGTAACTGACACTAACTGTATCTTAGGTTATTTCATCACTAAGTCTTAATATAAATTCTTTGTTTATCTATGGCTCTCCACTCAACTCAGTAAGTCCGTCTCTCCGAACATTACCTCCCGCGCCCCGATTTTCAATATTAGTCATCCCATGTTCCTCAATGGTCATATAGAAAGCTAGACATAGCATCTAAAGTTATATCACATCACCGCTATACGTATCAGCACACAGCACGAAAACAGGGGGAGAAAAGATTGCTGTTAGATCGACCGTTATCTGCCAGCCAATACCTCGGTGAGAATAAGTGTCCGGAATCGTCGGCCAACAGCTGCACCAGCGGGAGAAGACTGGCACCGGAATAAAACTAAAAATATTTTTACTGGGACTATCTTGAAGACTTGAACCGCTGCTACCAGGAACCTGTTGTGTGGTATTTGAGGTGAGATATTCGTTGATGTCTAGTCGCACACGAGAGAAGACTATTTTATTGTTAATCACCGGCACTGCTTTCGCCCCCATCACCATACCTTGCTCCCCTGCTGGAATATGCTAAGAGAATACCGGAAGTTCCACCGCGGAGTTTGGTACTCGGTGAGAGGAGCGAGATGCGGGGTAGCAACGGTGAAGAAAAGTGGGGCAGATGCGGTGAGGAGAAGCCGGGAAATGTGGGTAAGATGATTTGATAAGTACTGGAAATAAAGTAATCATATATGGGCCACTCTGGGACGAGTTGTTCTAGCTTTTTGTACTAAGGGTCTTGTTCATGCACAATTGTAGAAGTCAAGTCAGAGAATAGTTTTTGCCTCCCATACATTTTTGATTTTGTCTCCCGTACTTCTCTTTATATACTATCCCCAGTTATCCCCAATTGATAATATATTTAAAGAGGAACACACGCCAAGCCAACTTCCACACACCCAATGATCAACATAATCCCATGCGCAGAGAGCCCCTAGTCTAACCCAAAGACATGACCTAAGTAGTTATGATAGCCGTATCCCCTAATACCATACCCAGCAACCCAACAGAAAAAACGGCCTTGCTACCCCACCTATGATATGATAGCATCTTCAGAACCGTTCTTTGAGCTGTTAGGGTGGTGGTTGGCAGCTTGCCCTTCCAGGCCTTTAATCTCACCCCAAGTAGAGAAGGAAAGCAAGAAGTGGAGGAAATAGAGCACTAACACTACCACCACTACGATAACCAAAAACTGGATGCCAGTATCTTACGGCAGGGTGTAAAATCAACAAGAACACTTGTACCTCGAAATCAACTTGAAGTACCACCGCTGAAAATGGGTGAAAGTATTTCCTTGAATAGCCGTCAGACCCAAATGATACAGCCAATTTCCCACCCTTTTATTTTTTTTGTAATCATGCGTTATTTGTTTTAGGTACAAAAAGCCTTATGCAGCGCTGGCTATGAAGAGAAAAAAACCTATAAGCTCAAACAACAGCCCACTTCACCTCTTTATGGGAAAAATGAAACCACCCGAACCCAGAGATAAAAGTCCCCCTCACCTAGCACCTAAGATAACAATACCCCGGACACGTAAGGAAACAATACATAGGAACGTACAGGAGAGAGACCCAAACCCTTCCGAAGGCTCTCCTTGAGAAAAGAAAAGAATTCAACAGCCATAATGCGGCCGGGGCGGAGAGGATGGATGACCGCCGACGAAGGAAAAACCACTGATACTGTAGGGCCCACCTAGACCACGAATGTGCGGTCGCGCAGGTCATTACATCCCCCCCAGGCATTCAACGCCGCAGAGGCAGTGCTATACCACGACTAGGCGTAACCGAGCGAGGGTAGGACGATCGGAGAGGAAAGGGGCAGTATGGTGCCAGCGGACAAAACCGGGAGGTGGAAGGAGGAAGGATCACGAGCAGGCTAGCCACAACCGACAAACGGGCAATAGCAAGGGCTTTTGGGACAACGACGAAACCGAACAGGACTGTGATGTTACTAACCGAGGCTTTCCCCATCAGAGGTACAAGCCCAGCAAGCTGAGGCCTACTTCGACCAAGAGTCCGACACCGTAATGCCAACCATGAACGAAGCGAGAAGCTTTCCGACCATGCAAAATGCCAAGCGAGATGCAAAGCAAGTGTGGGGTATGGGGGAGAACCGAACTTCATGAGCGGGAGTCCATAATGAACGGGAACAAGAACCCCAAGCAGGGGAGGCAGGCGTGCCTCAGAAGAGGAGGGAAGATGGCTTAAGGTCAACTCCTAGGCAGTACCCATCGTGGGAGAGGAGAGGTGGGTGGGGGAAAGTGACGATGATTTCACGTGGTATTGAGATTTCAATCGCCGGAGGTGGAGGAGAGATGGTTCGTGCAATTTCCCACCTTGACAGTAGCACCCTTTCACACTGAGAGTAAAGGTAGGGGTATTTTATTTTTGCTTTTGAGGTTGCCCAAATTATCATTGCTGGTATTGAGCCGGGGTACTTGGCTTCGAGGTACAAGTGTTCGAGTTAATTTGACACCCCGCGGTACTGTACATTGAGGGTCACTCCAGGAAGGTAAAACCAGGATAGCCACAGCACCCTACAAGCACGATCTACAACCAAGTAAGACCTCGTGCCACCATGGGGGGACCTCCGGCCTCTCATCCTAGAAACACCTACGCACATCACCGGTACAATAGTAAAGTCTCCAGGAACCCCTCCACCGCCATTGCTACCACATTGTCCATTTAAGCAAGACTGCCATAGGCGCTAGCCTGCGCAGTACGATATCAAGGCCCGCTGGTATGCGACGAGCGAGTCATTCCCCAGACATGGGAGGGCAGCATTAGACGCGAGGGGAAGGGACCCCAGCAGTGCCACAGATAGTGTCGCGGCATCGTAGCCCATGTGGAGGGGAGGTTGTGGGGATGATTAAGACCCCGGTGGCAGAGTGATTAGCTATCAACCGGATGGTAAACACCTGTGCAGTGGGCCGCTCTCCTTTTCAACTAGTAATATTATTATGTCCAAGTTACAATACTCTCGCCTCTTTTTATTACTACTGGTTCCCAGTGGAAGTAGCTAGGACCATAGTTCCATCTCACCGTCAGGCTCCTTCCAAGAGTCTATCTACTACATACAAGAAAACTAGTATTGTAGCATAGCAGTCGGGAAAAATAAAAACTGGTGGTGGTCACTTGGCGGTGGTGGAAGATATTACTTGGAGGAGACAAACCGGGTGCTTGTGGGTGCATGGACGGGCCCCTTCAAAATTATCGTCAGTTCCACCCATGTGCCGGTAAAGAGCCATACAGTATACCGAGAAACGCAAGACAAATATTAACGAATAACGGGAAGGAAGAATGAGAAACAGCACTAACTTATGTGGACCAAGTCTAACAAGAACTCCATGAAAGTGGCGAAGGCAAAAATGGACAAATATCCTGGAAAATAGCTATGCGAAGCCTGGAAAAACGCCTGCTATCTATGCCTATTTACACCGAAATCTATGAAGGCCCCGCTAACACAAATCTCCGACCAAGCAATTATTTATGGAATGAGAATGCATCTAGTAATAAGGGAGGAAGGACATAAGCGAATAAAGCTAAAGGACAAACGAAAGAGGGATAATCAAATACGGGTCGGCCGTGATCGGGAGGGTTCATCGGATGGGTTGAGACGGGGGTAGGTTTTCCTTAACAGATATCATCCTCACAACTCTATGGTGACTCCAGTGGGGACCCATGATGGTAGAGTTTAGCTTCTGGTCCCTGGAATGTCGGTGCCGACATCTCTGCTTCTGAAAAGCGACGCTTGGCTCCTGTTACTTGGCGTTCCTGTGCCAATCTCCCTGCTTCTGAAAGTATCCTGACTACACCCTCACATCCGCGTAGAACCGCCCACGAGAGCGGCGTCCGACCATACTTGGTGTCTACATGGTCGGGATTGACATTATCCCGGTCCAAAAGCATCTTTACTACCCCCTCGTGTCCACATTCGGCCGCCCATGAGAGCGGTGTCCGACCATACACGTCTGCATGGTCAGGATCAACATTATCCCAGTCCAAAAGCATCTTTACTACCCCCTCGTGTCCACGCCCAGCCGCACATGAGAGCGGTGTCCGACCATGCCGGATGTCTGCCTGGTTGGGATCGACATTCTCTCGTTCCAGGAGCATTTTTACTATCCCCTCATGTCCGTACTTGGCCGCCAATGAGAGTGGTGTCCAACCGGTACTTGCCAGGCCGAGATCGACATCCTCTCGGGCTAAAAGCATCTTTACTACCTTCTCATGCCCACGCTCAGCGGCCCACAAGAGTGGTGTCCGGCCATATACAGTCCCAAACCTGCCGAGACCGTCGAACTGCCTCAAAAAATCCTGCATGCTGTCGCTGAAGGGCACACTCTTGATGCTATCTCTTACATTAACGTCCCATTCCTTCATTCTCAATACAGCAGCGAATATCTGCGTGATCCCGAGAAATGCTGCTCCGTGGAGTCCAGTAAATCTCCTAGGTCCCTCTTCCAGGGAGAAACCAAGGGGAGGGAAACAGGTAGTCCCATAATCCAATAACATTAGTTGGGCAGATATATGCAGTGTTCCCAACGGGCCGGGTAGGCCAGGCTTTACTGAAGCCGGGCCCGGCCTGTCGAAATTCTCGCGGATCTAGCCTGGCCCGAGCCTGCAGGCCTGGTTAAACCTGAGCCGGGCCGGGCCGGGCCCGCCTATAGGCCATATAGGCTTTTTCACGGCTGCTTGTATAGCCTCGGCCGACCCGCTCATAGCGAGCCGCCACTTCGTGTCAACCGCAAAGTTTACAGTAAATATTTCCCAATTACCCGATATGATTAAAAATAAAGGAACAGATACTAGCGATAGTGAATTAATTAATTGAATTAATTGTGGAAAAAGAGCTGTTGTTGTTGTGGATCAACGTGCGCAGTAGGATGGTGATTATATAGAAGGTATCAATACGGGGGTTAACTGTAAATGGTTTACAAAATAACATTTAAAATACAGCAGTTTCGCATTATTTTCTTGGGAATTTAAAGTAGTTCCTGCTAAAGAGGAAAAATAGAAGAGAATGATGGTAGGATGGTAGCCCTGGAGGTAAATCTTTGAGTATCACTCGTTGTGTGATTAATTAAGAAGCAATAGCCGAGGGTAAAGTAGAAGAAAATCAAAGGCGCGAAACTCGAAGGAGAGGATGGGGTTGGAATACCCCTGGGGCGATCTGTCCTCCGCGCTAATCTCCGGGCCTAGGCGCCTATCAGGCCTGATAGGCTTTAGTAGGCCGATCGAATTCGGCCTAGATCGGCCTAGGCTATCTTCCGGGGTGGCCTGCCTTGGCCGGGCCTACAGCCTATAGGCCGGCCTACCAGCGGCCTGGCCCGTTGGGAACACTGGATATATGTTCCTCGAATCCATCAAGAAGCCTCAGCGCAAGTCTTTTCGCATTTTCTGTCATCCCCCTTCTTGCGTGATGTGCCCAGCAACAAGACGCATATTCGAGAAGGGGCGATGTTGCGGGAGCGGAGCGAAGAGTTGGCGAAAGAGCTCGGACACATCGAAAATTGAGGTATGTGAGGCAAACCTCAGCAATTGCTGAGTGGGGACTATTGAATAGAGTCGGATCACTTGAGAGATGCTCCTGGAGGGTAAAGTGCACGAGTCGGACCGTAGACGAAGATGCCTCGACCACGACAAGACCGAGAGAGGATGCTAGGATTGTCCGTAATGTAGGAATGTTTTCAATATCCTGATCCACAGATCCTATCTCAACTCCCAGGGCATGCCGGAGCTCCTCAGCCCGTAATGGTCGTTCCGAATACAACACCCACATCAGGACCTTGAGTCCGAGTATTGATTTATTTCCCTGCTGTGCCTTCAGCCGGGTTAGGGTTCCTGTGTACGCATCACCAAGTCCATTGCCCTGTGTCATCTCCTCCAGTTTCCTTCTTCTCTGACGAATTGTCACCTCTCCAAGAATAGCGTCGATGTGGAGCGAAACAAGGAGGAATCTGCGTGCAACCATTGGTAAGTATGTATCATTTGATAGATTGGGGATGCCAAATGCTCTTACGCACATATCAGATATCCTTTCCAGGATGATTCTCGTGATATCCGCCCTTAAATCCTCGTTCATCACATCCGGCTCGGCGTCCATGTCTAATCTCATCTCCAGATAACTCCTAATATCATCCGCATTTGGGTTAATCGGTATCACTACTGCCTTGATGAAATATTTATCAATATCCTGCTTAACATGGGGCCTTCCAGTGAGAAAAATTCGCGTTTCTGGTAACTCCTGAAGAATATCTCTCAGTGATCCAAGAAGCCCTGGCAGATACTTCGGTAAGCATTCGTCCACGGCGTCGATACAGATGAAGACCCGAGGCAGCGAAGCAATAGTGACCTTCAACATTCCCATCAGATCCGGAAGTCGTAGTCCTCTGCCACCAAACTCCTTTTTCCCCTTTTGAAACGCATCACGTAGATGCTCCGGGATGTCCCCTCTCCCTACCAGCTGCTTCAGAATGGCACCTAGCATGTTGGTGATGGTCTGGTCTTGCTGGGTAACGAAGTCGCAGTACAAGCCTGCAACGGCAATATCTTCCTTTGCTGCCTGATCGCACAGGCTATCGATCACTAGGGAACTAGTATTCCAGGCTGTTAGAAATACCCGCTACTTTCCAGGAATCCCGCCACCTACCTCAGATACGTCTTCCCCACTCCCGGATTCCCGGAGCAAAACAACACAGCCTTATCCGCTCCACCCTCACCACTTCTCCACTCCCGAAACTCTTTTGTTTCCAAAACCCAATCTCCGATACCGTCGAATCGTTCGGTACGCACGCCCTGATGTCTATTACTCGGCTCCAGTGGAGAGAGCCATCGCATAATCTCGGCATCCTCGTCAGACCTATAGAAGTTGTTGTTGAAGCAACTTGTCATGTTATCGGAGTTGACGTTTCCGTTGCCCATGTTGACCGACAGCATATGTGTATTATGTGCCATGACATTCCCTCCAGAATCTTAGCCGAATGCGGGAGCTGTAGAGCGACTTATAGTGGATCGAGGAAGTCTATAAACTTTCGGTGAGTAGGGCTGAAGAGAAGCGGGGCGATGGGGCTTTGTGTGCCAACTCCTCTCCAATGACCTCCATGCCAAGAAAATAGGAAGGCGGTGGAAGGTTGGAGAAATTCTAGTTAAGAACGCCCACGTCCGCATTCTGGATAACTGTAAAATTCGAAATTCCACTCTAGCATAGTGAACTGTGATCTACGACATACTACCCTACCGGCATAAGTACCCATCTTCATTAATACCTGGGAGCTCGCTTCGTCTTTCAACCCCTGCTCGACCCCTGGCCATCAATAGTAGCAGCTTAATTAGATAGCCATACGAGCGGACATTAACTGTGACGGATATTTCACTGATGCGGTACTGAGACGAGCTCGTACGCGGGGTGGACGTGGGTGATCGGACAGACAGGGGTCAGAAATGTATGCTGATGCATACATTTCTGACCCCTGTCTGTCCGATCACCCACGTCCACCCCCGAGTACCTCCAGAGGTATGTGAACCCTCAGAACAGTAGACCCCCTCGATCGTGCGACCGTGCTAATTTACCCTCCGGAAACAGAAGCAACTGCCCGAATGTCCACTCATACGAGAACATCAAGCGCCTCACCAGCCCTTCGAGGATAGCCATCTTGCCAACGAATGGGGCTGTCGCGTGAATCCTGTATCCAAAAACAGTGCGCGGCCACCAGTTCTTTCACTTCGGATGAAGCTCGACTTGTAAGCCGGGAGAATGTAGCTCACCGGATTTCTATGCGCTTGGCACTTTCCTCGGTACACTTTCCTACACTTTCTACAGTCACAAACCTAGCTCCTTACCAACGTGTCAAGAGCTTTGGGGTGAGTCCGGGTTTCTGAGGCACTGCTCTTTCATGCGCGAATCAAGCGCTAGAAGTTAACACCTTTTATTACTTCACAAAATTTAATATAAAACCTTGATATTGTTGGAAAAGCTGCTCGGCATGTTGGCTTCTTTTGTTTCATTAAAGAACGGAGATTAAGAAAGATGTTTTCATTGACGGATGGATAGGACAAATGGAAAGCATGAAGGCTACGGGAATGAAGGAAGTTTTCTTTTATCATACATTTCTTCTGTTCAGGGATAACAGAGTGTTTATTTCATTTGTTTCTTTGAAGGATAGACAAGGCGATAAGGAGCCATTTGCGAAACGAAGTGGAAATGTGTGGTGATGGTTGGAAGACTGAGAACAGTGTTTTGCTTCTCATATATACTCCTGTCATTACCGTCAGTTTAGCAAGTAACTCATCTACGAATATACCTCTAGTTGCTCGCTATCATTATCCTCTCTCCCACTGTTGCTCTTTTGGTGCCGTATTTGCGCTTATTTCGTTTAGATATTTCAGCTCCAAGGTGAGTTTTCGGTGGTGTCTCATTAAGTTATGATGTGGTCACTGATATCTAGAGACAAAATCGATGAATAAAACATCTCAATGACAACGGTCGCTAAAAGATTGCCATGGCATGATCGAACCCCAAGACTCCTAGCCGCCATTTACAAGCCCTAGAAACCCCTCAGGCGAGGTAGCCCACATCTTCCGGGGAAATTCGATTCAGAAGAAAGTTGTGGAATCTACAATGCACTCTCCTGTTCGAGATCGAAAGTGGATCACAAGAAACCCATCCCCGCAGCCACATTCCAGCCCTACATACAAGTCCAAGAGGTCTTTCTCCGTGTAGTGTCTTCCACCTACAAATTTAATGATGTATAAGGACATTGCCAGAGGATTTCCTTTTTCCTCTCGGATCTCTAGTTGATCTGGCTATTTCTTTCTCATACCCGTTGATTGGATATCTCGTATAGTAATACATTTTCACAATTAGGATTGGGGTAATCAGTATTTTTATTTAACACCCCGACTACGTCTTTTAGCCAAGCATATAATTTGTAAGAATTAGGATCTGCTGTTGCAGTGCCAAGCGAGCAATTGCCACCCTGAGATACCAAAGAATTCCGCTTAGAGTGACTAGCCTGCCAAACCGGAATGCGTGAGATCCACAATGGCACCAACCGGAACTGGCCTAAAACGCTAGCCAGCACGCGACAGTCATCCAGCGGCAAAGCGAGGTCACTAACTTTATAGAGCCAGAACGCCCATATGGAAAATATCTGTCTTATACGAGTTCTAAGGGTGTTCCCACACCACAGTATTCAGGGCTCCGTGGATTACCGTATTATCCCTTGGGCGGTCTGAGACAGTAAAATTCGCGACCAGCACGCTAAATAATACTTAAGTCCAGATCAGTCGGGTAACTAGCTATTTGGGTCCGGAATTTGGCTTTTCAAAGTCAGCATCTCAACAACTGTTTTAATCCCCAACCACTCACAGTCCTCCAAACCAGGATTAGGGTGCTGGTCGCGAATTTTACTGTCTCAGACCGCCCAAGGGATTGAGGTTGCCCAGGGTTCCAAAACCCTGATCACGGAAGATCGTTCCTATACCAATCGCGGATTCGGTGTCAGGTTGGTTATGCCGGCCGTTCTAATAAACATTTCCGTAAAACTCATTGAATAGCGCCAACAAAAGCCCATTTTGTTGAAACTTACTATGGCTGGACCTAGTGTGTCGCGCCCTCACCAGAATCACTTGGTGTTTGGAAAAATTCTGATATGCGTTTGACTAATATAATGGAAACATGTAACCAGACAGACTAGTACTAGCTACCAACGATGACACTGGATTTGCATCGAGAAAGTTTGAGATGCGAGACAGTGGAGGATTTCATATATTTTCCTTACATCTTGCCTTTCTCTGCCTCTCTGTTTTTCGCCGACTATGTCTCTATAAGAGACCATCTTGTTCTAGTTTCTTTTCCATAATCGTCCATCATCATCATCATTCGTTTTGTCTGTTTTCTTTCTTCTTTAAATAAGAACCAAGTCTTTTTGTCACTTGCCTTGTTGTCCTCGTATTCGAGTGGATATATCGACCGTCTGAGTACGCCCTACGATATTTTAAGACATTTATGTCATAGCTTACAGAGTGAAATTTTTGAATGGGAGGAAAAAGAAAATATTGCAGCCACCTCAACCTTCACCGTCTGCCAGTAAACATGGAAGGAAAACAAGGAAGCGAAGGGAATAGAGACCTAGCCCCACTACTACAATAACCTGAAAACTGGCGCCAGTACGGAAACGAAGAAAGCCGGGGATAGTCTATCTACTCTTCCAGGAGCAAGGGGTACGAGCCAACAATTGTCACGGTCAAGAAATCCCGCCTGGAAACAAAAAAAACAGGCAAGTCAATGATCGATTCAACTCTCCTAAGCTAATTCACAAACCTCTCACTCAAGACCAACCCAGAGAAATGAAAAGAGAGAAAAATAAGTGAAAAGAAAGTCCAACCTTGCTGTCCGACTATCTATGCGCAAGTGATTCTTCTCTTGTTATCCGCTGTCCCAATCTTCTTCCGTCCGTTGACTACCTAAAGCGTTGCTCTCTCATCCGTTGTTCGTACTGTACTAGGAAAAAGGTATTCGTCAGATGCCCTTTTTATACTAAAAATGCTCATCTTCACCACCCTCTCTTATTGCGTAATGTCTATGAGAATCAGCGAAAATTTATCCTTGCATTAGCAAACCCATATATAACTTGAAGAAGGTTACAGAATTCTGAAATATTACCAAGTAATGGAGAAATGGTTGTTTAAGTATGATATCTCGGTATCGGCTGCCACGTACTCTCACGGTCCCCTGATGAGATATGTTGTGGGATTACTTTGGTGTTCTTTTCCTTGTTACATGGTTGCTATGAGGGATTTCCTTTGTAAGGTTTATGACAAATTGTATTGTTTCCTTAGTTACGCGGATATGCGACTCATACTGGGGTATGAGTCGGGCGGCAAAGGCTGTGCTAGGATTTCCTTCTATATAAGGGGACTTCGCCCTCTATTTCCTTTCATCTTTCTCATCCGCTCCACCTCCAGCGATTGAAATCTCAACACTATGGGAAATCATTGTGAGAGTGTCCTCCGCCTCTGATCTACCCCGTCCGTGGCAACTGCTCGGGGGTTTATCACGCCTTCATCTCCTTCCTCTCTCTGGGGCCTCTGGCCTCCCCTCCCGGGGGTTATGGATTCCTTCCTGGTTCCGTTCGTCTTCGTTCGCCTTGATGTTCCTACCCTTTACCCCGCACTTCGCGACGCGTCTCGCTTAGCGATTTGCACGGTCGGCAACCCTCTTTTCCTCGTCAACACGCGGTCGCAGTCTCGGGCTATCGGTG
>Ga0307513_10008532_pt1 | contig 13095 bp, 12 predicted proteins | sample 15_EM_MG_FD_202174 | JGI IMG/M metagenome (GOLD analysis project Ga0307513, IMG submission 202174) | Populus trichocarpa ectomycorrhiza microbial communities from riparian zone in the Pacific Northwest, United States - 15_EM | ecosystem: Host-associated > Plants > Roots > Unclassified | place...
AACCTGGCGGCGGTGGATCGCGCGATCCGTGGTTTCGCGCCGGGAGCGGCCTGACATGCGCATGCTGCAGCTGGGCATGGGCTGGTTCCCGGAGCAGGGCGGCGGCCTGAATCGCTACTATTACGACCTGGTGCGGGCCCTGCCGGCGGCCGGCGTCGAGTGTGACGGCCTGGTGCTGGGCGAGGGCCTGGCCGAGCAGGAGACCGCCGGCCGGATCCGCACCTATGCCCGCTCGGAGGCCTCGATCCTGGCGCGCTGGTCCGCCGGCCGCAAGGCGGTGGCCCTGGCCGTCGTCGACCGCAGCTATGATGTCACCGCGGCCCACTTCGCCTACTACGCCCTGCCGGCGCTGGGCTCGCTGCGCAAGGCGCCGTTCGTGGTCCATTTCCACGGGCCCTGGGCGGCCGAGAGCGCCGCCGAGAGCGCCTCGCCTTTGGTGGTGAAGGCCAAGGCCGAGCTGGAGCGCTTCGTCTACAGCCACGGCGACCGCTATGTCGTGCTGTCGGAGGCCTTCGCCCGGGTGCTCAGCGAAAGCTACGCCGTCCCGTGGGACAAGATCCGGGTGGTCCCGGGCGGCATCGACGCCTCCCGGTTCGACATTCCCCAGACCAAGGGCGAGGCCCGCGAGATCCTCGGCTGGCCCGCGGACCGGCCGATCGTCGTGGCCGTGCGCCGGCTGGTCAGCCGGATGGGGCTGGAAGACCTGATCGACGCGGTGGCGACGATCCGCCGGACCCATCCCGAGGTGCTGGTGATGATCGCCGGCAAGGGGCGGCTGCAGCCCGAACTCGCCGCCCGCATCGAGGCCAGGGGGCTTGCGGAGCACGTTCGGCTGCTGGGCTACCTGCCCGACGAGCATCTGCCGCTGGCCTATCGCGCCGCCGACCTGTCGGTGGCGCCGACCCTGGCCCTGGAGGGCTTCGGCCTGATCGCCGCCGAGGCGCTCGCAGCCGGGACCCCCGTGCTGGTCACCCCGGTCGGCGGGCTGCCGGAGGTGGTGCGCAACCTGGCCCCCGACCTGGTGTTGCCGGGGACCGGCCCGGCGGCGGTCGCCGAGGGGATCGCCGGCGCCCTGAGCGGAGCGTTGCAGATCCCGGACGCCGCGGCGCTGCAGGCCTATGCCCGCGCGCATTACGACTGGTCGTCCATCGCGCCGATGCTGCGCAGCGTCTACGAGGACGCCGCGCGCCGCTGAGGCCGGCGGCCTTGCCTTCCGCGCCGTCGCCCCGGTTTCATGGCGCCTTGTTCCTCGAAAGGGCGCTCCGATGGCGGACTACAAGACCCTAAGCCGCTCCATGCGCGGCAAGACCGTTCTCGTCACCGGCGCCGGCAGCGGCATGGGCCGGGCCACGGCCCGGGTCTTCGCCGACGAGGGGGCCAATGTCGCGGTGACCGACTATGATCTCGCCTCGGCCGAAGAGACGGCCAAGGCGATCCAGGACGCCGGCCAGAGCGCCCAGGCCTGGCGGCTGGACGTGTCGGACATGGCGGAGGTCACGAGCGTGGTGGAGGCCCTGGTCGCCCGGTTCGGCGGGCTCGACGCGCTGGTCAACAACGCCGGCGTCTCGGCGTTCTGCCCGATCGACTCCGACGGGTACGAGGTCGTCTGGGCCCGCGCCATCGAGGTCCTGCTGTCGGCCCAGCACCGGGTGATCCGCGCGGCTCTGCCGCATCTGCGCAAGTCGGACAGCCCGCGCATCGTCAACATCGCCTCGACCGAGGCCCTGGGGGCGACCGCCCAGGCCAGTCCCTATTCGGCGGCTAAGGCCGGCGTCACCGGCCTGACCCGCGCGCTGGCCGTCGAGCTGGGCCGCGAGGGGATCACGGTCAACTGCATCTGCCCCGGCCCGATCCACACCGGGATGACCGCGGCGGTCCCCGACGAGAGCAAGACCATCTTCGCCAAACGCCGCACGGCCATGGGCCGCTACGGCCTGCCCGAAGAGGTGGCGCACATGACGCTCAGCCTCTGCCTGCCGGCCGCATCCTACCTGACCGGCGTCACCATCCCGGTCGACGGCGGCCTGATGGCGCGGAACGCATAAAGGCTATCGCGGCGGGTTCAACTGTTCGGCCCGTCCCGCGACCGTCGCCAGGAGCCAGTCCCGGACGACGCGGATGCGGCGGGTCTCCTGCAGCTCGCGATGGACGCTGATCCAGAACCGGCGGGTCAGGCGCACGGCGCCCGGCAGCACCGGCTCCAGCCCGGCGGCTCCGCGGCCCATGAAGTGGGGCAGCACGCACAGCCCGGCGCCGGCGGTGGTGAGCTCCAGCTGGGCGCGGATGGAGGAGCTGGTGATCCGGGGGCGGAGCGCCGGGTGGATCTCCGTGAGATAGCGCAGCTCGGCGGCGTAGATCAGGTCGTCGATATAGCCCACCAGGTCGTGTCGCGGCAGGTCGTCCACGCAGGCCGGGCGTCCCGCGCGGTCCAGGTAGGCGGGCGCGCCGTAGAGCCCGAGCGCATAGTCGGTCAACGGTTCGATGGCCAGGCGCCCTGAGGCCGGGGGCGCCAGGGTGACGGCGATGTCGACCTCGCGGCTCGAGGCGGAAAGAAAGCCGGCATTGGCCACCAGCTCCAGCGACAGGCCCGGGCGGTCGGCCAGCAGCGCCGGGGCGGCGGGGGCCAGCACGTGGGCGCCGAACCCCTCCGACGCCGACAGCCGCACGACCCCGGCCGCGCCGGCCAACTCCTCGGCCGCGCCGATCCGGTCGACCGCGCCTTCGACGCCCTGGCTGGCCTCCACCAGCTCCGCGCCGGCGGCGGTGAGCTGCAGGCCGCGGGGCGAACGGATGAAGAGGCGGGCCTTCAGCGAGCTTTCCAGGCGCTGGATGCGGCGGGCCACGGTGGTGGGGTCCATGCCCAGGCGCCGCGCGCCCTCGGTGAAGGAGCCGGTGCGGGCGGCGGCGAGAAAAACGCGCAGGTCGTCCCAGTCGAGCATGGCCCAGGAGTACTGCATAATCGCAGGTCTGGAACCGATAATTCTCCGTTCCCCAAGCCTGTGCGCGGGGCTAAACCCTCATCATGCGCGATCTCCAGCACTTCGTGAACGGTCAGGCCGTCGCCGGCGCCTCCGGCCGTTTCGGCGACATCTTCAACCCCAACACCGGCGAGGTGCAGGCCCGCGTGGCGCTGGCCTCGGCGGCCGAGCTGGACGCCGCCGTGCAGGCCGCGCTCGCGGCCCAGCCGGCCTGGGCGGCGGTCAATCCGCAGCGCCGGGCGCGGGTGATGTTCGAGTTCAAGCGCCTGGTCGAGGCGCGCATGACCGAGCTGGCCGAGCTGCTGTCCTCCGAGCACGGCAAGGTGGTCGCCGACTCCAGGGGCGACATCCAGCGCGGCCTGGAGGTGATCGAGTTCGCCTGCGGCATCCCCCATATGCTGAAGGGCGAATACACCGAGGGCGCGGGGCCCGGCATCGATGTCTATTCCATGCGCCAGCCGCTGGGCGTGGCCGCCGGCGTCACTCCGTTCAACTTCCCCGCCATGATCCCGATGTGGATGTTCGGCATCGCCCTCGCGGTGGGCAACACCTTCATCCACAAGCCGTCGGAAAAGGACCCATCGGTCCCGGTCCGCCTGGCCGAACTGTTCATGGAGGCCGGCGCCGCCATCGGCCAGGACCTGAAGGGCGTGCTCAACGTCGTCCACGGCGACAAGGTCGCGGTGGACGCGATCCTCGACCATCCGGACATCAAGGCCGTCAGCTTCGTCGGCTCGTCCGACATCGCCCACTACGTCTATTCCCGGGGCACGGCGCACGGGAAGCGCGTCCAGGCCATGGGCGGCGCCAAGAACCACGGCATCGTCCTGCCCGACGCCGACCTCGACCAGGTGGTCAAGGACGTGTCCGGGGCGGCCTATGGCTCGGCCGGCGAGCGCTGCATGGCCCTGCCGGTGGTGGTGCCCGTCGGCGCCAGGACCGCCGATGCGCTGCGCGAGCGCATGGTGGCCGAGATCGAGACCCTGAAGGTCGGCGTCTCCAGCGACCCGGCCGCCCAGTACGGCCCGGTGGTCTCCGCCGCCCACCGCCAGAAGATCGCCGACTACATCCAGATCGGCGTCGACGAGGGCGCCGAGCTGGTGGTCGACGGCCGCGGCTTCTCCATGCAGGGCTACGAAAACGGCTTCTTCATCGGCCCCAGCCTGTTCGACCAGGTGAAGAAGGGCATGAAGACCTACAACGAGGAAATCTTCGGCCCGGTCCTGCAGATCGTCCGTGCAGAGAGCTTCGAGGAGGCGCTGGCCCTGCCGTCGGAGCACCAGTACGGCAACGGCGTCGCCATCTTCACCCGCAACGGCCGCGCGGCGCGCGAGTTCGCGGCGAGGGTCAATGTCGGCATGGTCGGTATCAACGTGCCGATCCCGGTGCCGGTCGCCTATCACACCTTCGGCGGCTGGAAGCGCTCGGCCTTCGGCGACACCAACCAGCACGGGCTGGAAGGGGTGAAGTTCTACACCAAGGTCAAGACGATCACCGCCCGCTGGCCCGAGGGGGACGTCGCCGACTCGTCCTTCGTCATCCCCACCATGCGTTAGGGGCGGGCGGCCGATGGACTTCAACCTCTCCGAGGACCAGCGCGCTATCGAGGACGCGGCCCGGGCCTTCGCCGCGGCCGAGCTGGCGCCGCATTCCGCCCGCTGGGACGCGGAGAAGCATTTCCCGGTCGACACCCTGCGCGCGGCCGCGGCCTTGGGCTTCGCCGGCATCTATGTGGGCGGGGATGTGGGCGGCTCGGGGCTCTCGCGTCTCGACGCGGCGATCATCTTCGAGGCGCTGTCCTACGGCGACGTCTCGACGGCGGCCTATCTCTCCATCCACAACATGGCTTCGTGGATGATCGACCGGTTCGGGTCCGAGGCGCTGCGCCACAAGTACCTGCCGCGCCTGACCACCATGGAGCTGATCGCCTCCTATTGCCTGACCGAGCCGGGTTCCGGCTCCGACGCCGCCGCCATGCGCACCAGCGCCAGGCTGGAGGGCGACCACTATGTGCTCAACGGTTCCAAGGCCTTCATCTCCGGCGCCGGCGTCTCGGACGTCTATGTGGTGATGGTGCGCACCGGCGGGGCGGGCCCCAAGGGCGTCTCCACCCTGGTGGTGGAGAAGGGCGTCGACGGCCTCTCGTTCGGGGCCCAGGAGAAGAAGCTGGGCTGGAATTCCCAGCCCACCGCCCAGGTCAATTTCGACAATGTCCGGGTTCCGGTGGAGAACCGGATCGGCGACGAGGGCGAGGGCTTCCGTTTCGCGATGATGGGGCTGGACGGCGGCCGGCTGAACATCGCCGCCTGCTCGCTGGGCGGCGCGGGCTTGGCCCTCGATACGGCGAAGGCCTACATGGAACAGCGCCACCAGTTCGGCCGGCCGCTGAAGGACTTCCAGGCCCTGCAGTTCAAGCTGGCCGACATGGCCACCGAGCTGGAGGCCGCCCGTTTGATGGTCCGCCGCGGGGCCAGCGCGCTCGACAACCGCGACCCGCAGGCCACCAAGCTCTGCGCCATGGCCAAGCGGTTCGCCACCGACGCCGGCTTTTCCGTCGCCAACGAGGCGCTGCAACTGCACGGCGGCTACGGCTATCTCCAGGACTACCCGCTGGAGCGGATCGTGCGCGACCTGCGGGTCCACCAGATCCTGGAAGGCGCCAACGAGATCATGCGGGTGATCATCGCCCGCGAGATGTTCCGCCCGTGACGAGGACCCTCCAATGACCCGCATCGCCTTCATCGGCCTTGGCAACATGGGCGGCGGGATGGCCGCGAACCAGGCCAAGGCCCAGCGCTCGGTCAAGGCGTTCGACCTCTCCGCCGCGGCGCTCGACAAGGCCTCCGGCGCGGGCTGCACGCCCGCGGCGTCGGTGGCCGAGGCCGTCGCCGACGCCGAGGTGGTGATCACCATGCTGCCGGCCGGCCCGCATGTGCGGCAGGTCTATGCCGAGCAGGTATTCCCCAACGCCCCGAAGACCGCGCTGCTGATCGATTGCTCGACCATCGACGTGGACAGCGCCCGCGCCGTGGCCGAACAGGCCCGCGAGCAGGGCTTCCGCTTCGCCGACGCGCCGGTCTCCGGCGGCACGGCGGCGGCCGAGGGCGGGACCCTGGCCTTCATGGTCGGCTGCGACGAGGCCGATTTCGCCCAGGTCGAGGCGGCCGTCGGGCCCATGGCGCGCACCGTGATCCGCGCCGGCGACCATGGGGCGGGGCAGGCGGCCAAGATCTGCAACAACATGGTGCTCGGCGTCTCGATGATCGCCGTGTGCGAGGCCTTCGCGCTGGCCGAGAAGCTGGGCCTGGCGCCGGAGCGGTTCTTCGAAATCGCCTCGCAGTCGTCGGGCCAGTGCTGGTCGCTGACCACCTACTGCCCGTGGCCCGGCCCCGTGCCGGCCGCGCCGTCGAACCGCGACTACCAGGGCGGGTTCGCCACGGCGATGATGCTGAAGGACCTCAAGCTCGCCCAGGAGGCGGCGGCCAAGGCCGGCGCGGCCACGCCGCTGGGGGCGACCGCCGAGGGGCTCTACGCCCTGTTCGACCGGCTGGGCGGCGGCGGCAAGGACTTCTCGGCCATCCTGCAGATGTTGCGCGGCCTACCGGCGTAGCGGGTTCCCTTTCCCTGCCGCCGCAGATAGCGTCTGGCCCGGCCAGCCCATCAGGGTTGCGGCCTGGAGTCTGGCGAGCCGGGGGCCGCGATCTTGCGTCAAGCGCCGCCGTCGACGGAATTCCAGCAGGCGGCCGAGCAAAGCCTGCGGGCCGCGCATCAGGCCCTGCTGAAGACGCCGGGGCTGCAGTTCGAGTTCGAGGCCTTCACCCAACCGCCGCAGCCCCACTGGCTGGACGGCCTGGGTCGCTTTCTCCAGGCGATCTCGCCGTTCCTGCGCTACGTCTTCTGGGGCGGGCTGGCCCTGGCGGTGGGCCTTCTGGCGTTCTTCGTCGGCCGCGAGTTGCTGCGGGTCCGCTTCGAGCGCCGGCGCAGGTCCCGCGCCGCCGAGGCCGTCGCCGACTGGCGCCCCGAGCCCGCCCGCGCCAAGGCCCTGCTGCAGGACGCCGATGCGCTGGCCGCGGCCGGGCGCTACGGGGAGGCCGCCCACCTGCTGCTGTTCCGCAGCATCGACGACCTGGCCGTCCGCAAGCCCGGCCTCGTCCGTCCCGCGCTGACCAGCCGCGACATCGCCGCCATGGACGCCGTGCCACCGGCCCCGCGCACCGCCTTCGCCCGCATCGCCGCGGTGGTGGAGCGCGGCGTCTTCGGCGGTCGGGCGGTGGACGCCGGCCAGTTCGCCGAGTGCCGCGCCGCCTATGAGGCCTTCGCCTTCGCCGAGGCCTGGCGGTGAGCGACGCCGAGGTCCCCTCCAGGCCGGCGGCCTTCTCGCCGCGGGTCATGCTGGCGGTGCTGCTGACCGGGGTGATCTCGTTCTCCGCCTTCGCGGTGTTGTCGGTCTATGCGCCCGACCTGCGGGCCGGCAGCGACGGCGGGGCGCATGCGCTATCGAAGTCCGCCGTGGGCTTCGCCGGCGCCGTGGCCCTGTTGAAGGCGCGGGGCGTCCCGGTGGTGGTGAGCCGCGCGCCGGCGAACACGCGGGGGAACGGCCGGTCGATCCTGGTGCTGACGCCCTCCACCGCCGACAAGGCCCAGGAGATCGCCGAGTTCGGCAAGGGTCAGCGCGTGCTGGTCGTGCTGCCCAAATGGTCGACGACGCCCGCGCGCCGGCGTCCCGGTTGGGTGAGCAAGGCCGGCCTGGAGGACCCCGTGGCGATCGTGGCCCTGCTGAAGACCATCGAGACCGCCGGCGGCGTCGAGCGTCGGCGCGGACCGGCCGTCACGCCGATCGTGGGCGCCCCGGCCTTCTTCGGTCGGCGGACGTCCTATCCCGCGGTCGCCGTTGACCGCCTGCAGACCCTCTCCGGCGAGGGCTGGCAGGCCGTGCTGGTGGACGATCGGGGCCGCATGGTCCTGGCCCGCGCCCGCGACGGGACCTTCGTGCTGGCCGACCCCGACCTGCTCAACACCCAGGGCCTGCGGCAGATCGCCAACGCCCGGGTGGGCCTGGCGGCGCTGGACATGATTCGCCGCGGCGAGGACGGCGTGGTCTTCGACGTCGCCCTGAACGGCTTCGAGCGGCCCCGCGACGTGATGCGGCTGATGTTCGAGCCGCCGCTGCTGGCCGCGACCCTGTGCGCGGTGGCCGCCGCCCTGCTGCTGGGCCTGCACGCCCTGGCGCGCTTCGGCCCGGCGGCGGGCGAGGGCCGCGCCTTCGCGCTGGGCAAGCGGGCCCTGGTGGACAATTCCGCCGGCCTGGTGCGGATGGCCCGCAAGGAGCACGAACTCGCGCCGGCCTATGTGCGTCTCACCGCCGATCTGACGGCCCGCGCCGTCGGGGCCGACCGGTCGGGGACGCCCGCGGCGCTCGCCGCCCGGCTGGGCCAGCTCGCCCGCCTGCGCGGGCCGGCGGAGTCCTTCGACGACCTGGGCGCGGCGGCCGCCGGCGCCCGCACCCGCGGCGACCTGCTGGCCGTCGCCCGCAAGCTTTATGACTGGAGACGGGAGATGACGCGTGAACGTCGATGAGGTGAAGGCGCTCGCCGACCGCATCCGGTCGGAGGTGGGCAAGGCGATCATCGGCCAGCGGGACTGTGTGGACCTGCTGCTGACCGCGCTGCTGGCCCGCGGGCACGTGCTGCTGGAGGGGCCGCCCGGAACCGCCAAGACCTTCCTGGCCCAGTGCTTCGCCCACACCCTGGGCCTGGACTTCGGGCGCATCCAGTTCACGCCCGACCTGATGCCGGCCGACATCGTCGGGACCAACCTGTTCAACTTCCAGACCAGCACCTTCACGCTCAATCCCGGCCCGGTGTTCTGCGAGCTGTTGCTGGCCGACGAGATCAACCGCACCCCGCCCAAGACCCAGGCGGCCCTGCTGGAAGCCATGCAGGAGCGCAAGGTGACCCTGGACGGCCGCTCGCACCCGCTGGGCGACAGCTTCATGGTGGTGGCGACCCAGAACCCGCTGGAGCAGCAGGGCACCTATCCGCTGCCGGAGGCCCAGCTCGACCGGTTCCTGTTCAAGCAGGTGCTGGCCTATCCCAGCCGCGAGGAGGAGCGCGCCATCGTCGCCGCCTACGGCATGCGCTCGGGCCAGTCCGATCCGGCGGCCATGGGCGTCGCCCAGGTGACCGACGCGACCGCCCTCGCCCAGGCTTCGAAGGTGCTGGAGGGCGTGCGGCTGGGGGACGAGATCGTCGACTATGTGCTGGGCCTGGTGCGCGCCACCCGGGAGACCGCCGACCTGCAGAGCGGGGCCAGCCCCCGCGCCGCCGCCATGCTGGCGCTGGCCGCCCGGGCGCGGGCGGTGCTGGACGGGCGCGACTATGTGATCCCCGACGACGTCAAGGCGCTGGCCCTGCCGGCCCTGCGCCACCGGGTGATCCTGTCGCCCGCCGCCGAGATCGAGGGACGGCGCGCCGACCAGGTGATCGCCGCCCTGGTGGACCAGGTCGAGGTCCCGCGCTAGAGCATGTCAGGCGCAAGTGGGAACCGGTTCGCCGCTCGGACATGCTCCAGGCTTTTGAAGCTAGACCCTTCTTATCCGATCAGGTTGATCCAACCTGATCCGGGAAGGGTCTAGGCCTATGATCTATCCCACCCGCCGCGCCGTCTTCCTGGCCGCGGCCGGCGCCCCCCTGGCGCTGGCGGTGGGCCTGCTCGCGCCGGGCCTGTGGCTGGCCGGGGCCTGCTGGGCGCTGATGGCGCTGGGGCTGGTGGCGGTGGACGCCCTGCTGGCGCCGTCGCCGGGCCGGCTTAGCCTGGACCTCTCGGCGCCGCGGTCGCTGGGCGTCGGCGCGCCGGGCGAGGCCTTTGTCGAGGCCGCCTTCGCCGGCGCCGCGCCGGGCTGGCTGGAGGTGGCCGTCGGGGCCAATTCCCGCCTGTCGCTCTCGCCCCAGCGCGCCGGGGTCAGGCCGGTCGGCGGGGCCGGCCGCATCCGTTTCGCGCTCACCGCCCTGCGCCGGGGCGAAGGGGTGTTCGAAACCCTCTGGGCGCGCTGGCGCGGACCGCTGGGCCTGGCCTGGGTGCAGCGGGTCCAGGCGCTGGACCGGCGCACGCCGATCACCCCCGACATCCAGGGGATCAAGGACGAGGCCCTGCGCCTCTTCGCCCGCGACGCGCCCTTCGGGGCCAAGGCCCAGCTGGACGCCGGCGAGGGCGCCGAGTTCCACGCCCTGAAGGCGTTCCAGACCGGCATGGACCTGCGGGCCATCGACTGGAAGCAGAGCGCCCGCCACGGCCGGCTGGTGGGCCGCGAATACCGCACCGAGCGCAACCACCACATCATCCTGGCGCTGGATTGCGGACGGCTGATGTGCGCGCCGCTGGGCGGCGTGCCGCGGATCGACCGGGCGATCAACGCGGCCCTGCTGCTGGCCTTCGTCAGCCTGAAGCTCGGCGATCGGGTCGGCCTGTTCGCCTTCGACAGCCGGCCCCGCGTCTCAAGCGGGCCCACCGCCGGCGCCCAGGCCTTTCCGCTGCTGCAGCGGCTGGCCGCCGGCATCGACTATTCGGTGGAGGAGACCAACTTCACCCTGGGCCTCACCACGCTCGCCGGCCAGCTCAAGCGCCGGGGCCTGGTGGTGGTGTTCACCGACTTCGCCGACCCGACCAGCGCCGAGCTGATGATCGAGAACGTCGGGCGCCTGCTGCGCACCCACCTGGTGCTGTTCGTCGTGCTGCGCGACGAGGAGCTGGAGAGCCTGGTCGCCGCCGAGCCGGTGGAGCCCGACGACGTCTCCCGCGCGGTGATCGCCCAGGCCATGCTGCACCAGCGCGAGATCGTGGTCGGCCGCCTGCGCCGCCTGGGCGCCCACATCGTCGAGGCGCCGGCCGACCAGATCGGCCCCGAGGTGGTCAACAGCTACCTCGACGCCAAGCGGCGGGACCTGCTCTGATGGCGCCGCTGCAGCTCAAGAGCCGCCGGTTCCGCGAGGAGCGCGAGGCCGACTGGCGCCGGCTGGAAGTGTTGCTGGCGCGCATCGAGAAGGGTTCGGCGGCGAAGCTGTCCACCGAGGAGCTGCTGGAGATCCCGGTGCTCTACCGCGCGACCCTGTCGTCGCTGTCGGTCGCCCGCTCGATCTCGCTCGACCAGAGCCTGACCGACTATCTGGAGAGCCTGAGCACCCGGGCCTATTTCGTCGTCTATGGCGCCCGCACCACGGTCTGGGAGCGGGCCGGCCGGTTCTTCGCCCAGGACTGGCCCGATGCGGTGAAGGGGCTTTGGCGCGAGACCCTGGTCGCGGGCGCGATCATGGCGCTGGGGGCGATCGTCGCCGCCGTGCTGGTGATCCAGGATCCCGACTGGTTCTATGCCTTCGTGCCCCGGGAGATGACCTCCGGCCGCGACCCCACCGCCACCACCGCCTACCTGCGCAGTACGCTCTATGACGGCGGTTCGGCGCGGAACGGCCTCTCGGCCATGGCGGCCTTCCTGTTCACCCACAACGCCCAGATCGCCATCCTGGCGTTCGCGCTGGGCTTCGCGCTCTGCCTGCCGACCGCCGGGCTGATGGCCTATAACGGCGCGACGCTCGGCGCCTTCATCGTGCTGTTCGCCTCCCGCGGCCTGGGGACGGAGGCGGTGGGCTGGCTGATGATCCACGGCGTGACCGAGCTTTTCGCCGTGACGCTGGCCGGCGCCGCGGGCCTGGCGATCGGCTGGTCGGTGGCCTTTCCGGGCCGGCTGTCGCGGGTCGACGCGCTGGCCCACGCCGGCAAGCGCGCGGCCACGGTGATGGCCGGGGTGGTGGTGATGCTGTTCGTCGCCGGCCTGCTCGAAGGCTTCGCCCGGCAACTGATCCGGGTGGACGCCATCCGCTACGCCGTGGCGTTCGGCAGCGCGCTGGTCTGGGCCAGCTATTTCTACCTGCCGCGCCGCAGGGTGCGCCCATGACCGACGCCGCGCCCCGGGTCGCCGCCCGCAAGCCCGCGCCCGGCCCCTGGCGCGAATTCGTCACCCCCGAGGGCGTCGACCTGCGCCTGCGCATCGGCGAGGCGGGCGACCGGATCGCCGCCTTCCTGATCGACGGGGCGATCATCGTCGCCGCCCTGATCGTGCTGACCCTGCTGGCCATCGGCACGGCCATCGCCAGCCGCGGCCAGTCGATGGAGATGGTCGGGGTCATCTGGCTGCTGGGCGCCTTCGTCCTGCGCAACTTCTATTTCATGGCCTTCGAACTGCGGCCGGGCGCGGCGACGCCCGGCAAGCGCGCCATGGGCCTGCGGGTGATCGCCCGCAACGGCGGCCGGCTGAGCGCCGATGCGGTGTTCGCGCGCAACGCGCTGCGCGAACTGGAGGTGTTCCTGCCCGCCACCTTCCTGCTCTCCCGCGGCCAGGGGGTGGACGGCTGGCTGATCCTGCTGGGAAGCCTGTGGACCGGGGTCTTCCTGCTGTTCCCGCTGTTCAACCGCGACCGCCTGCGGGCCGGCGACCTGATCGCCGGGACCATGGTGGTGAAGTCGCCGAAGAAGGTGCTGAAGCCCGACCTGGCCCGCGACACCGCGGCCGACCCCATCGCGCCGAGCTTCACCCAGGCCCAGCTCGACGCCTATGGGGTGAAGGAGCTGCACGTGCTGGAGGAGGTGCTGCGCCGCGGCGACCGCAGGACCGTGGCCGAGGTCGCCCGCCGCATCCGCGCCAAGATCGGCTGGGACGGGCCGGGCGAGCCTTCGGACGCCGCGTTCCTGGCCGCCTATTATGCGGGCCTGCGCGGCCGGCTGGAGGCGGGCCTGCTGTTCGGGCGCCGCCGCAAGGACAAGTTCGACAAGGCCGGCTAGTCGAACACCGAGGCTAGGTCCCGAGCGCCCACGCCGTCGCGCACGCGGCGCAGCTCGGAATAGAGCACGGCGATCCCGGCCGAGCCCAATATGGCGCCGATCAGCGAGACCAGCACGGTCACCGCCACATAGCCGGGCGAGATCGCCGCGCCCAAGCGGATCGCGGACAGCCCGCCCAGCATGCTGATCAGCGCGCTCTGCACCGCGCCGACAAAGATGGCGTAGATGAGCATCAGGCCGAAAATCCGCCAGCGGCTGCCCTTGGTCAGGGCGCTGGCGCGGCCCA
>Ga0307513_10008533_pt1 | contig 13094 bp, 14 predicted proteins | sample 15_EM_MG_FD_202174 | JGI IMG/M metagenome (GOLD analysis project Ga0307513, IMG submission 202174) | Populus trichocarpa ectomycorrhiza microbial communities from riparian zone in the Pacific Northwest, United States - 15_EM | ecosystem: Host-associated > Plants > Roots > Unclassified | place...
GGATCACTGCGCCACTATCAAGTTCTTGGCATGGTTTGGTTCCATATGTACCAAATATTTGTAGTATAATCTAGGGAAGTGGGTGATCTGAGACTCAAGGTGCTCGACGACGTCCTGGGTGAAGGCGAGCGACTGAAGGCTTCATGCTCAAATGCATATGTTGTTTATTACAACATCACGCCCCACTATCAAGTAGGTCGCAATGCCATCTTTAAAGCAATAGCCCTGACCGTATTGGCTAGCGATGTAGAGTCTCTTAAGAGGGGGATCATCAAAACATTCAAGAACAAGGGGAAAGCGCCATACACCATCCTTCTTGTCGGAGGGACTGGTATCGGAAAGTCCTCACTTTTGGAACTTATCGCCAATATCCTCGCCGGGAACGATATTGATCACTACGACTTCGACAACCTCGATCATACCAACGAGCAAGGTCGTTCTAGCAACCAGAGTCGGACCAACTCGGCCCGCCTGTACGAATTCAAGAGCAAGAATGATATAGTGGTAAGTGCTGGCGTTTGTGAATGTAGTGAGTATGCGTAACATCTTCCTAAGCTTCGCATCCTCGATACACCTGGTGTAGCCGACACTCGGGGTATTCAGCAAGACGGGCTCCACAAGAGGAGTATTGCTACTCAGTTCAAACGCCATATCGACTCCCTCACTGCTGTTCTCATTCTCGCTAATGACACCGTCCCACGCGTCACTAGTGTAGGCACCGACTGTGCACTCTCCACTTTGTCCGCCATCTTCCCCAAATCCTTGGCCAACAACACTGCCTTCATGTTCACCAATGTCCCGAGCCGCCTACATTGGAAGTTCTCCATGGATACTCTCCCAGATGTTCTCACGGACGCTCCTCAGTTCCTCGTCAACAACCCCATCGCGCTCCAGAGGAAGTACCTCAAGCTCAAAGATGACCCAAATACGAGGAACGAAAGGACACATTTACGCGAAGCGGTGAAGGCGAGCAAGCAGGACGCGTTGGAAATGCTCGTGGATCTGTTTGACTGGATGGATGGCCTTGAACCACAGTCGATGAAAGAGATCGTCTCACACTATGAGCACTCCCAGGCTATCGAAGCCAAGGTCGCAAACATCCTCGCTCAGATGAACCAAGCTGCGACAATGCAGGCGAAAATCGAGGAGCAACAGAGAAAGTTACAAAGGGCCTCTGCTGTGAGCTTCCCACTTTGTTTGCATCCGTCATTTGGATCATATGCTCATTGGACGAAGGAAATGGACGCATACTCCAACAAGCCTCTGGACACGCCCGTCCGGAAGCAACAGCGGGTACCCAACGTCACGTATCTCTGCAATGTGACCGACTGCCACTCGAATTGCCAAACCTCCCGCCTTTTTACCCCGATTTTGCGCGTCTTGCGGTTGCGGTGTGCTAAGTGCAACCACTCCCACCACTCCCATTTCCACACGCGTCATGTATGGGTGAAAACGAATGATACACAGACATCGGTAGACGAGGATGTAAAGAAGGAGTGGGAGGCAACCAAGGCGGAGAAGGAGGACACTGAGTTGCTTATTGCGATGCATGAAAGCGAACTGGGAGATCTCACCCATGCTATGGGTAAAGCTGTGGACGACCTAGCAGGGCTAGCGGAAGACTATGCAGCGATTTCGCTGTCGGGGCCCTTCTCGGCCCACGTGGAGGAGGCAATCCGACTTCTGGAACAGAGGTGCGAGGACATAGAGCAGAAAGGAATTAGTAAGGAGCGGCTGAGAACGGTGGAGGATAGCCTGGACCTGATGAAACGGAAGTTGGAGCTCGTGACGAAGGCAGAGGAGGCAGAGAAGGCGAGGTAAGGGCCAAGGGGCACGTTGGGTGGTGATAGGATATTACCAACCGCGTCTGGCTGGCTCATTACTCCATTGTTAGCTCTTTTAGTGTCTACTTCAGTGTTGACCGATGGCGCTCCGACCGCGTCTGGGGGATTTGTTGCTGCAGTGTTGGTCGGTGTCGTTCCGCCCGCGGCTGGCGTGGCTGGTTGCTTCTGATTTAGTGTCGGTCGGTGTTGTTTCGGCTGTCGCAGTATCGGTCGTCGACGTGTGGGTAGAGGACCGAATAGAGACACCTCAATTGAAGTCCTCCACGTATCGTGAGGCTGACAGAACAGAAAGGATCAAGGAGAGAGTGAATCTAGCCCCAATCCCCCGGTAGACAATGAGGTTGCCCATAATTCTGAAAATGGAGGAATCTTTCGGTAGGTTTCAAAGCATTTTAAATGTGTGAGTCCTAATCGTATCTTCTAGCGACGTACAGTCTCTCAAACAGCGGATCATCAAAAACAAGGAGAAAGATGGATACACCGTCCTTCTTGTCGGGGAAACTGGGGTCGAAAAGTCCTCCATCTTGGAACTCATCGCCAATGCCCTCCTTGGCGAGAACATGAGTGAACGCGATTTCGATATTCGTGACCACACCAATGAGAAAGCCAGGTCTGCCAACCAAAGCCAGACCAATTCGGCCCGCCTATACGAATTTAAGAGCAAGAATAATATAGTGGTAAGTGCTGGCGTTTTTGAATGTGGGGAGTATGCGTAACATCTTCCCAAGCTTCGCATCCTCGATACACCCGGGGTAGCCGATACTCGGGGTATTCAGCAAGACGGGCTCCACAAGAGGAGTATTGCTACTCAGTTCAAACGCAGTATTGACTCCCTCACTGCTGTTCTCATTATCGCTGATGGCACCGTCCCACGCGTCACCAGCGTTGGCAGCGACTATGCACTCTCCACCCTGTCCGCTATCTTCCCCAAATCCCTGGCTAGCAATATTGCCTTCATTTATACCAATGTTTCAAGCCCTCTTCATTGGAACTTCTCCGGGGATGCAATTCCAGATGTCCTCAAAGATGCTCCTCAGTTCCTCCTGGACAACCCCATCGCGCTGCAGAGGAAGTACTCCAAGCTCAAGGATGACCCAAATATGAAGAAAGAAATGGACAATTTGCTCAAAGCAATAAAAGCCAGCGAACAGATTGCTTTGGAAATGCTCATGGACCTCTTTGACTGGTTGGACGGCCTTAAATCACAGTCAATGAAAGAGATCGTCTCAGTCTATGACCACTCTCAGGCTATCGAAGCCAAGGTCGCAAACATCCTCGCTCAGATGAACCAAGCGGCGACAATCAAGGCGAACATCGAGGAGCAACAGAGAAAGTTACAAAGGGCCTCTGTCGTGAGCTTCCCACTTTGTTTGCATCCGTCGTTTAAATCATATGCTCATTGGACGAAGGAAATGGAGGCGTGCTCCAACAAGCCTCTGGACACGCCCGTCTGGAAGCAACAGCGAGTACCCAACGTCACATATCTCTGCAATGTGACCGACTGTCACTCGAATTGCCAAACCTCCCGCCTTTTTACCCCGATTTTGCGCGTCTTGGGGTTGCGGTGTGCCAAGTGCAACCACTCCCATCACTCCCATCCCCACACGCGTCATGTATGGGTGAAAAATAATGATACACAGACATCAGTGGACGAGGCTGTAAAGAAGGAGTGGGAGGCGGCCAAGGTGGAGAAGGAGGTCATTGAGTTGCTCATTGCGACACATGGAAGCGAACTGGGAGGTCTCACCCATGCTATGGGTAAAGCTGTGGACGACCTAGCAGGGCTAGCGGAAGACTATGCAGCGATTTCGCTGTCGGGCCACACGGAGAAGGCAATCCGGCTTCTGGAACAGAGGTGCAAGGACATGGAGCAGAAAGGAATTGGTAGGGAGTGGCCGAAGACGATGGAGGATAGCCTGGACCTGATGAAACGGAAGTTGGAGCTCGTGGTGAAGGCAGAGGAGAAGGCGTAGAGGAGGTGCAAGGGCCAAGAAGCGCCTTGGTTGGTGAGAGAGTATGATATTTTCGGCGCTCCATTAGTCTCCTCCGCTCTCGTCCTGCAGTTTTCGTAATTATTGCTGGACGCTTTAGCTTGAATGAGCCTGCTTGTATATAGGAACATTCTAAATCACACACCACACTATTGAGTGTTCACGCCTCCATATGGGGGAGTCCTTAAAGTGAGCGATGAAGAAAAGATGTCAAGTGACTACGCCTGCCCATTCTCATGGTGGCAATAACGAAAACTCCAAGCGTCCATTCATCACAAAAAACGAAAGAAGTTTCAATCGAGAGCAACTAAAAGCGCGAAGCGACAATTGTTTCATGACCGGAGGCAGAGGGGAATACGATGTCCTGGAATGTCCACGATAGTGCAAACATTCTACTATTATAGATGCTGAGGAGAAGTGTCCGGATGAGGAGAGACCTACTATCGGAGCAGTACACCAAATGAAGGGTCCATGAAGACAAACGACTCGTGGGTGATGACATCACCATACACCCCACGGACTGAGCTCGTGGTCCCGAGTGCGACGAGGATGGACACTGAGGCAGGACTAGTTAGAGCAGCGATCCGCCCAACACGGAGAGAACCGCGACGACGAGGGAGAGGCCAAGATGCGAAGGTACATCGATGGCGGCGCCGGTGGCGTTTGGTTTGGCTAATGCGTTGTTCACATTCGGTGTACTGGTCACCTGACTGTTGGCCGATGTCGCTGCCGGCGCGCTGACTACCACAACGGTGGTCGACGTCGATCCGACCGCAGCAGCTGGCTGGTTCGTTGCTTCAGTGTTGGCTATTTCAGTGGCTATTTCAGTGTTGGCCGATGGCGCTCCGACCGCGGTTGGGGGGTTCGTTGCTGCAGTGTCGGTTGGTGTCGCCCCCACCGCAGCTGGCGTGCTGGTTATTTCTGATATAGCGTCGGTAGGTGTTGTTCCGCCTGTAGCAGAAGCGGTTGTCGACGAGGAAGCTCGTCGCGAAGAAGACGACGAGCTGGGCTGCCCCGACGATGGTCTCAACGGTTCATTTCCTCCTCCAACATTCAGTATCGTAACCGGGCTAGTGTTGTTCTGCGCATTGAGGTACCAACTGCCATTGGGTTGGTTTTCGAAGAGCTGGGCACAGGAGACAGCAGTCCATTCCTTGTGCTGGCGGATGAGGGGGAGGGCATTGATAAAAGCCGTAACGTCATCACCTCCGATTTCGTGCTCAAGAATGATGAGGCCAGGCGAACGAGGACCGGCGAGCCACTCCTTGAATTGATCTTGAATCTTCTCAAGCGTGGTGCCATTGGAGGCCAAGCTCCAGTCTGCCGTATCGCGGTTCCAAATTACAGATGTGAGGCCGAATATTTCAGAGGCGATGGCGCGAACTCGGTTGTCGGCGTCTCCATAAGGAGGCCGCCAGTAGCGAGGAACACGTCCCCCAGTCGAGTCGTGAATGATTTGCAATGTCCAGCCAATCTCAGCAACGACTTGTTCGTTGGTGAGGGTTGTCATGTAAGGGTGGGACCATGTGTGGACACCAATGTCGTCTTCGAGCTCTTGGAATGCGCGAAGGAAAACTTGTGGGTTGTCGCGGATGTTGGCGCCAATCATAAAGTGGCTGATTTTCTGGTTCTGCTCTTTGAGGAAGTCGTAGAGCCGCGGGCTAGCGTCGGGATCTCCAACGGGGCCGTCGTCGACGCTGAGCCCAATCATGCCATCGGGCGCGTCCCAGATCTCGTCCTTTCCCCTGCACTGATAGGTACCGGAGCATATTTCCGGTCCACTGGGATCCTGATTGCCGTAGGTTGGGCGGCCATCCGTTAAGGTAGAAATGGAGATGTCGGGGACGGCGCCGGACGAAACGGCGTCTTTGAGGGCATCAAGCCATTGCTGTGGGATGTTCGCGTAAGGATCTGATGTGGGCCATTTGGCGGTCCATTCTGCAACGCGAGAATTCGTCAACGAATCCTGATATTGAGGCGATGAGAAGACGCCGCGGAACGGAGCGCACCAGGTGAACCAACGGCAGGAAGTTTATCAACATCGGATTCCTGGCGACGGAAGAGAGTATGGACGTTGTGTTCGCGTCGGTGATACCATTTGGTGGGGAACATGCCCCTTCGAGCGAGATGTTCAACAGAAGGGTGAGGGAGGCATGAAACGAGAGAAGTAGTTGCTATTAGGATGTGTAATAGAGTCGTGGGACCCATCATCTTGGTAAGTGTATTGTTGGGTGGTCGTGCTAATTGTCGGCTTGCGCGGGGGTGGAAGAACAAGGATAGTCCAAGAAATCAGAAATGGTAAGTGGAATATTCGATATTAGAAAGCCCTGTCAAAGGGGTGGTAGAAGCAGAAAGTGGGAAGCGGAGGGGACCCGACGTTTGGGAAGGGGGAGGGGATGTGGGTTTATATCGCCAGGGACATGAAATGGATAGGTGACAGGCCGTATTTCGTGTTGCGCCGTCAAACGGTGGTAAGCTGTGCGGTGGCACCGGGATCACGATCGAGCTGTACTCTCGCACTCGTAGAGTCGTTGCACAATATATGTAGATCAGGTGCCAGACCAGGTTTATTGTAGGTCCGAAGGTTCTTGTCCGTTCCGTTCTGGTCGACGAGAATTTCCGCAAAAAATCTTCAGTGTGGCGTCTAGTTCCCCTAGCTACCTCAAGGGGTGGAAAACTCATGCGAGACCTGTCAGTTAGAAGTGAGATGTCGAGTCAAGCGCATGGTTTTGATACGAATAATAGAAGTGAAGCTTACTCTTATGTCGTGTCATTGGTGGAGAGTAACCATTATATTAATCACAAAAGTGTTGTCATGTGGGTTATTTCCCCAGGGGAACCTCGCGAGAGCTGACTGATAGTCAAGTCAGCGTTTGACGCCAACTGTGCCAACCAAGACTTCCTGTGCGACACGTCGGTCCTGGGGTGCCAGGTTTGTACAACTGCTGTAACCAATGATGGTTGAGGATCATAGTTAGGTAGTACACAGTAGGAGTATCCACAATAATTTCATTAATTCTTTCGTGGTGGTTGGCACGCGCTTGATGCTACCACTCAGCTGTTGTGACACTGAAGGTCCGACGGACAACACCTTTGCATCTCACAGCAATCAGTCGAATCTTGCATGTATACTTAAGAGGTAGGCGGCAAACCGACGGCGTTTCAAACAGACGGACATGAACGATCATCACAAGCCTATGCACGATCGTATTATGATAATGAGCGTGCCCCATTAGCTCTCTATCGTTCAATCGTCGCGAAGAGCGTGCCGACTCCCAAAGACGCCAAAACGGAGGCGGTTTCCAAGGTGCAGTCCATGCATCCACGAGCGGCTGTACTAGAATCAACTGACTCTCGTCTCTTCGTTTCTCAACTTCCTAGAGCACGCCCAGATAGCAGGACCCCTTCTCATCCATCGCGCTGACGGGAACCGCCATGCGCTGACGGGCTAAACAAATACACTCGACGGGGAAATATTGTGCATCACCATCTCTCTTCTCCATGATGACACCTAAGTTCTCCGAGGTCTTCCGGCACCAATCGGCCAGTCGCACCGTACTCCACTGAAGCAAGTGGATAATCCTGTGGCGTTGGAACCCACCAGCTTTGTCGAACGACTAGTGCGAGTCAGAGGGAGGAAGAACCGTATAGTATATATAAAACACACCTAGTGCGGGTCAGAGGGAGGAAGAACCGTGAAGCTCTTCCTACCTCTCGTCCCGCACATAAGTGCCTAGCGACGTGACATGTGAATATGTAGCAGACTTGGGTATGTATGGAGATCGGGTGGGGATCGTCAGACCGAGTTGATCTTTAGCCATTCAGTACAGACTACATGTACATAAAAGACTGCGCGCGAGCTTGGGGAGATCCCTTACGGTTTCTCTCCCGCTCACGCGTAGTCACTAGCTCAATAATTACACTCCATGGAAAAGACTCGGCTTGTTCAGGTTCTATCCGGTGTAGCTAGTTTACAACTAATCAGCCAGGTTGATAGAGTGGGGAGTGAAGTGCAAAATATGCGCAGGGCTAGACAAACAGGAGAGTCGATCATCGTCGAGAGAGGGCTTCCCACCACTTGCGGGCTTCGGCGTCTGATCGCAGCGGCTCAAAGAACTGGCATCTTGAATGGAATGCTATAAGAGGAGTAAATCGTTGAGAACAGGTGGGGGAGTTGCTACGGGTACCGTACCGTCAAAAGATCGCTGCCGAACGATGCGCTCGACGACTTTTTCATTCCAAATTTGTCCTCTCTATGAACGTATGAATACGTTTAGATACCACTGGACTACCATATGACAGTTCTTACTTTTGCTTGGTCCTCGTAAAGAGCGACCGCAGCTCTTGAGTCTCGGTCATAAACCATACCCGGTTCGGCTTTCTCAGACATAGTCTCTTCCTGTTCTCCTATTCTGGAGTCATAGACTTTAATACAGTAGTCGAGGATTTCTGTTCTACTCCTCCAGTTGGCTATTTCGTAACGCCTAATCAGTCACTGCTCAATGATGGGTGAAAGGTCATACCAACGCACCCACAAGCTCCTTCCAAAAGTATGCACAACTCTCTTCTTCTGAGCCTGATAAACTCCGTCCTTCGCGTGTCCTGTCACGGAAGAGAGCGCCGTTTCTGTTCATCCGCATGGTGATACCGTCATCTACTTTTCGATATTCTCGCACAACGTCTAGGAAACCAAAGAAGATTAAATCGGGTGTCCAAAGCAAACCTGGCCAGAATGCGCCGCATAAACACGTTACTGACCCTTGAACAACGAAAGCTGCAAACATGTCGATTCTGTGACATTGAGAACTGTCCTTTGGGGAGTATAATAGGCTGCTGTTCCGAGCGTTGGCGACCTCGACATTGGAGGGGGGTTTTCAACCTGAAAAACAAAGGCTATAATGCTTGGATGCTACCATGTCTACCCCAGCCACAGCTCCAGCCGTACCACCACCAGGAGGACTGCGAGGACGTCCTTCTCAGCACCCTTCAGCTTCCATAAAGGGCATGTTTATTCCTCGAAGGCAGCCAACGAAACCAGGCCAGGAGAGCTTCGCGCCAAATCGTAAGGAGGTTCTATCACGCCCACTACCGCCCCCTAGGCTCCCCACTCCTCCTCCAGAAGACTCGGATGATGGAGAGGAGTACCTCGAATTTGAGCTGTTGACCGGAGAGAAGAAGCCTGATGAGAACTGGGACATTTTCAAGTTTCGCAACGTCCCAAACGCCGAGAACATCATGGGCCATTTCAAGCAGCTCCCCGTGTACATAAATCGCAAGAACCCGAAGTATAAAGATCACGAGGAGATTCCAGAGGGCCTCGCTGACGGAATCATTCCTCCAGAGAGCACCCTTGTCCCCCTGCGTGGCCAGGACGGCGACGTTGTCATTGGTCCTGACGGACAGCCCGTTATGGTCACTCCAGATGTCGCTCAGTATCGTGGACGAGGTCCCATTACCTTGCCAGGGGCCGCAGCTGCCCAACTCTCCAAGAAGCCAGACGATAAGAAAAAACCGAAAAGGAAGAAGACTTCCTATCGCCAGGTCTATCACGTACCCGACCATATCAGGCAGGTCAAGAAGGAGGAGCGGTTCCCCTGGATTATGGAGGACTCGAGTGCCGAGAACGCGTGGGTGGGTTATATGAGGGACGAGAAGCCGAAGCACCTCTTCCAAGTTTCTTCCGACGGCACTTTTCGGTGGATCCCCTCGCACCGTACCTACGTCTTCACCAAGCTGCCCAACCACCCAGTGCTCAATCCAGATAAAGCCAACGCGGAGGTGATTCTCTCTGCGCCATCTTTGACATATAGACTCATATATTCCATTAGTACGAGAAGATGCAGAAGATGAAGGATCCTGCTCAGTTCGCAGAGCACATCAAATCCTTCAAGGGCATCAGTCGCGCACTCAAGGAGACCGCCGTTCGAGAGCAACGTGCCAGCCAGATAAAGTATGAGGGTGGGCACGAGGCCAATCTCATCGCGAATATCGCCGGTCGTCAATTGCGGCTCGTTGATGTCGGTCGTTCGATGAACGAGTTCTTTGAGGATGACGATGAAACATTACCCAAACATAAGGACTTATTCGGTGAAGACGCTGAAGACGACGAGCATGCTTATGAGGATGATGTACAAGATGACGAAGAGGGCGATGGACCGCATTTTGACGACGAGGAAGAGCGCGAAATTCAGGTATATTGTCACCACCTAGTAAAGGAAGAGTATATTTCTCACTATCTGATCAGGAGCGTATCAAACGCGAGCAGCGGATGGCCAATAAAGAGAACTTTGAGTACGACCTGGACGAGTACAAGAACCGGCTGTCAAAGGCTGGAAAGACGTTCAAGAAGCTGCTCAAGAAGAACGGTATGATGGAATCGGACGAAAGTGATACGGATAAGGACCCCTATGCGAGCTCTGTGAGTCCGCCGCCCATCCTGTTACTTTGGGCCTCACTGACCCTAATGTAGGAAGAATCTAGTGACGAAGAAGAGAAGGCCGCTGCTGAGGTTGCTCGCAAGAAGGAGGAAGAAGAACGGGAACGAGAAAAGTCAGAGAAAGAAAAGGAGAAGGCGCCCGCTAGAGATTCTCAAGCTAGCTCAGTACCCTCGAAGAACCCGTTACACGACCGCATCAAAGGAGAGTCTCGCGCTGCATCCCCGAAACTCAAGAGCTCGCTTCCTCGCGGCCAATCTCCCGCTCCAGGCTCAAAGGTCGCCAAAGGACCCGCACCTGGTACCTCTACTCCAAACGTCGCACGTGCAACCAGTCCTACTGCACCGGGAGCTGGTAATGCCTTCCTTGCTCGTCGGGCTACAAGCCCGCAGCACCCTCCGACGAAGCCGTCCCTCTCTGTCGTCGGCCGCGCGACCAGTCCAACGTCTCCCGTCTCCCCCTCGAAGAAGCGCAAGGCCGATAGCGGACCTGAAACTGAGCCCACACCGAAGAAGAAGAAATCGGCTTCCCCCACTCTAGTCGTCTCCAGTGGGGTCACCACTGCTGCTCCCACCCCTAGCGCGGGTCCGAGCAACCCGAAGAAACGCAAGGCGGCAACGTCCCCCGAGCTTGGTGAGGAGTCAGCTCCTCCAACCCCGGGGCCGACGATGGGTGCCCCAGTCAAGAAGAAGAAGAAGACGGGAACCGCAGTGTCTGTTGAGCCATTTGAGGGGATGCTCACGCGACAGATGGTTGTGGATTATCTCAAGTCCAAGGGGCAGTCTCCGACCACCAAAGAGGTGATCTCCCATTTCAAGCCCATGTGGGAGAATGGTGACACGAGGAACAAAGAGTTGCTCATTACGTGGATTAAGAGTGTTGCCTCTGTTGTCGACGGGCGACTGAAGCCTTTGCCTGATGCTGCATAGTGGGATGGCAGCAAGACAATGCATGCAATTCTCATTCGTTTGCGTTTGCGTTTGCGTTTGCTTGGTGATGGGTGCTATTTGTGTTTGGATACTCATGTTGAGAGTTTGAAGTACTGTGTGTACCTTTACCATTTAGTGCCATATGCCTTGCTTAATCGAGATGTAGTATTTATTCGTACCGCCTCTCTTAGTTCGTCCCAGCCACCGCGCCAATAAAGCGTACTATGGATTGGTGGCTTTACTTCATCAGTCCCGGCGATTGACAACGACGACATGCTGGTCTAAGGTCGATCCGAATCCCTGACCACCGGTTGAGCCAACCCGACGGAATGAACTCCTCCCGCACCATAGAATCGCTACGTGAATCCCTCAACGTTCCGAGTATCTCGGCCCTTGGCCATTCTTCTTCAACCTGAGTTCTTCCGTATCATCCTTCTAGCATCATTTGAGCGTTCCCTGTCGAAAGGTGTGTACGCTGACAGCCGAGCTTAGGCAGGGTCTTGCATCGTGTGGTCGAGCTTCGACAATGGGCAGGTATAATCCCAGTTTCGTTCGCGCACAGCCTGATAGCACCCTATATAAACATTCTATTGTTGAACATCTCAGACTCAATTCGCTGAGTCTGTAAGTTCAACGCTCGCTGTTACGAGCCTGGTGTCTAATGTCTGATTTATTGTATTAGCGCTTTACTGAGGTACTGTTGAATATAATCCAGTTCGCTATTCTGTACTGAGTCCCGCTTTACTTAGTTTCAACATTCCCGAGTTCCGTATCCATAGATCCATTGTCTTTTAGAGGACATCTGGATTAATTTGCTACTACCATGCATGCGAACATGGTTCTGGCGCGAGGGTAGACATACCTACTAGCATTGCTCAGTCGTGCCCAGCCCAGCCGTGGGTTTGTCAGGCCTCGAAAGGCGAGCAGGAACATTATTTTGTACAAAATTATTTACATAGATGCGTCAAGATTGACACCCCTTACTACCTTGGTGACTTTGAACTGTTTCCACCCCTTTTCATACTGCTGCTGGCGTCCAACCACTTGACTGAAGAAGTGATCCAGTTCATTCTCTGAACCCTCTGACCCTTCGTTAAACGATACATACACCTGGGCATCCCACATATCCTCCCATATTCCGTGCTCCCGTGCACCATAAAAGACAAACTGAATCAAGGAATCCAGTTCTAAACAGTAGTCCAGGGAAATCTCAAGGTCAATCAAACAAGAACATTTGAGTATGAAATCACGCAACGGCTTGAAAACTGCCTCCTCAAAGGTGACCCCATGTCCCTCTAGATCTCCAACTGGCCACAATTTAAGGTATTGGACATTTTCACAGGAGAAGAGAGAATAAACCAGAGGGCTACCCCACCACTTCAATACTGTGCAGCCAGGTATTTCTACCTCGAGCCCTTTGCAACTAGACAAGTCTTCAAGTTTACGTTCTGGATAGTAGAGAATGCAAACCCCCAAATATGGGAAGGACCTCCCAAGCATCCAGGAAAAAGTAGAATTAGTTAACTGAAGCCTGTCAAGAGTATCAACCAATGGCAGGTCGACATCCAGAGAATATGCAGGAATGGTGCTATTCCAAAGTTCCAACTCTTCGATATGTTGCAGGCATGGCAAAATATGGGTATCATCGGGAAGGGCCTCTAGCATAAGAGTCCGGAGCTTCCTAAAGAGGATGGTGGAATGGAGGTGTTTGAATAATGGAGTATTATTATAGTCAATGACTAAGGTTTGTGTGACCATTCCTCTGACAATTCTCCAGTCATAATCTTCTCTTGATGTCCCGAGATGCTTATCCAGATAGTCTGTGGAACAATAATCCACTACAATGTCATCATTGGTCCCTCTGCCCTCCCACACTTTCAGCTCTGCTAAAGGAGG
>Ga0307513_10008534_pt1 | contig 13092 bp, 9 predicted proteins | sample 15_EM_MG_FD_202174 | JGI IMG/M metagenome (GOLD analysis project Ga0307513, IMG submission 202174) | Populus trichocarpa ectomycorrhiza microbial communities from riparian zone in the Pacific Northwest, United States - 15_EM | ecosystem: Host-associated > Plants > Roots > Unclassified | place...
CTTTGTACTGTGAAATCCACCATTCATTCTTAGTAAATGATTTGTGTACTTCAACAGTGTTGCTTTTTTCTATTATTCAAAAAAATAGTGTTGCTTTTTTCTTGATTTTTTTACTCTGATCATCAATTTTATTTTTATTTCTTCTTTCTACATTGTATTTTTTTAGAATTAAACTTTATAATTTATTTTAATTTACTTTTTATATAATTATTGTGGTGTGAAGAAATTTTTTGATATTAAATTAATGCTTAATATTACAAAAAAAAAAGTTTTAGTGGAAGAGAAAAAAATTAAAGGACCGAATCTAAGAATGATTTTTTGAAAAGCACTGTTTGTCCAACACCTTTTTGCCATTTTTTTTTTGTTTTAAGAAATTGGCAAATTTTGTTTTTGGTGCATATTGTTTTCAACTATTTTTTTATTTTGATCTATAATTTTATTTTGTTTATTTTTAGTTCTTGTATTTAGAAAGGAAAGAGAAACTCGATAGAAAACGATGAATGAGAGATAAAATCATCATTAACCACATTTAAGTGATAAAAAGAGTTATTTTTTTTTTGTTTCAGCAGGTTCTGCAATGAAAAAAGTTCCATAGATGTGTTTTTTATCTTCATCTTGTGGGTAAAAGTAAATTGAGCCTCCAGAAGTTTTTAAAATCTAGTTGATTTTTAATTTTTTTAATTCATTAAATGTTATTTTAAAACCATAAATGAGTTTATTAGGGTTTCTATAATGTTTTTTAGGAGTTTTTAGGTGAAAAAAGAGTTTTTTTGAGTTCTTGCTATTAGAAGCCCGATTTCTCAACCATCTTAAGTCTCTGGAATCCAATAAGAGATGATGTGTTATTGGTTGTTTATTAAAAAAAAGAGAGTACCAGCTTAACAATTAAAAAAAATGGGTCTGGAGCGTGGGTCTGCCCTTACAAGCTCATACTTGCCTACCTTTGTTTGGTAGAAGCGATCGACTCATCTTGGGTTTTTTTTATTATTGTTTTGAAAATTATTTAATTGAATACATTTTAATTTTTAATTTGTTATAGGATAAGATTATGATATTTCTTGTGATATTGTTAAGAGTTTTTTTTATACAACACTTAATGACTTTTCAAAAATGAATTTCTTGAAATTTGATCAAATTAATTATAGTTGAATAAATTAAATTATATTTGAGATATTATTTCATTATATATCAATATTCAATTTGATATTAATTTTTGAATGAAACTCTTGCCTTTCTTTATGATATGATTGATATTAGAAATAATTTAGTAGATTTTTCTATTTGAAACTTATGCGTTTTGTATGTTTGTGGTCGTGAAAATTATGTGAACATGAAGTATTGTTACCGCAAATTAAAATTCTTATTTGAATTTGTTTTACTTTTAGGCCAATGAATTATGGTTTTAAAAAATGTATATTTTTTTGGGTAAAAAAATAGGAAAATTACATGAATTAACATTTTTATTACTATATAATTAAATAAAAGTTTTTTTTGAAGAGATTCTCAACTAACTCCAATTAAATATTTTAATATATATTTTAGTTTTAATTTATTGATTTAATCTTGGTGTTAAGAACTTTTTTAATATATATATATAATTCTTCATTTATTTTATTAAAAATATACTTTACAACTAAGATTTTATTTGAAAAGTGTATTCCCATGCTATTTTACTGTGGAACTTCACTAATGAAGTCAAAATTTTGCATCAAATGAAACATTTATTCTCTTTTTTTTTCCACTTCTCTTAATGGTATGATCTAACTCTGTTGATATATCGCATTCAAAACAAAGAGAACACTCCTAACAAGGTCAGATAATGCTTTAACCAGCCCTCCTATTCTAATTGTAGGCAACTGGTATCAGCTAATCTCTGCTTGAATTTCTAACTTTTTTTTTTATTTTTTTAATTTAACGTGGGTGTCCGGGCCAGCTTGCGCGCACCTCGACTAATTCCACGGGCCCTAAAGTTAACGACCATGTAAGCCTCCAGTGGCCATCATATGAGCAACCACAAGGCTCGAACCTGAGACCACGGAGGGAGCAAACCTCTTAGTCCCAAGCTTTTACCATTGGGCCACCACCTAGCTTTCTTATCAATACTTTTGATGGAGCCTCATTCATTTTGAGGTGACAGTAAGCTCTTGTCCTAGTGAGAAAACATCATAACATTCTTTTGTAGGAGTTAGGAATGGAGGCCTGGAAGTGATGAAAACTGCTTCAATGGATCTTACCCAATTGAAGGTCTAATATGCCACGTAGATCAGCCAAGGCCATTATGTGTGTTGAGGTGAACGTAATATATTAGTTGCATGTGCCATGCAAGAAGATCTGAACGTGAAATATTAACTGCATGTGCCATGCAGCAATAGTTGAACGTGAACAGTATCTATATGAACACAAAGGTATGCAGAAGAGATAAAGATTGAGCTGAAGAATAGTGGGTTCTCTACAGGACTGGGTCTTCTGCAGTTGTGATTTATCTGTCACTTTTATTTCAGTTTGTTATAGTTGTTATGCTTATTATTTAGGATGTGGTACTTTCAGTTTTTATGTGGGTAATCTCACATCTTGAGTTACCAGTTTTTCCTTAATTTCAGTTTCTTGTACTGGTTTTGCTTATTTAAAGCAACCGAGAATTATAAAGAGGCAATCAATCAGTATTTAAATTATTGTGGTACTTTCTCACCCGAAGAGAAACAAACATTTCTCAGCCAATATTTGTTAAATATTTGTTGTATCTATCATTGGTATCAAAGCCTAGTTAGAAGATCTTATGGGCACTAATAAGGAACGCATTGAGCAGTTAGAAGATGGACTACACCAAATGGAGTTGGGCATGGCTGATAGATTGCAACATTTGGAGGACACACTTAACCGATTTTCTGATGTGCTGCTGGCAAATCAGGAGCCTCCAAACCAGGGCAACCAGCAACGTGAAGGTCAAGAAGGGGGATGACTAATTGTCTCTTCCAAGACAGCACGACTTAAATTTCCTAGATTTTTAGGAGATGATCCAACATAGTGGTTTAATCGTGTGAATCAGTTTTTTGCATTTCAAAATACTCCAGAACTTTAGAAGGTCTCCCTGGCTTCTTACCACTTGGAAGGGAAAGCCAACTAGTGGTGGCAATAGGTTCGCTAATTGATTGAAGAAGAAGGACGCGTTCTATCATGGGCAAATTTTGAAGACGAACTCTGGGCTCATTTTGGTCCTTCAGAGTGTGAGGATTTTGATGAGGCCCTATCAAGAATAAGGCAAGGAGGCTCCCTGCAAGATTATCAACGAGAATTCGAGTGGCTGGGCAACCGAGTACACGGATGGATGCAAAAGGCTTTTGTAGGTACATTTATGGGTGGCTTAAAAATTGAGATTTCAGATGGGATACGCATGTTTAAACCACAAACCTTGAAGGAGGCCATCAGTCTAGCCCGAATAAAGGATGATCAACTTAGCAGACAGAGGAGGTTTATTAGACCAGCACCACCACCACCAATAAGATCTACGCTTTCTCCTCCCAGTTTTAATCGAGCTACACCAACAGTTCCTGCCAATCCCATTTGGCGCCTCACCTGGGAGGAAATGCAGTGAACGAGCTCAGAATTTATGGTTTAATTGCAATAATTGTTTTACTACATGACATAAATATCGTGAGCCTCGAATCCTAATGTTGGAAGGGTCCGATGCCAGCAACACACTTTCATGTGATAATGAAAGTGAAGACCAACCACTTCAGGAGAATTTTGAGACAACCACTGAACCAGAAATTACATTGCATGCGCTAACAGGATGGGTTGCACCTAAGACAATGCGCATCACTGCCAGGATAGGGTCCAATGATGTCATCGCACTCATCGACAGTGAATCAACTCACAACTTCATTAGCGAAAGATTGGACAATGCATTACGAATACCAGTGGTGCCAACCACAACCTTCATAGTGCGGGTAGCGAATGGTGAAAAATTGAAATGTTAGGGGCGTTTTGAAGAGGTCGGAGTGGACCTGCAAGGCACTCAATTCTCATTAACTCTTTATTCTCTTCCACTTACAGGGTTGGATTTAGTCCTGGGAATCCAATGGTTGGAAATGCTAGGTTCTGTGGTTTGCAACTGGAAACAGTTAACCATAGAATTTCTGTAGAAGAACCAACTTAGACGGTTACAAGGAATGGATGATGAAGGCATATAAATTGCATCAATCACTGAACTAACCAAAGCAATTCACCAGAACCATGCCATCTTTGCAATATGTCTATAGGTCAGTACTGCGGAGCCACACAACCAGACAACTCATCCTGATATGAAGGCAATTTTGCATGAATTCTCAGAAATTTTAAAGGAACCGACAGGTCTACCACCCATCAGGGATGTTGATCACTGCATCTCCCTCAATGCTGGAACCGAACCTATTAATGTTCAGCCATATCGTTATGCATATTATCAAAAGGAATAAATTGAGAAGCAAGTTCACGAAATGTTGAATTCTTGCCTTATCAGACCAAGTACCAGCCCGTTTTCATCACCTGTACTGTTGGTGAAGAAAAAAGATGGAACATGGCGTTTCTGCACAGATTACAGGGCACTCAATGCTGCGACTGTGAAGGACTGCTTCCCTATTCCTACAGTTGATGATATGTTAGACAAGCTCTATGGTGCTTCATATTTCACCAAGCTTGATCTTTGAGCCGAGTATCACCAGGTACGAGTTAATCTTATAGATATTCCAAAAACTGCTTTTCGCACTCACAACGGACATTATGAATACTTGGTTATGCCATTTGGGTTATGTAATACACCCTCTACATTTCAAGCTATCATGAATTCTATATTTCGACTTCATCTTCGAAAATTTATACTAGTTTTCTTCGATGACATATTAGTCTATAGTCCTACGCGGGACATGCATTTGATGCATGTAAGGCTGACGTTTGAGATATTACAGCAATAGCAATTGTTTGTCAAAGCTAGCAAATGTGCTTTTGGCCAACAAGAGTTGGAGTACTTAGGGCACATAATCACCAATCATGGAGTGAAGGTAGATGAAAATAAAATTGCAGCAATGGTGGCATGGCCACGACCTATTAATATTTTAGAGCTTCATGGTTTTTTAGGGTTGACAGAATATTACAGGAAGTTTGTCAAAAATTATAGCATTGTGACGCGGGCTCTCAACAATCTCTCTAAAAAGGGTCAATTTGGGTGGCATGAGGAAGCTGAAACTTCTTTCCTTGCGCTCAAACACGTCATGACAACGACACCAACGTTAGCAATGCCCAACTTCAAAGACATCTTCACTGTAAAAACTAATGCATCAGGTGATGGTATTGGCGCAATATTAACCCAGCAAGGCAAATCAGTGGCATTTATGAGTAAAGCACTTGAGGTGGCAAAGAAATCGTGGTCTACTTATGCTAAAGAGATGATGGCCATCCTTGAAGCTATCCGTCTATGTCGGCCATATCTTTTAGGCCGAAAGTTTTATATTCAGACGGATCAACGCAGCCTAAAATACTTGTTAGAGCAACGTATCACCATACCAGAACAGTAAAAATGGGTAGCCAAACTCTTAGGCTATGAATATGAGATCACATACCATCCTGGACGTGAAAATTCTGCAGCCGATGCTCTCTCTCGCAAACAAGGTAGTCCTGTTCTTCACCATCTTTTTGTTCCTCAGGTTACTTTGTGGGAAGAAATTAAACAGGCGGCAAAGACAGATTTATATATACAATCCATGAGTCAGGTAGCCACGAATCAATTACACAGTCACTTTATATGGTGCAATGGTCTACTTCGTTACAAGGAACGGGTCATCGTCCCTACAGACTCTACCCTACGTGCAAAGCTATTGCATGAAATGCATGATACCAAGGTTGGCGGCCACTCTGGTGTTCTGCGCACATACAAAAAACTGGGACAACAATTCTATTGGCCAGGAATGCGTAAATCGGTCCAAGAATATATCAAAAATTATGTAGTGCGCCAGAAAACCAAGTCAGACACATTGGCACCCGCAGGTCTCCTCCAACCACTGCACATTCCTTGCCAAGTGTAGGATGACATTACACTTGATTTCATTGAGCGATTACCCGCCTCCCAGGGCAAGGATACCATCATGGTAGTCGTCGATAGGCTCAGCAAATCAGCTCATTTTCTTCCCTTAAAACATCCTTTTACAGCTAAAAGTGTTGCAGAGAAATTTGTGGAAGCTATTATTAAGCTACATGGCATGCCAAAGTCTATAGTAAGCGACCGTGATCCAGTTTTTGTGAGCCATTTCTGATAGGAGGTCTTCAAGATGTCAGGTACAAAATTACAGCTCAGCTCCGCATATCACCTGCAAACAGATGGTCAAACCGAGGTTGTCAATCGCTGCATTGAACAATATCTACGATGCTTGGTCCACCAATGGCCAAAGAAGTGGAGTTTCTACTTACCTTGGGCAGAATATTGGTATATACCACATACCATATCTCAACCGGAATGACTCCTTTTTAAGCACTATATGGCAGACTTCCACCCACCATTCCATCATACAATGAAGGACTATCGCCGGTGCATGAAGTGGATCAGCAGTTACAGGACCGCGATGAATTACTCCAGTAGCTCAAAGTCAACTTGGCACGCTTAGTTAATCGGATGAAACAAATCGCAGATACAAAAAGAAGAGATGTCTCATTTGATGTTGGTGATTTAATCCTTCTGAAACTCCATCCTTATCACCAGCATACAGTTTTTAAAAGAGAATACCAGAAACTTGCCAGTCGCTTCTATGGACCCTATGAAATTATGAAAAAAATCAGACTCGTCGCTTACAAACTCCATTTATCAGCAGAGTCACGTATTCATATGATATTATATCTCTCTGCTCAAACGGTACCACACCAACACAAATGTTAACGAACACAGCACGGAGATACCTTCCTTCAGTGATGATGGGGAAGTTCTACTGACACCACAAGTGGTTATTGATCATCGCTGGATCAAACAAGGCGCTCAAATTGTCGAAGAAAGTTTAGTCCACTGGAAATATCTACAAGTTGAAGAGGCCAGGTGGGTATCCACCAAACAGCTATTGGAGCTGTTTCCAGACGTGAACCTTGGGGATAAGGTTTCACATAATGAGGGAGGTATTGATAAGCCACGTAGATCAGCCAGGGCCATTAGGCCAAATCCCAAATATGTGTGTTGAGGTGAACATAATATATTAGTTGCATGTGCCATACGGGAAGATGTGAACGTGAAATATTAACTGCATATGCCATGTAGCAATAGTTGAACGTGAACAATATCTATATGGACACGCAGGTATGGAGAAGAGACAAAGATTGAGCTGAGGAAGAGTGGGTTCTCTACATGACTGGGTCTTCTGCAGTTGCGATTTATCTGTCACTTTTATTTCAGTTTGTTATAGTTATACTTATTATTTAGTACATGTTACTTTCAGTTTTTACATGGGTAATCTCACATCGTGAGTTACCAGCTTTTTCTTAATTTCAGTTTCTTGTACCGGTTTTGCTTATTTAAAGCAACCGAGAATTATAAAGAGGCAATCAATCGGTATTTGAATTATTGGGGTACTTTCTCACCCAAAGAGAAACAAACATTTCTCAGCCAATATTTGTTAAATATTTGATGTATCTATCAAGGTCCATACTGGGGCTCAGGTTCACGTCTCCAGATCATGAAGAAAGTTGACAACGTCTTGCGAGAATTAAAAATCAGTATCACCCAACTATTTATGGTGAAAGCAAGGGCAAGCTCGTGACGAAGGAATAACGATCTGATCCAAGAAAAATTGCAGACTGCATCCACTGGCGTTTACCAGGGGTTCTTGATACTTGAAATGAGATTCTGTATGTGTATGCATATTTGTTACAGAATCATCAAAAACACTTGAACCCAGAGGTACATTCGTGTGTTGACAATTAAATTAACAATCCAATTATTTTTTATGGATTGTTGAAAATTCTTTCCCCTAAGAAGCAAGCATATGCAACAAAGCTCAAACATGAAGATACTAAGATCAATATGAAAAGTGAAAAGTAGTAGTGCAAGAACTATAATGATATTGTAACTTCATAGCAACTTGATCAGAAAAGAAACATCATCAGCAGTTGAACATATCAAATTCGATAATCATTATCTTCCACTTTATAACTCTATATTTTTCTATACCTAACGTTATACCCTTCAACTATTATTCACAGACCGTGGCATTATCTTCATCTTATTTACCTGTACAAGGGGCACGCTGGCCAATTAGCCCAGTTATGCTTATCCACAGTTTTGGGAATTTGTTTACAGGAGCTCCCATTCAGAGTCTTGTGTCGAATTTGTTTGTGGATCGGGATCCAAGGTGATGGTGGTACCAGATGACAACTCACGCTGCATTGTATCGTGACCATCAAGGTCCCCAAACCAAATTGCTAGCTGCTTATACTCCTTGGTTAACCTCTTTTTTGAAAAGAAAGCATCTTGGATTTTTTTCTTAAGAACGAAGAAACCAAAAGGGGTTAGTAGGTTTTATTATCTACAAGATTAGAAAATTAATAGAAACACACAGGATCATAATGGAGTTCCATTTATTATGAATAACAAGATTCTCAACTTAAATTTTCTTAAAATTATTCCATCTGAGCTGTGTGGCTTCGCAGTTTCTATCGAGTTCCTTGATCTGTAGTCTCCTACTCACCCTCAAAAGATGGTGGAATTTAATAAGAGATAATAGAAAGATTACCAACCTGGAAAGTTAAAGTTACAAAGATATAGCTAATATTTGCAAACTAAATACAGTAGAAAACGAGCCCATGTTTTACCAGCCAAGTAAAAATTATCTATCATTATTTTTTGAAGCACTTCACATTTTGAAATATAGTGGGCTCCTTTTGTTTTATTCATCATTCATGTTTAGAAAAATATCAATTGCATAACTGCGAATAAATTCTTTTCACACATACCATTTACATGGAGCATATATGCATAGCCCCAAACACATTCCCCACACACACAGAGACCCACAACCGCCAATCCACATGTGTGCTTGGTGCATATACACACAAAACATAAACAATCACACAGTTTCTATGAAAGAGGGAGAACCTTGTATGATCTGAGTTTACAGTTTCTACGAGCAACTTCATAGAGCAGGTTATCATCAACAATGACACAGCTTTCCTCAAGCTTTACATTATCAGACAAATCAATGTTTTCCATTTTGGATTCTGTCAAATCATCTACAGCAGAGTCATCCGAACATCCTGAAAATGCCTCCAGAAATTAGTGAAATAAGCAGGGGGGCAAGCAGGTTACATCACCAAGAAATAAGCAGGGTTGTAATTCACAAGACATGAAAGTATAATTTTATCCTCACCTGAGAGATATAAATGCATTTTCACGAGAAAGAATAAAGAGCTTCCAGAAAGCCATGTCCAAGAAGTATGATCCATTAACACCTCAATACTAGTGGCATGTACATGCCAAATGCAAAGAGTCATATACATGTAAATCTCACTACGCACAGTACATGCCATACCATCAATACATACTGAATATAAGGAGGTTGTTTGCAATAGCTAAAATAATGTTTAGAGATAACTGCATTTTGATAATCAAGATGTTCCAATTAAATGTTAAATAGTTTCATTGATATGGTTAATATGCATATTTTTTTTGTTGAAACCATCCATTCAAATTATTGCCCAGAAAATACATTCAAATTCAAACAGTACCTCCCCTTATTCAAGAATAGTTTAAAGATGATAATTAGGCTCATATGCTAAATTACTATATGAAGAAAACAGTTCAAAACTAATTCTTTCTAGATATGCCACAAAGCAAATTTTCTGCACATCAACATCCCATGGGCCAATGATTATAGCTATAACAACTTTTTTTTACCAATAACACTACTACAATATAGACATATGTTGATATTGATTTTCTGATGTACTTTTGTTTCATAACTAGATATATCATATGAACTAGACATGTTTCATCAACTTTTATATTTTCAGAATGTTTTTGAAACGCACACCCATGCACATGCACATAATGTTGTCTAGATTCCAAACCAGACCCATATATGAAGATATTTAGCCATCAAGATATTACAAGACAGCTTCACATAATTAATTCAAAAGGCATGGCTAAAATGATTCTAGAATCTTTTTCTACCAAAATAGGATTGTTAAAAGTGCATTATAAAAGAAAGACTAAATAAAGTAGAAATTGAGTCAACCTATCGATACCAAAGACAGCACACTGTTGGAGGCAGCCAGCCTCATTTCTGCTGCCTTGATTTTACATGAAACTGTTGGAGCAGATGTAGACGACAAGAGGACAAGGGAACTATCAGATTGAGCTGATGTAGAAGACAGGAGCATGGTGAAACTGTCAGAATCATGGCCAGCTAAATTACAAGGATTGCTGCTAGATATTAATTTGGTGGTGATGTTATTGAGTGGGTTCCAAGGCAGACTATGAGATTCCCAGAATATGGAACTTCTGGGGGATATAAGTTCCATCTCCGCTACTGCTTTTTCAGAAGATACCACCGAAAAGGCCATTTGAGAAGAAAAAACAATAATACCAGTAGAGTAAGAGTCATCTGCAGAGCTATCACATACAGTTCCCACCTCTTGAGGGCACTGGAAGTCCTCACCACGAACTGAAGTAACAGGTGGTACCTCAGCCAGAGACCCACGTGCATTTTCACAACTAAAATTAGCAAATTCATTGATGCTTCAAAAGGTTCTTTATTTCCATGAGTAATAGACTCCAACTCCTCAGGTTCAGAGGAATTCTCCTCTACTACATTTTCTTCTGTGTTCATGTCAGAAGACTCAGTTGTAACATCAACAATTCCAGGAGCTGACTCAGATTCTTCCCCTTCAAGGAGTTCTTCAGAATTGTTGGTAAAAGCCAATTGATTTCCAACCTGAAGCTCCCAGAATTCCTTGCCTAGCTGCTTTGTCATAGGATCAGAATCACTAAGCTCCACAGGTGATTGCTTTGCTTGAGAAGTATGTCCATGATCATCATCAACGCCAATCATAGATTTAATAATACGGGAACCCATGGCAGCATTTCTTTTTAGAGCTGCTGCTGGAGCTTCACATTTTGCAGGATCCATCAAAGGAGGGGTTAAATCGTGCACAATATCAGAAAGAAATTGAAGTATAAGAAATACCCAAATCATGTTTGTGCTTTGGGTGCATGAAGGGATGCGCCTGCCCAGAGGACTGATCAATTAAAATGCAACAACTAAAAATATCGATGCATGATGAGAAATTACACCCATCAAAGAAAATATGACTGGTGATTTCACTCAGTGAAAATGACAGAAAATGTGATAAAAGCCTGTTTTAACTCACGATAAGGTGAAGAAAAGGAATAAAACAGAAAGAAAAAAAGATACCTGTTTCACAACATTATCCACTTCATGGCACATTATTTCAAACTTCTGGTAAATGTCTCCAGCCCATGCCATACCTTTAGATTTTAAATCCATTATGTATTAGGCTCTAGAAGGGAGTGTTTCAAACACCTAGCCACGGTATAAATTCCTAGTTCAGGACAAGATAGTAGCCTAAACCTATAGAGATGGATAAGTCAACATTTGCATGACTTCGATAGATAAAACAATTTAGAGTGAGAAAATGGTGGGGACACCAGACCCACACCACAAACTATACGAGTATATGGACGGAGACGGCGTAGGATGGCCCAGCCTGTCACGCTTTGGTTGGGAGACTAAGCCCATTTGGGCCCATTTCATTGTTATTTTATTTATTTAGCCCATTTGGGCCTGCTCATTGTTATTTTATTATTTATGTTAAACAGTTTGATTTGATGGGCCAAGCCCAATAGCGGGATGTTTTAGGGTTTACTATTTATATGTTCTTCTGTCATTTTGAGGGACAATTTTGATGATTAATGAAAATTTGCAGACTTTGCATATCTCCAATCCCCTTTCTTCTTTTCTTCAGCTTCTTTCTTTTCTAAAGCTTTTTTCTGTTCTTGATTTAATTTTATTATTTATTGTTCCGCATCAAATTTGGTATCAGAGCATGTCTTTTAATTGTTCTTACAATTAAACGATCCACGGGTTTATGTTTAACCCTAGATTGATCTAAAAAAAAAAGCATACTGTTCTGATTACAAAAAAAAACTGTTCATCGGCACTGTTCATCGTCGATCCTCAGTAGCGGCGCCCCGCCATCAGCGGCGCCTCAGGCAATCACAACGGCAGACCCACCACCAAGAAGACCTGCACATCAGTCCCACAGAACGATCGGCCATTCTACATCAGCGCCGATCCCAGCCAACGATCACAAGTCCATGCTGATTTACTGCTTTCAACAACCCGCAGCGCCGCCGCCACAACAGCTCTTTGTCTTCGGTTCCAAATTTGATAACCATCAGCGCTATCAGCCGCACCCCAGCAACAGCACCAACCGCAACGCCCCCATCCACAGTGCCCTCACCTTCAGCAGCAACAACGGATCAACAGGCCCCCATCTAGCAGCGACACCACAGACACCACCGCCTCTTTCCTCGCATCGCCGGGCCCAAGCAGAGTCACGAAGCCCCGCTTCGTGCGCCGTCGCCGACAGTAGCGGCAACAGGTCACAGAAGCTAGGGAAGCAAGAAAATAGAAGCTGCAAACATAATTAACCTAGCCACGCCAGAGCATCCGTGGCATCTGCCACGTCATCAGTTCTTGCCACGTCATCTGTCTCATCAGCATATCCTGCCATGTCAGCTGCCACGTAATCCTTCGCTGCCACATCATACAGTCAGAATTTTTATCCATTGAAAATCATCATTCCTGGTATGTTTTTACACTTGTTAACCAATATTTAGCATTGATATTATTTTTTTTGTGCTTGCCCATAACCAAATTACATAGCTCGCCTTTACATTGAATTACCTTAATTTTGAGCTTGTTTAGCATTGAAGATCTGATCCTCTTAATTAATTGTGGAGCTTGGTTAAATTAGTGGGAAAACTGAAACATTGTGTTTGGATTACTTGTGTGCATTTAGAGGACTTACATTGCTTGCTTGCGCATTTTCCTGGTTTAATCT
>Ga0307513_10008535_pt1 | contig 13092 bp, 15 predicted proteins | sample 15_EM_MG_FD_202174 | JGI IMG/M metagenome (GOLD analysis project Ga0307513, IMG submission 202174) | Populus trichocarpa ectomycorrhiza microbial communities from riparian zone in the Pacific Northwest, United States - 15_EM | ecosystem: Host-associated > Plants > Roots > Unclassified | place...
TTTCTGTGACTCGGACTGGGCCGGATGCATAGACACTAGACGGTCAACATCCGGTTTCGTATGGATGATGGGAGGTGGCGCGATTTGCTGGAGGAGCAAGCTTCAAACGATCATCGCACTCTCATCCACTGAGGTGGAATATGTGGGTGCCACTCCAGCTGTACAAGAAGTTGTATGGCTCAGGGATCTTCTTTGCGAATTGGGAATTACTGATACCTCACCATCGATCCTCAATATGGATAATCGGGGAGCGGTTTCTCTCACTCACAGAGCCGGAGACAGCAATCGGACGAAGCATATCGATATCCGCTATCACTTTATCAGGTCACACGTCGAGAGTAAGCGTATCAAAGTCCAGTATCTACCGATGGATGAAATGATCGCGGACATCCTCACGAAGAATCTCGGTTGTACCAAACACAATTACTTCGTCGGGAAACTAGGGATGGTATCCAGGTTAAGTGGGAGTGTTCGGACTTAGTGTTCTGAAATTGTGTTCCGCTTGAGTGGGAGTGTTAGAACCCTGTATGTTTCTGTGTTTCATCTTGTGTTTCGTTTATATTTCACGTGTTGTATGTCTGTGCTTTTCAAGCCTTCTCACAATTTCACATGCCTCAGACGTTTGATCCCCTTCACGTCTGAGGTATGTCAAATCTCTTTACCGCTGTAGCTTGCTACTCATGTGCTCTCAGTTCACTTCTATTAGGTATCTACAATACAGACGTTTGATCCCCTTCACGTCTGAGTTCACTTCTATTAAATGACCATTCATACCTCCGCTGTACCGTTTCTAGTGGTATTCCATAATTTCATTTCGTTAGAGTCTGTCCTCGCCATACATATCAAGGTCAAAGTGTCCACTATAGAACGCATACAACGTTGACGGGAACCAAATTCCGGCAAGTGCCGGGTGCTCCAATGGTGCAACTATAGAAGATCTTTGTAGCGTGGTTGAGATACGGTTCATGTCGTCTCTGTGCGTCGGGGATGTGTGGCCAATTGCCGAACCTGCACGAAACATGATGACCGAAATTCGGACAGAAAGTCGATGGGTTGCGAGACCGATGGCATTGTATCTCACTGAACGTTCAGCACAAATACGGATAGATCCAGGTGAACCCACATTATCAAGTGACTCATCGTTGAGGCCTGGGAGGAGCAGTTGATGATTGACGAGCGGAGCGACAAACGGACCCGCGCTCTGTACGCTCGGGGATCTGTGAGCGCCATCCTGTGGCATATTCAAGGGCCGTACATTGGGGTAGATCGAAGTAATGCCGTGTCCCATCGAGGAAATGGACACTTGCTCAATTGAACAACTGCGTCGGTGACCCGGCCTACGCCCTTTCCAGGACCTGAATGGATTGACACGCTAGTGGTCCTAAAACGATGTATTTTGAGCATTTTCTCCAGTCCACAACAGCGACCACTTCTCAACTCCTCTTGTACTCCCAACGCACCACATACGAAATCGTCTAAGCACTCTTAACGTAGCCAACCCGACAACCCCGAACCACCTCCAAGACATGTTCCGCCAAATCGCCCGCATTCTGCGGACCGGGTTACAAACCACTGTGACGAGGCGGGAGGACACGTATGGCCAAATAAAGGGGTAAGTATCACGACCCTAAGTTGAGACAGAGGGGTTAAGGCTCGCCGCTGCCACCACGCCGCGTGTTCATAGGAAATTGGTGCGCGGATGGCGCGGCGCACACCCTCGTCCTTGGCGCACTGATAAGGTCCCATAGGAGTGAGACTCTGGGTGAGCCTCAGAGCGAGGCGGGCTTGTCGCAATTGGTGTACCGTCCTGGTGGTTCATTCAAGATGATGCGCGCATCACATTTCGCCTTATCCCTACGCCGAAACCTCTCTGCAGTAACCGGGCATAAGAACGCAATCACGTATTCCACACTTCTTCCGTCCTTTGGTGCAAACTTTTGCCTCTATCATAGTGCAAAATTAAATTGGAGAGCATGAATACCATAGCTCCTGTGATGTAAATCTGAAATACATGTCGAGAAGATATTTGTGTCATCTCCAGTGGACGAATATAATCCTAGTCGAGGCGCACTTCTAGCGCTTCAAGCATGGGACTTCAGGGGAAGCGTTTCAGGGATCGCTAGGAGATATCACAGGTAGTTGGTGTGCAAATATCACTAATAGTGGTTCCCATCTTCATTCACAGGGTGGCACAGACATAGAGTTCACTACCACTAGCCTTTGGTAAGTACAAGCGTAGGAAATATTAGCAAATCTTCTTGGAAGGGACCAGTAGAGTAGACTTGCAGACGGTTAGACGGTTAGACTACAACGAAGATGTCAAAGCCAGCCTAGTAATGCAGGCACAGGCGAACTATGCTCAAGATTTTCCTTGAGCTTGTCGAGGAGATCACTTGGCAATCTCCGTTCAAGTTCTAATGAATAACGGATAACAGGTTCCGCATCGAGAATTAGGGGATCGCTTAAAAATTTCTTAGGGCTGTGCAGTGACACCCATGAGCTATCGCTATGACATCCAGTGGGTGAAAAGTTGAACTTACTCCTTGCCACTCATGATAATATCCCTTCCGAGCCAGATTCGACTGACTGCAGCAAGCACATTCAAGTGTAAACCATGCGAGAGGAACAAGTCCCAGAGTTTGACAACTTGTTCTGGTGGTTGTCCAAATGCTGATAAGCCTGTGATGCTGAGTTTAGCATATTCACGCGTCGAGTAGCCCTTCGATTGTAGATAGTTGTGAAGATCACCATCAAGGCGTTCAAGACATTGGCCTAGGAGCTGCAGCACAGCTTCATTAGTACTTTGTGGCAGCTTATGGGAAGGAATGAGTGAATCGTACCTCCATTCGACAATTAATTTGCCACTCATCTCGCCTTGTAAGCGTTGGGTATCTTACAAGGAACTTTTCAAGACAGTGGAACGCTTCTGCCTCACTGGTCATGGTGTACAAAATCACGAGAGCATGAATCAGAAGCTCAGGTGAATGCAATTCGGTATGCTGGTTGGGTGCATGTCAATTCCAGAGTTGCAGAAGGCAGTAGCAAACATACCTTGGCTTCTTCCCAGCGCCAGAAGAATGCATCTATTAAATGGATCAAAGCTTTGCTCGTCCCGTTGGAGAAGAAGCTTGCGAGTAGGCCGCCATCGTAATAGCTAAGCGGCGGACGCTCAGTCACTAAGCTACACAGGCGGAAGGCGGACCTGTGCTCACCGTTCGGTCCATATTCGAATAATCTTGCCTTTTGGAGACGGTCCTTTGTTGACATAGCGATTATACACGTCAGGATCAACCCTATTGACTCCTAGAAGGATTCTCCATATCTGCGGACGTAGTGGGATGTCCTAGAAATGGTGCAGATGATGTTAGCGTTCCTAAATTCATAAATACCACTCACTCGACGTAATCCATGACCCTCCTTGACAAATTTATCGTGCAGCGTCATCAGGAACCCACTGTTATCCACCTGCGGGTTACCCATCTCGATCGCGAAGCGACCATGAAGATTTTGTCGCTGCTGGAGGTGTTGGACAAAAACGGCCTCGAGGGGTTGCTGGAGAGCGGCTTGGTGGATTGGCAGATCTGTATGATGACTCAAATTATGCTGCATCGTAAGCTGACTGGGGCCATGTGGCAACAGCTCCGGTTCAGATAATTGGTCCACATCGATGATAAGGTCATTAGGTGCAGATGTTGACGGTGACAGTGGTGATGGAGAACGAGGGGTGCTGCATTGGTCGTTCTTGCTGACAGTCCGCCGCTTCTTCCGCGTTGGTGGCCGGACCTCTCCTCTTGCCGCTGCTTCCGCGTCGTAAAGGGCGACAAGGTCTGGGTCGAGATAGCAGTATTTGTCTCGAGTGGAGACAAGGTGCCGCTTCAGATGGTCATGCACTGGCCAGAACCCATCATAATCGTAGAGACATGGATGTAGTTTGGCGGCCTGGCCAAGGTTCAGGGTTTAAAGGGAATGAGTAGGGACCAACGCACCTCGGCGCACAGTGTAACCAACTCATCTCCTTGGTTCTCCCTCCACGTCCGTCGGACATCGAGGTACCTTGCGGCTAGCCGATGCACAGTGTCCTGGGTTACCTTGGTGAGCTCCGATAGACATGGAGAAGGGCGCCAAACCTGGATCATTGCGTAATGCTCTGCATCTACGTTGCTTTCGTGCTTGAGGATAGCCTTGAGGGTAAATCCATTGCGATGACCGCCATTGCTGTTTACGCTCTTGCGGCCAGCTTCTCCTCTTGGGCGCGGGATGGAACGGGTCGGACGAGATTTGAGTCCGTATGCCTCAAGCCTCTTATTGAGATGCTCGCGTCCCGATTGTCTTTTGTCGTTCAAGTCTACAGGCCGAATTTAGCGGCAAAGCAACGATGGACAGTAGGATAAGCGTACCAGTGTATAGGCGTTGTGAAATCCATGTAATATTTTCTTGGTCCTCGTCATCGTTGGTGTCTTCGCGGCGGCGTTTTGGGGCCATCGAGAGGAGAGGGAGCGAGAGTTAGCGAGGGTTAGATGGGACATTGGCTTTGCGGTTTAACAACTGATAAGGGTAGCGCTTGACCACTGTAATCCGTTGGGATTCAACGCTCCAGGCAGGCCCACGTCCGTTGATTCCGGATTTTCGCACCGCATGCAGCGAGAGTGACGCGGGGACGACGTTGACGGCGCATATTCCGACGGAATCAGACAGAAATCAAAGGTTCCAAAAAAGACCACGTCCTAGCGTTGGTCCAATTCAGCGGAGGAGCGATGTGGCTGGGTTCCCGAGAAGCGCCTCACTTCGCTTATCCACCAGACATTCCGTGAGACTCGGACAACCAGAACCTTTGATTAGTCATCATCATTAAAACCAACTTGTTACAGTGGTTTGCTCTCTCCGACAGGCAGATTGACCCGTGTTCCCGTTGGTCTCCGTTCCTCCAGCATTCGCACCCAGAACACTCGGGGGACGCGTACTCAAGACAGTATGGTATAAAAGGGCGTCCCCTCAGTATCATCCTTCCCCCACAACTCACACCAACCTACATCGAACATCTCACTTTGCAACAAACCAGCAATGAACACAGATTCAGATCTCCACAGGCGCATCCAACGCGGCCCTCCCAACATGTTCAACCTCCCAGACATGTTCCGGGAAATCGTTCATAGTCTCCGCCGATCTTTCCGCCGTGCTCGTGCCTCCTATGCAACGCGCAGGCAGTGTATGTGTTCAGTCCTCGATGTTCTCGTTCATACCACACCACAGTATTGAGCCGCTGCTGATTGCTCTTGCAGGTAAGCGACCCTACCACCCCGCCGAGCAAGGTGGGCCTGCTTCGCTTTACCATATTCATCCCGGGGTACCTCACCTGCCGTCACCGCAGTCAGTAGAATCTCATCGTATGACCTGGCCGTAGGGGGCTCATGTCACCACAGGCTTACCCCAAGCATTCATGCCCACCAAGAACCCCAACTACCACCATACCATCCTACGACTCCCATGTTCAGCGCTCCTCCCAATGATTATTTGTCTCCTGATATATCCAAGTTGCACTGACAATCGTGCCCCGCTCTTCATTCGAATTTTTGTACCACGTGTTGTGACTACCATTCTGGAATATTAAATGCCAGAGACATTCCCCATTCAACTGACAGTATATGAGGTGATATACACGACACGCCTTCGACGTTTGGAGGTATATAGACCCGCCAAGCTGGATATATACGGATCCATTCGCAAACATTAAGCCTTCAATCGTCTGTCTCATCGGCTCTGATTCTGCTAGATGGCATCAGGAATTCTAGATATCGTCGTTGCGCCAAGTCAGGGAACCTTGTGCTTTTCACTCCGAGTTTGAATTTAGAATCCGATGTATAAGTGAGTTCCTATTAGCTATATAGTGCCTCCTGTGTTATCGTCCTTACTTTTCTTTAGTCGTCATTTTCCTTTGGCCCAGCTCAGAACCCAAAATTGACCATTCGCAGGTTACTACAGAAACAGCCAGCACCCTCTATTATCCACTGAATGGCGCCCTACGGTGATGGACGTCCCAATGCCGCAAGCACAATTGTCGGTGGCTTTCGCCATTCGCGTCCAGTATTGCCGTATTGCCACCAAACATATAAGGACTAAATGGCTATACAGCTACCGATAAAGGGCGAAAAGAGGATGCAGACATTTTCGTGTCTTGCCCCGAGCACTCGAATCCGGGGCGTCTCAGGCCCCACGTGTGATTCTCGTTGGGCGCGGGGGCTCCTCTGCGTGCATCATGTTGATATGTATACGATTGATACTGGCTAGCCGACGCGCAGAAGGGAGGTACCTGCTTAAACCACCACCTCTACTCATGGCAGGAGGGGAAGGTGGGAACAAAGCGAGAGGTGGCCGCGCAAACCCGCACCGGTACTGTGTAGCGTAGTGGGGTGATGCAGATTATCCTTAGACCATTTTGGGGCGAATTACAAGTCAATTTGCTAATGACACGGTGTCAGGAATTTGCCCAGATTCGCGGCGGGACGAGTTCTCCAACCGCCCGTGGCTGTATGACCGGAACATCGAACGACCCTTGCATCGTATCTACAATATATCGTGTTTGCGTTTACGCCCAGAGATGCACTTATTACTGGCGGGTGCATCAAACGGCCAGAGTAGATGGGACACGGGCCCTGCGGCTTAGAAGCTGATAAGGCTAGCGATTGCAGAACCACTGTAATTCGTTGGGGTTCAACGCTCCAGGTGGGCAAACGTCCGTTGATTCTGGATTTTCGCACAGCACGCACCGAGGGTGGCGCGATGGCGTTGAATGTGCATGCGACGGAATCAGACAGAAATCAAAGGTTCCAAGCAAGACCACGTCCTAGCGTTGGTCCAATTCAGCGGAGCAATGTGGCAGGGTTACGAAGAAGCGCTTCACTTCGCTATCCACCGGACACCCCGTGAGGCTCGGACAACCAGAGCCCTTTGATTAGTCACCAGAATTAAAACCAACTTGTTACAGTGGTTTGCTCTCCCCGACAGGCAGATTGACCCGAGTTTGCGTTGGTCTCGTTCCTCCAGCATTCGCACACAAAGAATAGGGGACGCACATCAGGACATCATGGTATAAAAGGGCGTCTCCTCAGTATCATCCCTCCCCCTCAACTCACACCAACTCACTTCGAACACCACGCATTGCAACAAAACCGCAATGAACATCGATTCAGATCTCCATAGGCGCATCCAACGCGGCCCTCCCAACATGTTCAACCTCCCAGACATGGTCCGCGAGATTGCTCAAAGTCTCCGCCGATCTTTCCGCCGCGCTCGTGCGTCCTATGCAACGCGCAGGCAGTGTACGTGTTCAGTCCTCGATGTCCTCGTTCATACCACGTCACAGTATTGAGCCGCTGCTGATTGCCCTTGCAGGTAAGCGATCCCACCGTCCCGCCGAGCAAGGAGGCCCTGCTTCGCTTTGCCATATTCATCCCGGGGTACCTCACCTGCCGTTGTCGCAGTCAGTAGAATGTCATCGCATGACCTGGCCGTAGATGGCTCATGTCACCACAGGCTTACTTCAAGCATTCATGCCCACCAAGCACCCCAACTACCACCATACCATCCTACGACTCCCATGTTCAACTCTCCTCCTAATGATTATATGTCTCCTGACGTATCCGAGTTATACTGACGGTCCTGCCCCGCTCTTCATTCGAATTTTTGTACTACTTGTTGTGGTTACCATCCTGGAATATTAAATGCCAGACTCTTCCTCCTTCAACTTACAGTACGTGAGGTGGTGTACACAATACGCCTGCATCATTTGAGGATACCCGTACCCTGACCCGGTGCTTCCGTCAAGTCGTGCTCAAGTAAAGCAGAGCAAACGCGGGAACCAGGTCCTTGTGAAATTGGCGTAGGTCGTTTTCCTAATGTCTTTAGGGCCCCTAACCATATTAAACCAAAGCGAATCACGCCGCCGCCCTCTATGGTTTGTCGGCTAGTCGCTTGACTGCACAGGTGGACGAAATTTGACTCTGAAGAACTGTGGCTTAGGAAGCACGACAGAGGTCGAACGTCTATCTGGAGTCGCAGACGACAGTGATGAAAAATCCCAGTTGCAGTTGGGAACAGGTTGGACTCCAACCACTGGAGCCTTTCCCAAAGCAATCGATTTGCAAAAACGTTCAGGCTTCAATCCCTCATAGGCTCTGATTCTATTAGAAGTCTCAGATATCGTCGTTGCGCGAAGTTAGGGAACCTAGAGCTTTTCACTCCGAGTTTGAATTAGGAATCCGAGGTATAAGTGAGTTCCTATTGGCCATTACGTGCCTCCTGTATTATTGTCCTCACTTCTTTTTCGATAGTCTTCATTTTCCTTTTGAACCAAAATTGACCATTCGCAGGTCACCCCACGGCGTTACAAAAACAGCCAGCACCCTCTATTGTCCACTGAATGGCGCCCTACGGTGATGGATGTTCCAACGCCGCAAGTACCACTGTCGGTGGCTTGCTTTACAGCAATATTTCCTTTCGCCATTCGCGTTCCAGTATTGCCGTATTACCAAACTTGCAAGTAATAAAGGACTAGACATGATGGTCGACTCTCTTGTCTACGAGGAGCCCGTCAAGACGCGCCAGTTGATTTGGCCGTCCACAGAACCCCCCCAACAGCCAGTCTTCGAACAATGTCTAGTCCTTCGGATCATCAAGGAAGTATGTTGGTCATGACGGCCCTTACATGAAAGGAGGACCTTGACTTATACATGTCATTTAGTAGGTTCTTTCCCTCGACCCACCCGAACAGATAACACCAGCAAGCTTGAATACTACCGTTGGTGCGCTTTCGGAGTAAGTACCATCATCCTGATTGCTCTCTCGTGCTTCGAGACCTCGGATAGCGTCCCAGAGTAACACGGCAGCCCGGAACGAAGTCCTCAACTAGCAATAGGAACGCATTTGCTACACGAGTAACGCCAATGCCACCGCCAAGGCGCGGACCGATTCAGCTCACGCCACTGTCCCAAGGCACCTTGCTCATTATTGTATGCTTTATCTACGAAACGGATGGGTCGAAATAGCGTGGACGAATCAAATTGCCGACTGGACTGGGAAGCCTGAACTCTCATTGGTCGCGAGACCAGACCAATCCCTACAGAACGCGAACCCCATCTTGACTTCCTCGACATCCGTACTTCCCCGGCACAGGAACAGGACCTAGGAAGACACGCTAAATATGGCCTCAGCATCCTTACTCAGCGCAACAAGAAAGGCCGCCTCCTTTTGGGACCAGTGCGCTTTGCGAATGCGATACCATACCCATAGCTGGTACGCTACTTATCCCTTTACTAGCGTAACTGTAACTAAACGCCCAGCTCGAATTGCAGGGGATAGGAGGACTATGTGCATCAAGAACATCACCCGAGGGGCGGAGATAACCATGGTAAACCCAATGTATTCAAGGTACCCTTCGCGAATACCGATCGCTACATCCAGTTGGGAAGAGGAATGGTCTCTGTCTGTGTAAGACCTGCAGAGAACAAAATAAAGGAGGGGCCCGATTTGCAAAAGAGCGGTGGGGGCGGCATATGCTCGAAGGCGGTTCGATCGAGGGAGCACCGCCTCCAGTGACGGATGGTACACCAAAACGGGAGTCCGACCAAGTGCCAAATCGGAAACATTCTAGAGAATTGGAGGACCTCACCGACTGAAGGTACTTTGAACACCACCCCAGGCACGATTCGGTATATACCTACGATAGTGCGACGGCATCGAGATCCAGCTCTGCGGCACCCTCGACCACAATCGGATTCTCAAAATGGTGTCAGGAGCGTCTTTAGGCGACGAGGGACCGGTATCTGGAATAGACCCCCGCCTCAGAGGCCTCACAGAGGACCGTGTAACCACCCTTCGCCGGTAAGGGTAAAGGAAAGACGAAGGGTTTGCCCCGGACCAATCTCTGCGAGCGCCCCACAGTCGTTAAGAGAAAGGACGTTAAGAGAAAGGGGTATGTCGGACGACGATGACCGGGACAAGGACGGGGAGACTACAGCCGCACAAAGCGGTTGATGCACCAGGTCTCAACTGGGGCGCACCGCTCCTCCAGAGACTATGGGTGCCGCGGAGCTTTGTACGCAATGTAGGATTCGGGTGCGCACTGGTGGTCCGCAGATTTGTGCAGTACATTTATCCTCTTCATTTAGAACCGAGCTGACCACCGTCAGATGTCGTCGACACACCCAAATCTATGGATTTCCATGACCTAGACGATATGAGCCACCATCGGTCACGTACACCAACCACGATTAGCTAAAGAGGAAGCGTGAGGACGAACCTAGAACGACTCGCCCAATGAAACGGACGCGTACGGACGGTCCTTCTAACACCGCGTCCGCAGTAAAGAAGATCGTCCATTGACTTCCCCCTGCGTGTACTACCACTCGCATTTACTATTCCTTCCACTAGCGACTCCCATTCCGTTCTGGACTACGTTGAGTATTTTGGTGGTCCGAGCGAACGGACAACCATCGTAGAGTCCGAACCTCGCAATCTCCAATGCCGCAGAGACGAGGGTGTCGGAGAGAGAGAGAATTATTCTGGTACATGATCAGTATTTTCCTGTATTTTATATTTAATGTGTCCATAAAAACCTCCTTCGTCCCAGGTTCTGCGACGGAGGACAAGGGTGATGCGCCCATTGGGTGGGTTAGTCACCACATTTGGACCACCTTGGCGGCCCACAAGTAGTTTAATGGAGACTAAGCTGCGAAAGAGCGAGCCACTTCGAAACTTGCAAGCAGAGGCGCATCGAAATTAATCCAATTGGAATATCAGAGCAATGGATGGCGCTTGGTTACGATTTACGATGGATTGAGGTCTACAGGTGCAAAAACGAGGGCGAAAGTACCCAGCAGTCAAATCAGTGAATCGTCGAAGGGAGGCGGGGGTCAAGCAAGAATGGCGCTTCGGCCGTACCTGTGTGAACCCGAAAATGTAACTCTGGAAAAAAGTCTGGTTGCTTCACACCTACCCATTGGGGTTCTGCCGGCGCTGGTGAGGAAGCTCACACCTTATCGTTGGAAGACTTGACCACTGTTTGCAAAGGCTAATTTTGAAAATGTGAAGGAAAAGCATGAATACCAATCTGGTTTGCCCGCGTACGTGGCTTTATGATCTTCATTTAAAACCCAGAATAACATATTATAGTTTATTGATGTTTGGACAATGAAGGAACATTATCCTCACCATTGGGTCCATCGAGATGGGGACATATGGTGGTCGAGGACCTAGGGTGTGCACAATGTAGGAATGAACGGAGAGTTGTTTTTTTTGGCTGAGCGGAGTAGATACAGGTGGGACTTGCTTGGGGACTATCTTGTCTTCGTTTGACTTTGGTAGCGTGAGAGGACGATGAGCAACGGCGGCGGCGACAACTTTCGCCTCAGAAGTAGCAAACGGCTCCTCCGTCAGCCTCTCGTTTTCTATTCTTGGAACACTATCAGCACGCGCATTACCTTGCGCCTGCTCTCTGATTTCAACGACCAATTTGGCGGCCTGTTCCCGACTGAGACTGGGAGCACTGCAAAGACTAGACGAGGTGCTGTCTTCTAGTTCCTGCAACGGCGAACTTATTTGAGTCGTGTACAAGGTCACCGGGGTGGGATAAAATACAGTTGGGTTCCGGCTACTGACCCTGAGACGGTCATCACCCACTCCACTGACTACGATGTTTCTGGGTTCTCCGCTAGAAGGTGAGTGCGCAGGGTAAGAAGAATGCTCCTTCTTCGTCGTGTCAAATTCGTTGCTGTCGACAGTGTCGGGTTCAGAGTTGCCTCGAGTGAAAGTGACAGCATCCCAGACTTGACTTTGTCTCATAGTGGTTTTGAGAGCGGAGGGGGAGTACTGGTGCATCTTCCATACGAAGTTGGAATTTTTTGGCGGCCACAGCACACGGCACCTCATCCAAAGGGCGCCAAAAGCTGCTGAACAACGGCCGAGTAATGCGACGGCGAGCCCATTTACCCTACTCGACCAATGGTTGAGGCGTACTTACTAGTCAATCCGGTGTCGAACCCCGGCTCCTGGGGGTTTTAAGCCTCCAACCCGGGAGAAAGAGCCGTTTGCTTGAGGTAGGCGCCCGACATTCGTTCCAAAGTGACCTGACCATCCTGACCGTGGGGGAAGCGGTAAACGTATCTAGACATTGAGGGGATATGCTCAGCCTATAGAGGCGAGTTGGTTAGCTGGCGACTCACCTAGATTCCTTGTGAGAAGGACTCCTGGGATCGATGAAGAAGAAAATGGAAAAAGATTATCGCTTCTCAACGTTCAATTTCAGTTTTGATAGCAATCAGCCTGCCACTAAGGGAGCCTGGAGAGATATCAGTTGGGGTTGGGGTCACCCGACACATCGGTGTGGCACTCACAATTGCAAAGTTATTCCACTACCAGCGTAGATAGATTCAAACTTTGAATTGATAAGTAGGGCGTTGGTACAGTCGAACAAGCCTGTGAACCGAGTTCTCTTGGGGGGTGATACACACCAGGGTGAGTAGTTCTTGATAGGTCTACCCTTATTTGAGAAGTTTAATGTACGGGGTCGCACATAATATTGGCACGAGCAAGTCGGTTCGAGCCAGAAACTGCTCCATCGGTTACCCAAATCACTATTGGGAGGAATTGGTGTCTCCAATTGGACTCTATATATCAAGGTGATTGTACGTCCGTTGAGAAGAAAGGCTTAGTTATTGTCAGGGGTGCTCCTCGAGTGTACGAAGGCGCGTTCATCGTTGGGATTGAGCGAGAATGCGGTAGGTTTGGTTCTCTATTTGCTCCAGAGGCGTGCGAGTCCGATAGTACGAGAATAGTGACGCTAAGTTGCACACCCACGAGAAAGCGCGCAGACAGTCGGGTCTGATATGGAACAACCCGACGGCTCTTGACCTCCGCCACGCCGCGCGGTTAGCGGCACGACGTTATAAACACACTTTTGGACTCTTGAAACCTCGAGCTGGGTTTGCAACCGCGACCGCATGCGTCAAATGGCCCAAAGGAGCTTGCTAGGGAGCGGCAGGGTGTCGAAAACATGAACGGGTATTTACTCAAGACGAACCAACTGTGCAGATCTCCGGT
>Ga0307513_10008536_pt1 | contig 13092 bp, 6 predicted proteins | sample 15_EM_MG_FD_202174 | JGI IMG/M metagenome (GOLD analysis project Ga0307513, IMG submission 202174) | Populus trichocarpa ectomycorrhiza microbial communities from riparian zone in the Pacific Northwest, United States - 15_EM | ecosystem: Host-associated > Plants > Roots > Unclassified | place...
CGATAGCCGATGCTGGCATTGGTCACCTGATAGCCGTTGATGAACGTGTATTTCGACAGGCTCGGATCGCCGAAATAGCCGCTGCGCAGCCCGGTGTCGGTGTGGAAGACGATGCTGCCCCGGCCGCCGAACGCGGCCACCGGAAGGTCGTAGTCGGCGCCGATCGTGCCCGCCCAGCGCGGCAGGCCCGACAGTCGCCGGCCGGTCAGGTCGCAGGCCGCCGTCGCCGCGCTCTGTAGTTCGAGCGGACAGGGGCCAGCCGGATAGTCTTTATATTCGCCATGCGCATAAGCGACCGACGCGCGCAGCGATAAGCCGCGCGCCACCAGTGCGGTCGCATCGGCCTCGAAGCCCTTCACCGTGACCTTGGGGATGTTCGACAGATAGCCGCGCAGCGCGACGGTCTGGCTGCTGTCGACGATCGTCGCCTGGAAGTCCTTCACCTCCGTATAATAGCCGGCGAGATTGACGATCAGCCGCCGGTCGAACAGGCTGGACTTCAACCCGGCCTCCCACGTCGTGTTGCGTTCGGGATCGACCACCGCGGTCGACAGCACCGGCATGTTCTGTGCGTTCAGCGGCAGGCCCGACATGTTGATGCCGCCCGATTTGAAGCCGCGCGCGAAGCTCGCATAGCCCAGCACGGCGTCGCTGAACCGCCACGACAAATTGGCGCGGCCGGAGATGCTGCCGTCCTTGTCCTTCGCGGCATAGGTCTGCGGACGCAGGATCGAGAGCTTGGCGTTGTTCAGCGTCGTGCTGCTGGTCTGCAGCCCGCCATAGACGAAGGTGGAATAGTCGCCCACCTTGGTCTCGTAGGTATAGCGCAGCCCACCGGTCAAGGTCAGCCGGTCGGTGATCTTCCAGTTCGCCTCGGCGAACGCGGCATAGCTGGCGGTCTCGAAGCGCGTCCGGCCATCGGTGCCGTAGCCGTCGAGCAGGTTGGACGGAAATGTCGGTGTCGGGCCCAGCAGCCAGGTGGTCGCGAGCGGACCGTAGATGCTGATCGGCCGGCCGGTGATCGTCTGGTTGAAATAATAGAGGCCGGCGACATAGCTCAGCGGCCGGTCGCCGTTCGAGGCAAGCCGCAGCTCCTGGCTGTACTGGTCCTGGCGCGACGGGATGTGCTGGACAAGCTGGATCGGCAGGCCGGTATAGTCGCGGTCGTTGGCGGCGTCCCAGTTCCAGAAACGCCAGGCGCTGACCGAGGTCAGCGCCGCGCCGCCGATCGTCCAGTCGGCGATCGCCGAGACGCCGCCCTCATTGGTGTCGACCCCCAGCGGCGCATCGATGTCGGTCAGGCGGTCATAGGGATTGACGCTGGGCGGCGCATAATATTGCCCGGCGGCCAGCGCGGGATATTGGCGCGCGGGCGAACGCAGGCTCTGGCCGACGCGGAGATGGACCTGCGTGCAGCAGCGGCTCTCGAAATTGGTGAAGTCGGCGGTCAGCCGCAGCTGGACGATGTCCGATGGGCGGATCAGCAGCTGGCCGCGTACGGCCTGGTTGCCGATGCCATTCTCCTGCCTTCCCGTCGCGACGTTGCGGATCACGCCGTCGCGGCGCGTGACGAGGCCGGAGACGCGGAACGCGACCGTGTCGCCGATCAGCGGCCCCGATCCCGACGCCTTCACCTGCAGGAAGTTGTAGTCGCCGAATGAGATTTCCTCGCTCGCCTCGGGCGTGAAGGTCGGCAGGCGGGTGGTGATGCTGATCGCGCCGGCGGTGGTGTTCTTGCCGAACAAGGTTCCCTGCGGCCCCCGCAGCACCTCGATCCGTTCGATATCGGTGAAGTCGAACGCGGCGGTCGCCGGACGCGCGTGATAGACCTGATCGACATAGAAGCCGACGCCCGGCTCGAGCCCGTCATTGGCCTGGCTGACCGCGACCACGCTGCTGCCGAGCCCGCGAATCGTGAAGGCGGTGTTGCGCGGATTGGCCGAGCTGTAGTTGAGGCTGGGCACGAGCTGGCTGAGCTGCGAAATGTTCACCGTATAGGATCTGTCGAGCAGGTCGCCGGTGACCACCGACAGCGCCGCCGGCACCGCCTGCGCATCCTCGACGCGCTGCCGCGCGGTGACCGTGATCGCGGGCAGCGCATCGCCGCCGTCGGGGGCGACCGGCGCGGGATCGTCCGCCGCCCGCGCTGCCACCGGCGCGCAGAGCGCAAGTGCCAATGCAATCGACCACGATGCCGCCAACGGTGCGCGCATGGAAATCCCCCTGTTCGAACGGCGGCGGCTTGATGCCGACTCGCTATATTTCGCCATATACAGAGCGTGCGGACGGAAAGAAGCGGGTAATGGGCCAGAGATTCACAAATCCAGTCGGTCCCAGCCATCGTACCCAAGACGGTTGCGCCTTCGCCCCCGCCGCGGGCATAAGCCGCGCGCGCAATCCTGCACCGATCGAAGGCTGTCCATTCCATGTCCGCATTGTTCCGCATCACGCTTCCCGACGGCTCCGTCCGCGAGGTTGCGCCGGGGACGACCCCCGCGGACGTGGCGGCTGCGATCGGGCCGGGCCTCGCCAAGGCGGCGATCGCGGCGAAGATCGACGGCGAATTGCGCGATATCGGCCGGCCGTTCGAGGGCGACACCAACCTCGCGCTGGTGACCAACCGCGACGAGGCCGACGCGCTCGAACTCGCGCGCCACGATTTCGCGCACATCCTGGCGGAAGCCGTGCAGTCGCTGTTTCCGGGGACGCAGATCACCTTCGGTCCGTCGACCGACGACGGCTTCTATTACGACTTCGCGCCGAAGGACCGGCCGTTCACCGACGAGGACCTGCCCGCGATCGAGGAGCGGATGCGGGCGATCATCCGTGCCGACAAACCGCTGCGGCGGGAAGTCTGGTCGCGCGAGGATCTGATCGCGCGCTGGCAGGCCGAGGGCGAGCGCTTCAAGGCCGAATGGGCGGCCGAGCTGCCCGGGAACGAGGACATCAGTGTCTACTGGTCGGGTGGCGACTGGCTCGACATGTGCCGCGGCCCGCACCTCGCCTCGACCGGCAAGCTCGATCCGCAGGCGTTCAAGCTGATGCGTGTTTCGGGCGCCTATTGGCGCGGCGACCAGAACAACGCGATGCTCAGCCGGATCTACGGCACCGGCTGGCTCAACAAGAAGCAGCTCGATCAACATCTGACGCGGCTGGAGGAAGCGGGCAAGCGCGACCATCGCAAGATCGCCGCCGAGATGGACCTGTTCCATCTCCAGCAGGAAGCGCAGGGTTCGGTGTTCTGGCACCCCAAGGGCTGGGTGATCTGGCGCCAGCTGGAAGCCTATATGCGGCGCAAGCTGGATGCGGGCGGCTATCTCGAGGTCAAGACGCCGCAGCTGATGGACGCGCGACTGTGGGAAGCCTCGGGCCATTGGGGCAAATATCGCGAGAACATGTTCGTCGTGCCCGACGAGGTGCCGGGCATCGAGGACGACGCGCCGATCCTGTCGGGCAACGCCGACCTGATGGCGCTCAAGCCGATGAACTGCCCGGCGCACGTGCAATTGTTCCGCCAGGGCATCCGCTCCTATCGCGATTTGCCGATGCGGCTGGCCGAGTTCGGCTGCTGCCACCGCAACGAAGCGCATGGCGCGCTCCACGGCATCATGCGCGTCCGCCAGTTCACCCAGGACGATGCGCATATCTTCTGCCGCGAGGACCAGATCGTCGACGAGACTCGGGCGTTCTGCGACCTGCTCGACGCCATCTACCGCGACCTCGGCTTCGAGAGCTACATGATCAAGCTGGCGCTACGCCCCGACAAGCGCTTCGGCACCGACGAGATGTGGGACCAGGCCGAGCAGGATTTGCGCGACGCGGTGCGGCTCGCCGGCCGCGACGGTCCCGAATATGGCTGGGAAGAATTGCCGGGCGAGGGCGCCTTCTATTCGCCCAAGCTCGAATTCCATCTGACCGACGCGATCGGCCGGACCTGGCAGTGCGGCACCTTGCAGCTCGATTATGTCCTGCCCGAGCGGCTCGACGCGAGCTATGTCGGCGAGGACGGCGCCAAGCACCGCCCGGTGATGCTCCACCGCGCGATCCTCGGTACGTTCGAGCGCTTCATCGGCATCCTGATCGAACATCATGCCGGCCGCTTCCCGCTGTGGCTGGCGCCGGTGCAGGCGGTGGTCGCGACGATCGTGTCGGATGCCGACGACTATGCGGCGGAGGTCGCCGCGACGCTGGCAGCGGCGGGGCTGCGCGCCGAGACCGACGTGCGCAACGAGAAGATCAACTACAAGGTGCGCGAACACAGCCTCGCCAAGGTTCCGCATCTGCTGGTGGTCGGCAAGCGCGAGGCCGAGCAGGGCACTGTCGCGATCCGGACATTGGGCGTCGAAGGCCAGAAGATCCTGTCGATCGCCGACGCGGTCGCGTGGCTGCAGGCCGAGGCGACCCCGCCCGATCTGCGCTGATCCTTCTCCCCTCCCTTGCAAGGGAGGGGATCAAGGGGTGGGTGCGGGGCGCAGCCGAGCTTGGCGCGTCAGCGGCAAGGACGGCGCTCGGGCCGGCCTGGATGCGAGGATGAACGTGACGCAGAGTATCATGTTGCAGGCACCATTGTTCCGCCGCCCGTGACAGGACGAGCGCGGGATACTTTCTGTTCGTGAATGCAGCTGCGGCAAACAGCGAGCCTGCCGTTCCAGGCAACGCCCTGTGATGCAAATGGAAGCCGCTTCGTTGCGATAGTGCAATGGATCGCTGTTCGAGTTATATGACTGAACCAGGATCGATTTCGGTCATTCTCCTTCTTTCTCTTTTGCGACGATCAGATTTACCTGTCTTAAATTATCGGGCTGATAGGCATTCCGGCATAACCATAGCCGGGGACAAAATCTTGACGAGCAGCTTCATTCGCTTGGGGGCGGAATTCGCGATCAACACGCTGACCGCGCAAAATCAGTCTGCGCCCACCGTCGCCAGCTTCGAGAATGGCAATTTCGTCGCGATATGGGTTAGTGCGGACCCCGCTCAGGACGGGAGCGACTTGGCGATCAAGGGGCAGTTGCTTTCGGCATCCGGCGCGAAGATCGGCGCGGAATTTCTCGTCAACACTGCTGCGCTGGGACCTCAATTTACGCCTGCGGTGACGACGTTCGGCGTAGACCGTTTCATCGTGACGTGGGTGACGACCGACCCTGCGCAGGACGGCAGCGGTAATGCGATCAAGGCGCAGATCTTTGATTCTGCCGGAGCGAAGATCGGCGCTGAATTCCTCGTCAACAGTCAGGTGTCCAGCAGCCAGTTCACGCCGAATGTGGCGGAACTCGCGAGTGGCGGCTTCGTGATCAGCTGGGACGACTGGAGTGGCTTCGACATGAAAGCGCAGCTGTTCGACGCGTCCGGCGGTCGCGCCGGCGTTGAATTCCGCGTCAACACCAGAACCGACGGCTTGGAGGAATATGGCGACATCGTCGGCCTTACCGGTGGCGGCTTCGTCGCGACCTGGCGAACGACGGACAGCACGGTGGACGGCAGCAATGATGCCGTCATGGGGCAGATCTTCGATTCCACCGGCAGGCGTGTCGGATCGGAGTTCCTGATCAACAGCCGGGTGACCGGATATCAAAACGAGCCGACCCTGGCGGCGCTTGCCAATGGCGGTTTCGCGGTCGCCTGGAACACGAGCGATCCGACGCAGGACGGCAGCGACAGCGCGATCAAGGCGCAGATTTTCAGCGCCACTGGAAGCAGACTGGGCGGCGAATTTCAGGTCAACTCGCAGGTTGCCAACAGGCAGTACGATCCGCAAATCGTCGGCCTCACCGATGGCGGCTTCGCAGCGACCTGGGTCACGTTCGACCCGCTCCAGGACGGCAGCGGTTTTGCGGTCAAGGCGCAAATCTTCGACGTGTCGGGGAACAAGGTCGGCAGCGAATTCCTCGTCGAAACGCTTGCAACGGGCACACAGTTTCTTCCGGAGATCGACCAACTCGAAAACGGCAATCTCCTGATCGCCTGGACGAGCGAGACGGGAGATGGCAGCGGCTATGCCGTCCGGGGGCAGATCTTTGAAAGCACAGACGGCGGCTCCCTGCCCGAACCGCCGCCGCCGGCGGCGACCCAAACGGTCACGTACTTCCCCAGCGGCTTAGAGATTCAGGTCAATTCACAGACAGCGGGCGACCAGGGGCATCCCGTCATCGCCGGCTTCAGCGATGGCAGTTACATCATCGTGTGGGACAGTTACGACGTTGCACAGGATGGCAGCGGGAGTGCGCTCAAGGCGCAGATGTACTCTGTGTCCGGCGTCAAAATTGGCGCCGAGTTTCTCGTCAACGCCAAGGTGACGGGGGGCCAGTTCAGTCCATCGGTCAGCGCGTTGGACGAGGATCGATACCTGGTGGCGTGGGTCACGACGGATGTCACTCAGGACGGTAGCCTCAACGCGATCAAGGCGCAGCTGTTCGATCATTCCGGGACCAGGATCGGTGGCGAATTCCTCGTCAACTCCCAGACGGCCAGCATTCAGGGCGCTCCAAAAGTGACCAATCTTACCGATGGAGGTTTTGTAATCAGTTGGGACGACTATATTGGCTTCGATATGAAGGCGCAGATTTATAACGAATCGGGTGATCGCTTCGGCAGTGAATTGCGCGTCAATACAAACACATATGGCAGCCAGGAACGTGGCGATATAGTTGGGCTCTCCAATGGTGGCTTCCAAGCCACCTGGCAGACGACGGATAAATCTCAGGATGGCAGCGACTATGCGATCAAAGGTCAGATTTTCGACGCTGGCGGCGCGACACTCGGTTTTGAATTTCTAGTCAACAGCCAAGTGGTGAGTTATCAGCAATCGCCGACCGCCGCAGCACTGGCCAACGGTGGATTCGTGATAACTTGGGTCACCTACGACACCGCGCAGGATGGCGACAGCACTGCCGTAAAGGCCCAGATTTTCAATGGGACAGGCACCAAGGTCGGTGCCGAATTCCTGGTCAATACGCAAACTCTTGGGTCCGTCGGCTCGCCTGCGGTCGTTGGTTTGGCCGATGGCGGCTTCGCTGTCACCTGGGGTGCTGCCATTGGAAGCAGCGAGTGGATCAAAGCGCAGATATTCGACGCGAACGGTATCAAGGTTGGCCGAGAACTCGTCGCCGACGTTCCGGCAGGCATCAACGCCGACCCGATCATCTCCGAAATCGCGCAACTCGCGAACGGGGACCTGATCGTCAGCTGGATGAGCAAGACGGACGGCAGCGGCTATGCGGTCCGTGCGACACTCCTCGAAGTCAATGTCGCCCCTGACATCATTTCCAATGGCGGCGGTGAGGCCGCGTCGATTTGGCACCATGAGAATGGCTCGGCGGTCACGACGGTGGAGGCGATCGATGCGCATATCCTTCAGCCCCTCCGTTTCAGTTTGACTGGAGGCACGGATGCGGGGCTTTTCACCATTGATGCGGCGACGGGTGCACTCGCTTTTGCCGCAGCGCCCGATTTCGAAGCGCCCGACGATGTAGGCCGAGATGATGTCTACGACGTCATCGTTGCGGTCACCGATGGTGAATTGACCACCAAACAACGCTTGTTGGTAACGGTGTCGGATGTGGACGAGACCGAAAGCCTTATGATCACGTCCGACGGTGGTGGTGACGCGACAGCGCTTTCCCGCGTAGAGAATCTGACCACGGTCACGACAGTCGGCGCCATCGCCATCAATGCGGGTAACGTGACCTATGCGGTGACCGCAGGCGCCGACGCGGCGCTGTTCACGATCGACCCCATCACTGGAGTCCTGTCCTTCCGATCTGCGCCGAACTATGAAGCGCCGGCCGACGCCGATCACGACAATGTCTATGAGGTCGTCATTCAGGCCAGCGCCGGCAATGCGACCGACACGCAGTCGCTCACCATCACCGTCGGTAACGACAGGTTCGAGACCTTCACCGGCACCGCAGCGCGCGATGTTCTGACGGGCACGATCGACGGCGATACGCTGCTCGGCCTTGCCGGCGACGACGATCTGGCGGCCGGCGACGGCGACGATGTGCTCAACGGCGGTGCAGGCAATGACCGGCTGGACGGTGGCACGGGTAGCGACACCGCCATTTATGCCGACGCGGCCGGTGCGATCCGTGTCGATCTGCAACTGGCGATCGCGCAGAACACGAGCGCGGCCGGCAAGGATCTGCTGATCGGGGTCGAGCATCTGACCGGGTCCGCGTTCAACGACCAGCTGTCCGGGAACGACCTCGACAACAGGCTGCTCGGCGGCGCGGGCATCGACACCATCAAGGGCGCGGCCGGCGACGACATGCTGATCGGCGACGAAGGCAATGACCTGATCGAAGGCGGCGCCGGTGCCGATATCGTCGCCGGCGGCGCTGGCAACGACCGGCTCAAGGGCGGCGCCGATGGCGACACGCTGATCGGAGGCGACGGCAACGACACGCTCGATGGCGAGACCGGGGCCGATATCCTCGCAGGGGGCGCGGGCAACGACATCTATCTCGTCGATGACAGCGGCGACACCGTCACCGAGACCGACGCCGCAACTGCAACAGGCGGCGTCGATCTCGTCAGGGCGAGCATCAGCCATATGCTCGGCGACAATGTGGAGAAACTGACGCTGGTCGATCCGACCGGATCTTCGGGACCGGCCGATATCGACGGGACCGGCAACGCGCTCGGCAATATCGCCATCGGCAATGGCGGGGACAATGCGATCCGCGGCCTCGATGGCAATGATACGCTCGACGGCGGCGCAGGAGACGACCTGATCATCGGCGGGCTCGGCAACGACGCCCTCACCGGCGGCGCCGGTCGCGATACTTTCCTGTTCGATACGGAAGGCGGGACCGCCGGGCGCGATACGATCAAGGATTTTGCGGCGGGTACCGACCGGATCGAGTTGGCCTTGTCGGCATTCGGCGCGCTCGCGGGCGATGGCCCCGGGCTATTGTCGATCGCCGCCTTCACCACTGGGACCAGGGCGACTTCGGCCGATCATCACATCGTCTACAACGCGGCAACAGGCGCGCTCTTTTATGATGCCGATGGCGCAGGCGGCCTCGCGCAAATGCAGATCGCGACCTTGATCGGGCGCCCCACCCTAAGCGAGGTAGATTTCGTGCTGATCTGATCATCCTGTGCCGACGGTCGCACCGACACGTACCTGTTTCATCGATCGCAAACATGTTAGTTTCCGCCCGATGACGATCTTCCAGAATGTCCGCAAAGGCCTGATCCCCGCGCGCCTGACGGTGGCCGAGGTCTATGCGATGACCGATGCCGGCATTCTCGCCGAGGGCGACCATTTCGAGCTGATCGAGGGGGAGATCGTGCCGATGGCGGCGGCGAAGCATAATATTCACGAGGCGATGAAGTCGGCGCTCAACCGTGCGCTGGTGATGGCCACCGATCCCGAGACCGGCGTCTTCAACGAACCGTCGGTCACCCTCTCCGAAACCACACTCGTCGAACCCGATCTCGCCGTCTGGCCGCGCCCGATCGGCACGCAGGACGTGCGCGGGCCCGATCTGCTGATCGTGATCGAGGTTGCCGTGTCCTCGATCGCCTACGATCTCAAGGTCAAGGCGCGGCTCTATGCCGAGGCCGGGGTTCGCGATTATTGGGTGGTCGATGCCGCGCGCCGCACGATCCGCGTGCATCGCGCGCCCGACGCAGGCCTATATGTCGATGTCGAGGAATATGAAGCGCATGACACGGTCGCCGCGCTGCTCCTGCCCGGTGTGACGATCAGGCTCGACACCCTGTTCTGAACCGCTGACGCACCTACGCCACAGGTCGCGGTAAATCCGCTCGGGGCTGGCGGCGGCATCTTCCCTAAACGCCCGCGGATAACTATATCGCGCCGATTGAGAGCCACGACAGGAGACAGTGCTATACGTCCGCCCATGACAAGGCGCCCGCTGGGGGCGCCGACGGTGCCACTCAATGGCCCGCGCTACAATGAGTTCATTCAGTCGGCCAAAGTTCGCGTGATCGACGAGAATGGCGAGAATCTGGGCGTGATGTACACACGCGAGGCGATGGAGCAGGCCCAGTCGGTCGGGCTCGACCTCGTGGAAGTTTCTCCGAACGCCGACCCGCCGGTCGCCAAGTTCCTCGACGTCGGCAAGTTCAAATACGAGGCCCAGAAAAAGGCCAACGCCGCTCGCAAGTCGCAGAAGACGCAGGAGATCAAGGAGATCAAGATGCGTCCGAACATCGACGACCATGATTATGACGTGAAGATGCGCAAGATTCACGACTTCATCGAAGAGGGCGACAAGGTGAAGGTCACCTTGCGGTTCCGTGGCCGCGAGCTCAGCCATGGCCAGCTCGGCATGATCCTGCTCCAGCGCGTGCAGGCCGATACCGCCGAGACCGCCAAGGTCGAGGCGCATCCGCGCATGGAAGGCCGGCAGATGCTGATGGTGCTCTCGCCGAAATAAGTTCGAACGCCCGCCGAAGTGCGGTCGGGACTCTGTGGACGCGCAGGCGGAAACGTCTGCGCGTTTGTTTTTGCGCAGGGATCGAGGCTGCGTGCCCGAAAGCCCTATTCGTGCGTTGAGGACGCGTGATTAGCGGATTCGGGGTGCAGTTCTGCATCGAAAAGGCGCGTGGGACGGGCGACGGGATGGCAAGGCCGCTCCGGCCGCTTCCTGCCGCCAAGCCCTTGCCGATCCTGACGGATTGCCCCAAGGTCGCGACCGAATGAGCGCAGCTGCCGATTTCATCGCGGTCCAGGAAGAGGATCATTGCGTGCTGCGCTTCAGCGGCACGCTCGCGCTCGCCCGCCTTGGTGACCTGCCCGACCGGCTCGAAAAGGCGACGACGCCGTTCGATCGCATCGACCTTTCGGGCATCGACCATATCGACACGGTCGGCGCGTGGATCGTCTACCGGATGGCGCGCGACCATGGCGCCGAGATCGCCGGCGCCGATGTCGATGCCCGGCGCCTGCTCGATCAGGTCGCCAAATCGGACGTGCCCGTGCGCATGCGGCCCGACCGCACCCATCCCTTCATCCGCGTGCTGAGCGAAATCGGCATTGCGGTGATCGCATCGGGCCGCACGCTCGCCGGCCTGCTTGGCTTCCTCGGCGCGACGGTGCTTGCGGCATTCTCGGTGATCCGCCATCCGCGCCGCTTCCGGCTGAACGCGGTCGTCCAGCGGTTCGAGGTGGTCGGCGTCGCCGCGCTCGGCATCGTCGGGCTGATGAGCTTTCTGATCGGCATCGTCATTGCCCAGCAGGGTGCGGTGCAGTTGCGCCAGTTCGGCGCCGAAGTGTTCACGATCAACCTGATCGGCCGCATCACCCTGCGCGAACTGGGCGTGCTGATGACCGCGATCATGGTCGCCGGCCGCTCGGGAAGTGCGTTCGCGGCCCAGCTCGGCACGATGAAGCTGACCGAGGAGATCGACGCGATGCGCACGATCGGGGTCAGCCCGATGGAGGTGCTGGTGCTGCCGCGCGTGATCGCGGCGGTGGTGATGATGCCCCTGCTCGGTTTCTATGCGTCGTTCGTCGCGATCATCGGCGGCGGCTTTCTGTGCTGGGTGTCGCTCGACATTCCGCCGATCACCTTCATCCAGCGCCTGCGTGAGGTCGTGCCGATCACCGATCTCTATGTCGGGCTGGTCAAGGCGCCGGTGTTCGGCGCGATCATCGCGATGACCGGCTGCTTCCAGGGCATGCAGGTGGAAGGCAATGCCGAGGAGGTCGGCCTGCGCACCACCGCTGCGGTCGTCCAGGCGATCTTCCTCGTGATCGTGCTCGATGCCTTCTTCGCGGTGTTCTTCACGTGGGTAGGCTGGATATGAGCGACCCGATCGTGGACGAAGAAGACGAGGATCCCGCCGACCGTGTGCCCGAGGGCGGCACCGCGATCTGCGTCAGCGGACTCAAGAACGCGTTCGGCAAGCAGGTCGTTCATGAGGGGCTCGACCTGACCGTGCGCAAGGGCGAGATTTTGGGCGTGGTCGGCGGATCCGGTACCGGCAAATCTGTGCTGATGCGCTCGATCATCGGGCTGCAGCGGCCGGTCGAAGGACTGGTCGAAGTGTTCGGCGAACCGATGATCGACCGCGACGAGGACGATACGGTCGCGATCCGCAAGCGCTGGGGCGTGCTGTTCCAGGGCGGCGCCTTGTTCTCGACCTTGACCGTCGCCGAGAATGTCCAGGTGCCGTTGCGCGAATTCTACCCGGCGCTCAGCCAGTCGCTGCTCGACGAGATCGCCGCCTACAAGGTGGTGATGACCGGGCTCGGTCCCGAGGCCGGCCCCAAATTCCCGTCCGAACTGTCGGGCGGCATGCGCAAGCGCGCCGGGCTCGCCCGTGCGCTCGCGCTCGATCCCGAACTTCTGTTCCTCGACGAGCCGACCGCCGGGCTCGATCCGATCGGCGCGGCCGCGTTCGACGCACTGACGCGCGAACTCAAGGAAACGCTGGGTCTCACCGTCTTCCTGATCACCCACGATCTCGACACGCTCTATGCGATCTGCGACCGTGTCGCGGTGCTGGCCGACCGGAAGGTGATAGCGGTCGGAACGATCCCGGAACTATTGGCGTTGGACCATCCATGGATCCAGGAATATTTCAACGGCCCGCGCGGCCGGGCAGCGACGGCGGCGGTCGACAGGTCCGCCAGGCTGGCCAAACAGGGGGCATGAGGCGCTAGATGGAAACCCGTTCCAATCAGGTGCTGGTCGGCAGCGTCGTGCTGATCCTGCTGCTCGCCACCGCGATCTTCACGATCTGGCTCGCGCGGCTGGGCGGCGGCGACGAGAAGACCTACGACATCTTCTTCAAGCAGTCGGTCGACGGCCTCGCCAAGGGATCGGGCGTTTCCTTCTCGGGCGTGCCCAGCGGGCAGGTGACCGAGATCGCTTTGTGGCAGCCCGATCCGCAATTCGTTCGCGTCCGCATCAACGTGAAGGAAGATGTGCCGGTCCTGCAGGGCACCACCGCGACGATCCAGGGCATCGGCTTCACCGGCGTCTCGCAGATCCAGCTCGACGGCGCGACCAAGGGCGCCCCGCCGATAACCGAGATCGGGCCGGGCGGCGCACCGGTGATTCCGACCAAGCCGGGCGCAGTGAGCGAACTGCTCAACAGCGCGCCGCAATTGCT
>Ga0307513_10008537_pt1 | contig 13092 bp, 12 predicted proteins | sample 15_EM_MG_FD_202174 | JGI IMG/M metagenome (GOLD analysis project Ga0307513, IMG submission 202174) | Populus trichocarpa ectomycorrhiza microbial communities from riparian zone in the Pacific Northwest, United States - 15_EM | ecosystem: Host-associated > Plants > Roots > Unclassified | place...
AGAGACAGAAAACCTTGATCGTCTGCCAACTAGATGGGAGCGCTGGATAGGCGCGGCAGCTAGTCTGCTTATCTTTTTGGTTCTCGGAACAAGTGTTGCGATAGGTGTTTACCTAATGCTTCAACGCGCCGAGGATATTCCTGCTGTAGTAATTGCAGTCCTATCCGTACTTTCCATCGTGGCGCTTTGGGCCGCCATCATGTTTGTAAGAATTGTTCGGGGTGTCCCGAGGAAGCCTAGTCCAATCGCGCAGATCATAGTCGGCCTACTTGCAGGTGCGTATGGAGTCGCCTACCTAGGGGCGTTAATTGCAGGCCTAGTATCGCCAAGTCCGAGAAACTATCTGTCAGCCATGGTTGCCGGGGTAAGTTTGATCTTGGGCGTGGCTTGGGCGCGCCACGCCTGCAAGAGTTCCAAAGCACGCGAGGTCTAATGCATCTTCAATGCAACTGTGAGTTGACACCACAATGCAAGCTTCGCAAACTCACTTCCAAGGAGCACTGAAACTCCTCTAGTAGCGGCACCCACCTCCGTCAATCTGGTGGGTTTTTTGTGCCTGAGTCATAGGCACAACCGGCGCAACGTTCCGCGTCGGGAGGGCGGCTAATAAAACACCCGCAAGGGGAATATGCCCGCCGGCTACTAGCGGTTTCAGACCTCCCGACACCTTGCGCACGCACGCGCAAGGCATTCCATCGCGAAGAAGAAAGGAGAACGTCATGCGCCAAGGAACGCCATGCGAGCCCGGCTACCACCTGCCGGAAGAAGCCCACCAACAACTGCAATCCCTCAGCCACTACCTGCACCTGCTGGCCGAACTCAGCCAACCCGAACACACCAACCCCGACGCCCTCATCCTGCCCCGCGCCGGCCTGGCCCACTGCTTCATCCACCTAGCCGAAACTGCCGACCAGATCGTCGTCGCGACCACCTTCAAGCCAGGGTAAGACCGCGCTTCATTTCAACGGTGGGTGGCAGCGCGGCGCGGGGTTCCCCGGATTCAAGCGCCGCCGGCCATGCGGTGATTTTCCGACAATAGGGCAGTGAATTGCGCTTAGGCCGCGCGCGCCATCGCTTTGGGCTTTGCTTTAACCGGCACATTGGCCGCCTGCTTCACCACACGCTTGAACTTGCGCCCGCTCTTAGCCAGGGCTTTTACCGCCTGCGACAAATCGTAATTGGATTGCAGGGCCACCCAAAAACCAATATTGGTACCCAGCACCTGAGCCAAGCGCACGTCCACGTCAGCACTAACACCGGCACGGCCGTTGATGATCTTGGAAAGGTTCACGCGGTTGATGCCGATCATTTCGGCGAACGCGGCCTGGTTGAACTCCAAACCATCCAACGCTTCGCGCAGGATTTCACCCGGGTGCGCCGGGTTGGCCATCATCGTCATTGTCATTTCTCGCCGTTGTCTTGCTTTGTATCGTTGTGTGTTGTGTGTTGTGTGTTCGTCTTGCGTGTTGCTTAGTGACGTAGCCCGGGTAGAGCGCAGCGAAACCCGGGGCCTTGCAATAGCCCGCCAACAACCCCGGGTTTCGCTACGCTCTACCCGGGCTACCTGCTCCCTCATCCTGCCCCGCGCCGGCCTGGCCCACTGCTTCACCCAACTGGCCGAAGCCGCCGACCAGATCGTCGTCGCGACCACCTTCAAGCCAGGGTAAGACCGCGCTTCATTTGAACGGTGGGCGGCAGCGCGGCGCGGGTTCTCCGGATTCAAGCCCGCGTAGGGCGGAACCCGCGCAGCGGATTCCGCCGCATGTCTCTGCGCTGAGATGGTCCTGGCTGTTACTGACATTCGGCGGAATCACCTGCGGCGGTTCCGCCCTACGAGTTCTGCTTCTCCCAACTGGCCGAAGCCGCCGACCAGATCGTCGTCGCGACCACCTTCAAGCCAGGGTAAGACCGCAGAAGGGAGCAGGGGACCGAAACGGTTATCCGGATTAACCGCCTCCGTTCGCGCGAACGGTGAGTGGTGGTCCCGCCCTACGTGCTCTGATCACGCAGGCAGGCGGCCATGACAAGAGACAAAGGGCAAAGCGGGCTAGCCGTCGATGAACTATTAGGCGCTGGCAGTTTGTTTTCCGGCAAAGGCCAACACTACAACCCCTGCTGCAATCAGGCCAATGCCGAGCCACTCTCGGTAGGATGGGCGCTCACCAAGAAATGCATACGCGAAAACGGCAACTAAGACGAGACTGAACTTATCAACGGGCGCGACCTGAGAGGCAGCCCCAATCTGCAACGCACGGAAATAGCAAACCCAGGACGCGCCGGTTGCTAAGGCCGAAAGCGTGAGAAAGAGCAAGGTTCTGGGAGAAAGCTCTCTGGGATCGCTCCACTTCCCGGCATAGGACACAAACGCCGCTAACACGAAGATGATAATGGCAGTCCGGATAAGCGTTGCGAAGTCCGAATCCACCCCTTGAATTCCTACTTTGGCAAATATGGCCGTGAGTGCAGCAAAGCACGCTGATAACGCCGCCCAAAAAAACCAAGAGTTAGAGGTGGCCATGGTTAGGTATCCGACGTTGGAGTTAGGCCGAACCACAAAGCTGATTCGGCTCGATCTGTTTATTGGGTTGCAGCCTACATCCACCTCAATCCGGTCTATTCTTTACTTCGCTTTTGGCCAGTTAATCTATCCCAAGCACGGAGCGTACCTATGATCGCCCCATTTCGGCCAAATATCTCCGATCAAACCGAACCTGAGTATCGGTTTGTAGTAATGCTGCTCGATGGTCCTTACGATGGGCAAGACATCCGCGCGACAAATGAGGAGCTGACGCAAGGCGTCATCATCAGAAGCAACCACATGTACGTCAGGTCCGGGTTTACCAGTACGCGGGGCATTACCTCGGTAACCATGCCGTTATTCCGATGGCTGGAAGAGGCCAAGATCGCCTTGCTGCCATTCCTAACCATTTCCTGCGTCCTGTAATACCGTAGCTGAACGAAGACGGTGGCTTAACTCATATAGAACGCCGCTCCGACCCAGTTCCGACGGGTCGATGAACACGATTGCCGCTGATTCCTTCAGGCGGACGGTAAATGAAAGCTTCAAGCGCAGAGGTGACAGGCAGCAAGGTAGCGGCAGTGACCTTCGCCTTCTGGGTGATGAAGATCGCAGCCACCACGCTGGGTGAAACCGCGGGTGATCTGCTGTCAATGACCTTGAATCTCGGCTACGTAGTCAGCTCGGCCATTTTGGTCGCGGCCTTCATTGTCCTGCTGGCGCTCCAGCTTGCCGCACGGCGCTTCCATCCGGTGCTTTTCTGGTCTGTGGTCCTGGCAACCAGCACGGCCGGCACCACGATGTCCGATCTACTGGATCGGACACTGGGGCTTGGGTACGCATTGGGTACCACTCTTCTGGCCACCTGCCTGGGGCTGGTTCTGCTCGCGTGGAAGAGATCTGAGAAGACGATATCCGTTAGCGACATAAGTTCATCCAAAGCGGAAACGTTCTACTGGACTGCGGTCTTGTTCTCGAACACCCTCGGTACGGCCTTGGGCGATTTTCTGGCCGATGACTCCGGGCTGGGCTTCATCGGCGGCGCGGCCCTGATCGGAACTCTGATCCTTGCGACCGCACTTGCAACCCGTATCAGGAGTGTGAGCAAGGTCATCCTGTTCTGGATTGCCTTCGTGCTGACACGGCCTTTCGGGGCGACGTTCGGTGACCTGCTGACCAAGCCTTTGGAGAAGGGTGGCCTGGATTTCGGCACTACGGGATCCTCGCTGATTCTATTTGCCATTCTCGCCTGCCTGGTGTCGTTCTCCCTGGTCCAGCAACGGACGGAGACCACACATTGACCGACCCTACCGATGATGGCGCGCCAATCGGGGCCGAGACAGCGACTATTGCTTATCCAAGATTGTTTCGAGTCTTCGTTGGGTCACTAGTTGCAGCAGTGCTATGCGGTTTTATGGCTATCGCGACACAAGGCGCCAAGGGTTTGCACCCGGCGCCATTCTTTGTGCTGGCTCTACTATGCGCAGTTGCGGCTGTCTTCGCGTTCGCCGCCATGCTGCTACACCTGCTAGTAGCATCAATGCTCAACTGGCGAAGGCGCTGAGATAAACGATCCAGGGCCGTAGGCTGGGTTAGCTCTATCAACCCAGCTTCCGCAAGAACCCGTAGGTGGGCTTCAGCCCACCGCTGTTTCCGAAGTCATTGCAATCCCCTTTCGCCGTCATGGCGACGGAACGGTCGCGACCACGGCCCTTCCGTCATAGGTGCCGAATGCGAAGCGCGTGAACGCCGGATTCCACGCCACCGGCGAGGTAACGCCTAGCCCCGTGCCGCTCGAGAACGAATGACGTAAGGAACCATCCGACACGCGCCAGAACCGGATCATGCCACGTTGTTCGAAGCCTTCCGGTGTTTCGAATGGCTGATAGCCCGTCGTGACCAGCCGCGTACCGCCTGGCGAGAAGCGCACGAAGGACACGCCTTCATTGGACGTCGGGTTGGTGAATCGCCGCTGCATCGCGCCATCGGAGACACGGAACAAAGTCGTCTCGTTTGGCGTGCGCGTGTACGCTGCGAGCGTCATGCTGTCGGGCGAGAACTGCATGGGCGTAGCGCCGCGCGCGTTGCCGCCGGTGATCAGCAGCAGGACGGCGCCGTCGCTGCGGCGCTGGATCGTGATCGTGTTCTGCGACGCGGAAGCCTGCAGCGCGTTGTTCGGCGAGAACACCCAATTGGTCGAAATCTTGTTGTAACCGGAACCGACCAGACGCAGTGTTGAAAAATTCGCCAAGCTCCAGTTATTGAAGCCGACATCGCCGGTGAACGCGACCAACTGCGCATCCGGCGCAAAGGTGACGACGCCGTTCGGCTGCAACGTTCCGACGAGCTTGCCGACGAATACGCCATCCGCCGCACGATGCACTCGCCAGGTCCATCCTTGCCCCGAGTTGTGCGCGGCGACCATCGCGCTGTCGGTGGAGAAGATCGTCTGATCTGCGGTGCCGGAGCCGATGGGGGTCTGCAGCGTCGACCACTGGAGCGCCCCGTTCGAAGCCGCGCGCGCGCGGACCCATCGATCTGTCGACCCCACGGCAAGACGCCCGCCGGCGGGCGACCAACCGACCCCGACGATGGAATTGGCGAGCCCGCTGGGCGTGGGGATGGACCAAACGATTTGCGGGGCGGTTTGTGCGTGGAGGCTACTTGTCGTAAGGCAAAGGCCAAGGACCAGCGCCAAAGCGGAGCGTTGCCGAGTCATGGCTCACCTCCATACCGCGGCGATCTGCGTACTTGTGAATACCGCAGCGGCCGCGTGAGGTTCAAACTACGCGCCTGGTCATCAAGGAGGAGTGAAGTCGCAGTTTAGCGTCGACGAGGCACGACTGGCCTCCCGAGTGCGGACGAGGGTGCCTCCTTCAACGCCAGGGGAAGTACCGCCAAGCGAGCTTTTTGCAAGCGGTCTCTTACCTCTGGATGCGCACCGCAAGAACCCGTAGGGTGGGCTTCAGCCCACCGCTGTCTCCGAAGTCATTGCAATCGGATACATGGCAATGGTGGGCCAAGGCCCACCCTACGAGCTCTGTTCACCTTGGATAGGCATCGGTGACTGCGGATAAGGTTGCGATAGTCGATCAAATGCTGCGAGTTTTCGTGGGAACTGATGGTTCAAGCCGCAACCCTTTCTCGTTAACGTCTTCACACTCCGTCTACGTATCCCAACGTCAGCTAAGGGCAGGTCATGACTCAGGCAAAAAGACCGCTATATTCCCGACTCCCCAGAAGAAGGAGAAGTGGAATGTTTCTGACCAAACAACAAGCGGTGATGGCGCGTACGCTCGGCGTGGCGATCATCAGCGTAGGCCTTGCTTCCTGCGCAACCTATAAAGACGAGTTCGCGGGGATCAACTCACGCCTCGATCAACTCGACACGAAGGTGCAGGGCGCGGCCCAGAGCGCCGAATCCGCCAATCAGTCCGCGCAACAGGCCAACCAACGGCTGGATCAAATAGAAAGCCGCGTCCAGAAGCTCGAAACGGCGCCGCGCCGCACGCCGCGCGGTTAGTCGCTCTTGCACCATTCGCGACTAACGGCCTGAACCGTGACCCGGTGGCCTTTGCTGGCCACCGGTCTCCTTGTCTTCACCTAGTCTTCGTTCTAAGGAACCTCTCCCATCCTTACCTACACACACCCTGCGGTCCGGGCCGTTCATGGTGCGCTGGTGCTGGCGCTGCTGTTCGCGAGCTTCGGCGTGGCCAGCGCCAAGGAAGCCGCCCCGCAACCGGTCGCCGCCGTCGACCAGCTTCCGCGAGGCCAAGAGGTGTCCGACACCGTAATTGAGCTCGCGGGCTGGGTGGTCGCCGCCAAGGACAGCCAAGGTTATCCGTTCGCGGTCATAGACAAGGCCGCCGCACAGATCTTGGTGTTCGGCGGCGACGGCCGTCTTCGCGGCGCGGCACCTGGGCTCTTTGGCTCGGCGCACGGCGATCATGTGGCCCCCGGCGTGGCCGGTCTCGCGCTTCGCGAGATTCCAGGCCGGGATCGCACGACGCCTGCGGGTCGCTTTGTGGGCGGTTTCGGTCCGTCAATCGACGCGGGGCGCGTGCTGTGGGTGGACTACGATTCCTCGGTCTCCCTCCACCCTACCGCTACTGGCGTCCCGGCCGAGAAACGCGCCGAACGACTCGCATCGCCTTCGCCGGACGACAACCGCGTCACTCATGGCTGCATCAACGTCTCGCCCGAGTTTTACGAGCAGATCATCCGTCCGACGTTCGAGCGGGGCGGGGTGTTCTACATCTTGCCGGATGCGGCGCCGATAGCGGAGACCTTCCCGGAGTTCGCGCAAAGTCGCGCCACTACGCCACGCAACGGTGGAAGACGCGCACGGCCCGCCCACTAGTAAAAGGCACGTCACCTGCGGCGGTTCCGCCCTACGAGTTTTGCCAGCGCAGCCTGTTGCCGATGCTCGCCAGGTCGAGGAAGAGCTTGCAACCACGATGCCGTGGCAAATCACTTGGCGATGCCATTTCGCGAACTTTTCATCTGCCACTGACGTGATCTGAATGTGGCCGTGGCTAGGGTGACCGCGTCCTTCTGGAGCGATCACATGCACATCTTGCTTGGAGGTACTGGCCACGTCGGGTCGGCGGCGGCACTGCGGCTGCTTGAAATGAACGAACCAGTGACGGTCGTTTCGCGTAGCGACGCAGCACGGGACGAATGGGAACAACGCGGCGCCCGGCTCGCAGTCGCGGACGTCCTCGATACGGACGCCCTGCGCGAAGTGCTGCGCCAAGGATCGCGGGCGTTCTTGCTCAATCCGAATGCCGATATCGCGACCGACACCGATGCACAAGAGAAGCGCACTGTTGCCTCAATCCTAAAGGCGTTGCAGGGCTCGGGACTGGAACAAGTCGTCGTCGAATCAACCATGGGCGCGCAGCCGGGCGCGCGCCTCGGCGATCTCAACGTGCTTTACGAATTCGAGCAGGGCCTACAGCGCCAGGCGATTCCCGCGAGCATCATCCGCGCTGCCTATTACATGAGTAACTGGGATATGTCGCTGGACGCCGTCAGAGAGAGCAGCAGACTAGAAACGATGCTGCCTGCCGATCTGGCCATTCCCATGGTCGCACCGCAAGACCTCGGCGAAGCTGCAGCGCGTCTGCTCACCGCACCACGCGGTGAGCAGGGTGTTCACTACGTCGAAGGCCCGCAGCGATACTCTGCGAACGACGTGGCGGAAGCATTTGCACGCGCCTTGAACAGGACTGTCGAAGTAGTGGTCACGCCGCGCGACCAATGGATCGCTGCCTACCGCAAGATCGGATTTTCGGAAGCGGCTGCCGAATCCTACGCGCGCATGACCGCGGTCAGCGTTGACAGCGGGTTCGAAACCCCTGCGGCGACCGAGCGCGGCAACACGACGCTGGGAGCATATGTCGAAGCGGTCGTGCATCAAAAAGCCTGACTCTCGGGACCCAGGCATAGACGTGGTTGTAACCCAGAGAGGAACCCCCAGGTAGGGGCTGCCTATCAATTGTATGAGCAGCATATTCAAGGGTTGAGCAAGCCGGGTCGCTCCACTCTGACCCCGTTTCGCAACGGTGGAAGACGCGCACGGCCCGCTCACTAGTGAGCAGCCTGGACGACGTGGCTACACCGGCATGAAGCCCAAATCGCGGCTCGCGAAGTTTCCGAGGTTGGGAAACACCACATCCAATTCGGATTCGCTGACCCCGAACCAACGCGCAAGCGTCGCTGCGTACTGGTCGACTGAGGTGGTCGGGATCATGCGACCGGCCTCCACATCGTCAGGCCCGCCGTTGCGTAGTTCCGGCATCCGGCCGTAGAAGCGGCCACCGCGGACGGCGCCGCCGATGACGAAGTGATGGCCACCCCAGCCATGGTCCGAACCATCGCCGTTCGACGACAACGTGCGGCCGAAGTCGGATGCGGTGAACGTTGTGACCTGCTCGGCCACGCCCAGTTCCACCGTAGCGTCGTGGAAGGCTTTCAGTGCCTGGGAAAGTTGCGACAGCAGCCGCGGATGCTGGGTGAGTAGACCATCATGGTGATCGAATCCGCCCAGCGAAACGAAGAAGATCTGTCGCTTCATTCCAAGCGCGGCGCGCACCTTGATCAGTCGCGCGACCATCTTGAGCTGGGTCGCCAAGTTCTCATTCGGAAAGGGCGTGGCGAGCGGTGACGTCTCCGTCAGCGCGATGTCGACGCTGGAAGCCGTCATGCGCGTACGCCGGAACGACGCGGCGAAACTACGTTCGAAAGGCGATGCCAGCGGGTCGTCGGCATGCAATGCCAGATAGGCGTTACGGACATCGGGGTCCCATTCCAGATAGCTGAATTGGCGCGCGCCTTCGTTGCCGATCACATACTGGTGGCCGCTCTGGGAGCGCAGCAGGATGCTTTCGTAGTTCAACGAAGTGCCCATCGGGACAAAGGCGTCCGGATTGGCGGCATGCAGCACGTCGGCGATACGCCCGGCCCAGCCCGTATCGCCGCCGCGGGTGCTGGACACCTGCCAGTAAGCCTGCTGGTCGTTGTGGGAGAAAAGCTGCGGCGGAACTTCCACGCGGTTGGCCAGATAGTCGGTCTTGGTCGTGGGCCGGATCAACGTACCCACGTTGCCCACAATGGCCGCCCTTCCCGTGTTGAACAGCTGCTGCAGACCACTGGCGCCCACCGTATCGGTAGCGTCGGTGCTGGCTTGGATCGCGTAGCGCACGCCATCGGAAGCGCCGCCACCTGACTGCGCGGTCAGCGGCAACAGATCTGCGTGCGATACGGCCAGCGTGGCGCGTGCCTGTCGGTACTGCTGGTACGCCGCGTCGTCGTAGGGGATCACCGTGTTCATGGCGTCGTTGCCGCCGTTCAAGAACACGCAGACCAGCGCCTTGTAGTCGTTGAAGGCGCTGGCGCCGTAGGCGCGAGTCGCCGCTTCGACCAGGCGCAGGTTGCCCAGCGCGGTGCAGATGCCGGCGCCGCCGAGCGCCGCGTAAATGCCTTTGCGCAGAAATTGTCGGCGTTTCATCATCATTGCGGCGTCCTCACTTCTGCACGACGTATTCGGGGGAATTGACGATCAGGTACAGCGCATTGCGCACGCGCTCCCGTCGCCCGTCGACGGTGGAAGCCGGGATCGCCTGCAGATGAGCGACCAGCGTGTTCTGCATCTTCGGCGACATGCGACCGGACAAAAACAGCAGGTTGTAGCGCGCGACCAAGGCGGGTGCGTCTGCGGCCAGTGGCAGGTCGCGACCCACGTTGACCGCGAACGTTCCGGTGGTGTGCGGTGGGCCTTCGACCGTGTGATCGACGGCGCGTCGAAAGAAGTACGCCTCGTGGCTGGGCAGCAAGTAGTCGGTCGCCAGCTGTAGCTCCGGCGCCACCAGACCGGCATTGGCCAGCAGTCCGGGCGGCATGTAGCGGGGACTGAAGAAGTTGAACACCGAGGGCGCCGACATCGGCATCTGGCCGAGGTCCGACGACAGGGTCCAGAACTCCTCCATGTGACCGGTGCCGGCGCTGGCGTCCGTGGCGCGCAACAGATGCGTCAGCCGCAGCAACGGTTCGCGCACCTTGCCGAAGTTGGCGGGCGGATTCGCCTGCCGGGCCTCGCTGTCCAGCAGGATCGCCCGCACCACGGCCGTCATATCGCCGCGCACACCGTTTCCGTTGTTATCGAATACCTGCGCCACGCGCTGCACGTAGGCTGGACTCGGATTGCTGGTGACCAGTCGCTGGATGAGCTGTTTACCGATGAACGGGCCGACGTTGGGATGGTGAAAGATGTTGTCGAGCGCGGCGTCCAAGTTGCTCTCGGGTGTGCCGCCCGCCGCCAGCACGCCGCCGGGCAGCGTGGTGCCCGGATACACGAGAAGTTGCTTGGTCTGCGAGGAGGCGTGGTATTGCGGATAGCTCTTCATCGGGCTGACCCACGCCGGACTCGTGTTGTCGTGGGCGTAGCAGCCGCGGAATTCCCACGGGCACTCGGAAAACGACCAGCCGGTGAAGACGTGTGCGAATCCCTTGACGGTGTCTTGGCCGTAGCTGGGATCCGGCCTCCCATCCCCATTGCCATCGAGCGGCGCGCCATCCTGCCCAAGCAGGACGGTGCCCACACTGAAAAGCTGAAGAACCTCGCGCGCGTAGTTCTCGTCGGGACGAATATTGTTGGCGGTGTCCGGTTTCTCGTTCCCTAGCATGGAAAGGTAGACGCCCATCACCGGATGCAGGGTGACGTCCTTGAGCAGATCGCGGAAGTTGCCGAACGCATCCCGTGCCAGCGTGTCGTAGTAGTCCGTCATGCCTTGGGGGGCGCCACTCAGACTGTCGGAAGTGGCATCGGAAACGACGAAGATCTCGCTCAACGCGAAAGCGACGCGTTGGCGAAGCTGGTCGCGATGGATCATGTTCGGATCGAACGGATCACGCCCGCCCAGCGCATGCGTAAACCAAGCGTCCAGTCGCCACTCAGGTTCGCTCGTCGTACCGGCGGCGCGTAGAAAGCGCAGCTGCGATGACAGGGGGTGAGCTATCTGCTCTTCGATCCAGCCGACGTAGCCGAGTTGCTTGACCCGTTCGATGTCCTCAAGCGTTGGACCGAAAGTGGCCTGGGCCAGAAATCGCGCGCTGTCCTCCTGGCTGAGCGGCATTCGACGCGCCGGCAAGTTGCCGCCCGTCACCCGCGTCTGTGCAGCCGACACACCGGACAACGAGGTCCGCGCCGGCGATGCGGCTGTGGATGCAGGCGCTCGCACGTCCTGACGCAGCAAGGACGCGAACACCATCAGCACAAACAGCAGGCGCCAGAGCGGCGACGCGGACAGCGACAGGTACCAGATTCTCATGATGTCCCCTTTCATCCCTTGCCCTTTCCTGGGTCACCACGTGGCGTCCGTGCGCGAGGCCATCAAGGCGCGCCATCATCGATGCGGCACATGCCTCGCGCCGTGCTTAGCGTCTCAATTTAGCGATCATGGCAAGTCTTGCACGTTGGCGGACCAATACCCCCGTACCTCGCATGCCCGGGCTGCGCTTGCCTGGACTCTGACCTCTATTCTTGTTTCGGGACACAACAGAGACCAAATTTCTCTGTCATGTCTGTATTTTGGCGTGCCCCAGTGAGAAAACGGGATCATGTGGGTGTTCCGCAACCTCCCGATCCTCAGCTCTTGATGTAGGCGGCCAGCTCTTCCGGTTGTCCCAGCGGAAAGGCTTCCTTCAAGAATTCCAGGAAGGCCGAGACGCGCGCGCTGAGCAGGCGGCGCGACGGGTAAAGCGCCCAGATCTCTATCGGCGGGCCCTTCCCATCGCCCCAGTGCACAAGCGCCCCTGTACGCAGATCGCCAGCGACCAGGGAGAGAGGAAGCAGCGCCGCGCCTACCCCGGTACGCACGGCATCGCGAATCATGATCAGCGAACCCAGTCGCAAGATCGGGTCGATGGAGACGCGCACCTCGCCCTCATGGGTGACCAGATCCCAGCCCGATTGAGTGCTGGACAAACGTACGACCGCCGGCGCCGTCACATCCGCCGCCGGCCTTTGCAACTCAGGACTAGCCACCGCCACTAAGCGATCACGAAGCAAAATGCGCCCGATCAGGTGTTCGTTGGGATCGGGATTGACCCGGATCACCAGGTCGTATCCTTCTTCCACCATGTCGACCGCCCGATCTTCGGGCGTAATCTCCACGCGCACTTGTGGGTATCGCATCGCGAACTCGGCGGACAGTGTTCCCATGGCCGTGTGGGAGAACAGCGACGGTGCGCTGATGCGCAGCGTGCCGCGGGGCGTTTCGCCTCCCGCGGTGATCGTGGTGACCGCTTCGCCCAGTTCAATGAGCAACGTCTCGGTGCGCTCGAATAGAGCTCGCCCTTCCTGGGTCAGCTTTAGGGCGTGAGAGCCACGCTCGAACAAACGCACTCCCAGGCCTGCCTCCAAGTCCGCTACCCGACGCGACAGTGTGGCCTTGGGTCTATCAGCTGCTCTCGCCGCCCGGCCGAATCCCCCATGGCGCGCCACCAGATTGAAATCAGCCAGAGCCAGCAGGTCCATGTGTTCCACCAATGAGACAGGTGGTCTAACTATACGGGCTATCGGACCGTCAGTGGATCATCGATCATGGGCCTCCCAACCAACCCGGAGCAGTCCCATGACCATTCTCGTAACCGGCGCCACCGGCAATGTCGGCCGCCAAGTCATCCAGCAACTCACCCAACGTGGCGCCAAGGTGCGCGCCCTCGTCCGCAATCCAGCTACTGCCAACTTGCCCGATGGGGTGGAAGTCGTGCAGGGCGACCTGCTCGATGTCGATGCCTTGCGCCAAGGCTTCGAAGGGGTGTCCACCCTCTTTTTGCTCAACGCAGTGGTGGCCGATGAATTCACCCAGGCGCTTATCACGCTTAACGTGGCCCGCGAGGCTGGCGTCAAGCGGGTCGTCTACCTCTCGGTCATCCACAGCGATCGCTATGTGAACGTGCCGCACTTCGCGGGCAAGTTCGGGGTGGAGCGCATGATCGAGCAGATGGGCTTCAACGCCACCATCCTGCGTCCGGCCTATTTCATGAACAACGACCTGACGATCAAGGAC
>Ga0307513_10008538_pt1 | contig 13091 bp, 11 predicted proteins | sample 15_EM_MG_FD_202174 | JGI IMG/M metagenome (GOLD analysis project Ga0307513, IMG submission 202174) | Populus trichocarpa ectomycorrhiza microbial communities from riparian zone in the Pacific Northwest, United States - 15_EM | ecosystem: Host-associated > Plants > Roots > Unclassified | place...
CACGACGCTCTTCCGATCTCGACGACCTGCTCGCGCACGCCCGCCAGCCGGTGCAGCAGCTCGAGGGGTGGATCGTCAGCCGGCTGACCGCGGCGACCGTCAACGGCCACCGCCGGCTGCGCGGCCAGCGTGGCGCCCTGCAGCGCCCGCGGCTGCCCGGCTGGCTCGCCGACGCCCTGGGCCAGGACCAGTGGCTGATGGCGCTGGCCACCGAGATCCTGGTCTGGGTCGGGGTGAGCACCGCGGCGGGCGGCGAGGTCTGGCCGATCGAGGCGTGGACGCAGCAGCGCGGCGTGTCCACCGGCGACTGGGTGACCAGCGGGCCGGCCACGGTGCGCCGCGAGGTGGAGGCGGTGCTGGCCGCGATGCGCCGCCGGCCGCAGTGGTACGAGGCTTACGTGGAGCGCCCGCTCGGCGCCAAGCGGGCGCCGGTCGCGCCGGACGAACAGGCCACCCCGCTGGCCCTGGCCGGCCCGGACGAACGGCTGGACTCGGAGCTGCTCGGCCTGGCGGCCCAGGCGGTACGCGAGATCGACGCCCGGGTGGCCCGCGGCGAGTCCGCCGAGGTGGTGGCCGTCGAGGTGATCCGCGCGGTCTTCGGCGGGCCGTTCACCGGCACGCTCGACCGGGCGCCGCACGCGGTCGCCGACCCGCTCGGCGGCGTGACCGGGGCGCTCGCCGACCAGGCCACGGTGAACCGGATCGTGACCACGGTGCTGGGCATCGTCGACAAGCCGGCGGACTGACCCGGCGGGGTTCTCAGCGCTGCTCCCCGGCCGCCAGGCCGGGGACTGGGTCGTCGTCGGCGACGCCGAAGGCTGCCGCCACCGCCCGCCGCCGGTCGGCGACCAACTCGGCGACCTCCTCCGGCGGCACGCCGCGCTCGACCGCCGCGCGCCAGGCTGCGCGTAACTCGTCCTCGAGCAGCTGCCGGAGGTCGTCGCGTTGTTCGGGCGAGAGGCTCATCAGGGCAGTCTGCCTGCGGTTTCAGTGATCACCAAGGGTCTGCGCGCCGCGCCGTGCGGGAGGAGCCACATCGTCGACGCAGAGCAGTGCCGCGATCGCGTCTGGTGAGAGGATGCAGCGTCCGCCACCTCCGCGAGGCTGCGCTCTTGGCGAACAGGTGGGCAGCCGGGCCCCCGGGCCGGATACGTTCGGTGCCAGCAGTAGAAATCGAGCTTGGAGGACGTCATGGCCGCTGAGGGTCGTTACATCATTCCCTCGTTCACCGAGCGGACGTCGTACGGGACGCGGACGTCCGACCCCTATACCAAGATGTTCGAGGACCGGATCATCTTCCTCGGCGTGCAGGTCGACGACACGTCGGCCAACGACGTGATGGCCCAGCTGCTCACCCTGGAGGGCACCGACCCGGACCGGGACATCACGATGTACATCAACTCGCCCGGCGGCTCGTACACGGCGATGACGGCCATCTACGACACGATGCAGTACGTCCGCCCGGACATCCAGACGGTCTGCCTCGGCCAGGCGGCCTCGGCCGCCGCGGTGCTGCTGGCCGGCGGCACGCCGGGCAAGCGCCTGGCCCTGCCGAATTCCCGCATCATGATCCACCAGCCGGCGATGGGCGGCAGCCAGGGCCAGGGCAGCGACATCGAGATCCAGGCCCGGGAGATCCTGCGGATGCGCACCGAGCTGGAGGACCTGATCGCCCAGCACTCGGGCCAGCCCCGGGAGAAGGTGTCCCGCGACATCGACCGCGACAACATCATGACGCCGCAGGAGGCGCTCGCCTACGGCCTGATCGACACCGTCCTCGGCCACCGGAAGAAGAGCCTGCTGAGCGCGGCCGCGGCCGGCTGAGGCCCCGGGCGCCCGGTCGGGGCGTCAGGGCACGATCACCCGGATGCCCGGCGGCGTCGGGCCGTCCATCGCCGCCAGGGCGGCCGGCGCCGCGGGCAACGCGAGCTCGCCGGTCACCAGCTCCGCGGGGCGCAGCACGCCGTTCTCCACCAAGGGCAGCATGCTTTCGTACGCGTGAGCGGGCATCCCGTGGCTGCCCACGATCTCGAGCTCCCAGCCGATCACCCGGCCCATCGGCACGACCGGTCGCGGCGGCAGGAGCCCGACCTGGACGTGCCGCCCGCGCCGGCGCAGCCCCTCGATCGAGGCGGTCAGCGTCTCCTGGCTGCCCAGCGCGTCGAGCGACAGGTGCGCCCCGCCGCCGGTCGACGCGCGGATCGCCGGGACCACATCGGTCGTCGTGGCGTCCACGGTCACCGCCGCGCCGAGCCGGGCCGCCAGGGCCAGCGCGCTCGGCTGCACGTCCACCGCGACCACCCGGGCGCCCGCCGCGACGGCGATCATCACCGCGGAGAGCCCGACCCCGCCGCAGCCGTGCACGACGACCCAGTCGCCCGCGCTGACCCGGCCCTGCGCCACCACGGCCCGGAACGCGGTGGCGAACCGGCAGCCCAGCGCGGCCGCCGTGGCGAACGGGACGGCGTCGCTGAGGCGGACCAGATTGACCTCGGCGTGATGCACGACGACGAGGTCGGCGAACGAGCCCCAATGCGTGAAGCCGGGCTGCTGTTGCCGATGGCAGACCTGCTGATCGCCGGCCAGGCAGGCGGGGCAGGTCCCGCAGGCACAGATGAACGGCGCGGTCACCCGGTCGCCCACCCGCCAGTTGGCGACTCCCGTCCCGACGGCGGCGATCACCCCGGCGAACTCGTGCCCGGGCACGTGCGGCGTACGGATATCGGGGTCGTGCCCGCGCCAGCCGTGCCAGTCGCTGCGGCACAGCCCGGTCGCCTTGACGCCGATGACCACCCCACCCGCGGGCGGCGCCGGATCGGGCACCTCACGCAGCTCCGGAGGCGCGGAGAACTCGTCGTAGACCACCGCCCGCATGCGATCAGCCCAGCCTGGCGGTCGGCGTGGCGGCAGACTCCATCACGAGCCCAGTATGCAGCGTCCGGCCCGGGTGACGAACCGTGCGAGAGTAAGCGCCGAGGCCGGTGGCGGTTCCGCGGCAAGGCATTGCGGACGATGACCTGCGGGCGGCGCGCTCGGCCAGGTCGCGGCCGGTGGTCAGTGTTCCCAGGCGTCGCGTAGGCGGGTTGCCTGCAGTGCCGCGTTTATGCCCAGCCAGCGCAGCGGCTCCGGCTCCCAGCGGCGGGAGCGGTGACCCACCCAGGGGAGCTTGGTCAGCTCGGTCTCCTGGCCCAGGATCAGGTCCGCCAGGGTCCGGCCGGCCAGGTTCGACGCCGCCACGCCGTCGCCTACGTAGCCGCCTGCCCAGGCCAGGCCGCCGGTCAGGCCGACCGAGGGCATCCAGTCGCGGGGGATGCCCAGCGGGCCGCCCCATTCGTACGCGATCGGGGGGTTGATCTCGAACAACTCGGTCAGGGCGTGGCGCAGTGCCGCGAACACCGACGGCACCAGGTCGTAGGACGGGTCGACCCGGGAGCCGAAGTGGTAAGGCGCACCCCGGCCGCCGAACACCAGCCGGTCGTCGGCGGTGCGCTGGCCGTACACGATCAAGTGCCGGTGGTCTGTGAACGTCTCGCGGCGGGCCAGGCCGATCCGCTCCCACACCGGTGCCGGCAGCGGCTCGGTGGCGATGATCAGCGAGTAGATCGGGGCCAGCACCCGCCGGTGTCCCGCCAGCCCGGCCGTGTAGCCCTCGAGCGCGCGGACCACCACGTCCGCGCGGATCGTGCCGTGCGCGGTGACCACCTCGCCGTCCGAGATCCGGGTCGCCGGGGTGTCCTCGTAGATCGTCACGCCGCGGCGTTCGACCGCCTCGGCCAGGCCGCGCACCAGCAGCGCCGGCTGCAACGCGGCGCAGTCCGGGCTGTACGTGCCGCCGAGCACCCCGGTCGCGCCGCAGATCTCGCGGGTCTCGGCGGCGGAGCGGAAACTCAACGGCGACGCCTGGGCCCGGCGCAGCTGAGCGGGGGTGCGGGCCAGCGAGATCGTGCCGCCCTTGGCGAAGCGGCAGTCGATCCCCTCGGCCTCGGCCACCCGGCCCACCTCGTCGACGGTGCCGGCCAGGGTCCGGTACAGCGCAGCGGCGGGACCGGCGCCGTAGTGCCGGGCCAGCTTGGACTCCGCCACCGGGAACAGCCCGGAACACCAGCCGCCGTTGCGGCCCGACGCGCCGAAGCCGCAGTACGCCGACTCGACGACCGCGATCCGCAGCCTCGGATCCAGCACCGACAGGTAGTACGCCGTCCAGAGCCCGGTGAAGCCGCCGCCGACGATGGCCACGTCGGCGCTCCGGTCGCCGGGCAACTGGGCTCTGCGCGCGAAGGCGGGCAGGCTGTCCAGCCAGAACGACGGGCGGGCGCTCAGAGCCGGGTCCATGCCTCGGTCAGCACCGTACGCAGGATCTGCTCGATCTCGGCGAAGTGTGACTCCTCGCAGATCAGCGGGGGAGCCAGCTGGACCACCGGATCGCCGCGGTCGTCGGCGCGGCAGTACAGCCCGGCCTCGAACAGCGCCTGGGACAGGAAGCCGCGCAGCAGCCGGTCGGACTCGTCGTCGTTGAACGTCTCCTTGGTCGCCTTGTCCTTGACCAGCTCGATGCCGTAGAAGTAGCCGTCGCCGCGGACGTCGCCGACGATCGGCAGGTCGTTCAGCCGGTCCAGATACGACCGGAACAGCGCCGTGTTCGCCCGGACGTGCCCGTTGAGATCTTCCCGCTCGAAGATGTCCAAGTTGGCCAGCGCGACCGCGGACGCCACCGGGTGGCCGCCGAAGGTGATGCCGTGCGCGAACGACGCTGACCCCTTGAGGAACGGCTGGACCAGCCGCTCCGAGGCGATCATCGCGCCCAGCGGCACGTATCCGGAGGTCAGCCCCTTGGCGCAGGTGATGATGTCGGGCTGGTAGCCGTAGCGCTGCGAGCCGAAGTATTCACCCAGCCGGCCGAACGCGCAGATCACCTCGTCGGAGACGAGCAGCACGTCGTAGCGGTCGCAGATCTCGCGGACCCGCTGGAAGTAGCCGGGCGGCGGCGGGAAGCAGCCGCCCGAGTTCTGCACCGGCTCCAGATAGACGCAGGCGACCGTCTCGGGGCCCTCGAACTCGATGGCCTCGGCGATCCGGTCCGCCGCCCAGACGCCGAACTCCTCCTCGGTCATCGACTCGTCGCCGCGCCGGTAGTAGTTCGTGTTCGGCACCCGGAACGTGCTCGGCACCAGCGGCTCGAACTGCTGCTTCAGGCTCGGCAGGCCGGTGATCGACAGGGCGCCCATGGTGGTGCCGTGGTAGGCGACCGCGCGCGAGATCGCCTTGGTCTTCATCGGCTTGCCGGTCTGCTTGAAGAAGCTGCGGGCCAGCTTCCACGCGCTCTCCACCGCCTCGGAGCCGCCGGTGGTGAAGAACACCCGGTTCAGGTCGCCCGGCGCCAGCCCGGCCAGCCGCTCGGCCAGCTCCGCCGCGGTCGGGTGGGCGTACGACCAGACCGGGAAGTAGGCCAGCTCGGCCGCCTGCTTGGCGGCGGCCTCGGCCAGCTCGGTGCGGCCGTGCCCGGCCTGCACCACGAACAGGCCGGACAGCCCGTCCAGGTAGCGCTTGCCGTTCTGGTCCCAGATGTACGGCCCCGAGCCGCGCACGATCACCGGCACCTCGGCGGCGTCCGCCCCGGTGTACGACGACAGCCGGGTGAAGTGCATCCAGAGATGGTCGCGGGCGGCGGTGGACAGCTTCTCGTCGTTCATCTGGTTCCCCACGCGTAGGACTGTTTCGCGAGCTTCAGATACATGAATGTCTCCGTGACGGTGACGCCCTTGACGGTGCGGATGGCGTCATTGAGCAGGCGCAGCAGGTGGTCGTCGTCGGTGCAGACCAGCTCCACGAGCAGGTCGTAGCCGCCCGCGCAGACGACGACGTAGTCGACCTCGGGGATGGCGGCGAGTTGGTCGGCGGCCGCCCGCAGGTCGCCGACGACCTTGACGCCGACCATGGCCTGCCGGGCGAAGCCGAGGGTCAGCGGGTCGGTGACCGCCACGATCTGCATCAGGCCACCGTCCAGCAGCCGTTGCACTCGTTGCCGGACGGCCGCCTCCGACAGCCCGATGATTTTCGCCAGCGCGGCGTACGACATGCGTCCGTCCCGCTGCAGGTGCTCGATGATCTGCTTGTTGGTCTCGTCCAGCGCCAGCTCCGTCACGCTGCGATTTTTCCCAATCGATCGGTCTGGGGCAATGGATTCCATGGTTAGGTTTGAGCTGGTCGAGTGATTCCGTAGCCGGCTCGCGCGGCGACCAGCCGGAGTGTGCCGGCGGCGCGGAGCTGACCATGCGAACCGTCCCAACAGAGCGTGTACCTGCGTTTATCGCAGATTTTTGGCCTCTTGACAAGTGTTTCCGTAGCTATAGCGTGCCTGTAACACGGTTTCGGTCACGTAAGCGGGGTCTAAGAAGGGCGCTGCACATGCGCGTACTGATGGTCGGCGCCGGCGGGGTGGGCGGCGCCGCGACGGGCATCGCGGCCGGCCGGGAGTTCTACGAGCGGTTCCTGGTCGCCGACTACGACCTCGACCGGGCCGCCAAGGTCGTCGCCAAGCTCGGCGACCCGCGCTTCGCCGCCGCGCAGGTGGACGCATCCTCGGCCGACGCCGTGGCGGCGCTGTGCCGCGAGCACGGGATCACCCACGTGCTCAACGCCGTCGACCCGCGCTTCGTCATGCCGATCTTCCACGGCGCCTTCGCCGCGGGCGCCGACTACCTGGACATGGCGATGTCGCTGTCGCATCCGGATCCGGATCATCCGTACGAGAAGACCGGGGTGAAGCTCGGCGACGAGCAGTTCGCGGTCGCCGGCGCCTGGCAAGCGGCCGGCCGGCTGGCGCTGGTCGGGATGGGCGTCGAGCCCGGCCTCTCGGACGTCTTCGCCCGCTACGCCGCCGACCACCTGTTCTCCCGGATCGACGAGATCGGCATCCGGGACGGCGGCAACCTGGTCGTCGACGGCTACGACTTCGCGCCGTCGTTCTCCATCTGGACGACCATCGAGGAGTGCCTCAACCCGCCGGTCATCTTCGAACGCGGCCGCGGCTGGTACACCTGCGAGCCGTTCGCCGAGCCCGAGGTCTTCGACTTCCCCGGCGGCATCGGCCCGGTCGAGTGCGTGCACGTCGAGCACGAGGAGGTGCTGCTGATCCCGCGCTGGGTGGACGCCGGCAAGGTCACCTTCAAGTACGGGCTGGGCGCCGAGTTCATCGACGTGCTGAAGACCCTGCGCAAGCTCGGCCTGGACCGCACCACGCCGGTCCGGGTCGGCGGCGCCTCGGTGTCGCCCCGCGACGTGGTGGCCGCCGTGCTGCCCGACCCGGCCACGCTGGGCCACCGGATGACCGGCGCGACCTGCGCCGGGACGCTGGTCACCGGCCTCGACAAGGCGGGCGAACCGGCCCGGGTGTATCTCTACCACGTCGTCGACAACGAGTGGTCGATGCGCGAGTACGGCTCGCAGGCCGTGGTCTGGCAGACCGCGGTCAATCCGGTCATCGCGCTCGAGCTGCTCGCCGGTGGCGCCTGGGCGGGCGCGGGGGTGCTCGGCCCCGAGGCGTTCGACGCGGTGCCGTTCCTCGACAAGCTGGTCGAATACGGCAGCCCCTGGCAGTCGCGGGAGCAGTAGTCACCGCCGCCTCCCTCAGGCTGCCTTGGCTACGGCAGTAGGGCCGCTTCTAGGATCTCCAGGCCGCGGTCCACCTCGCTCTCCGAGATCACCAGGGGTGGCAGAAACCGCAAGACATTTCCGTACGTTCCACACGTGAGCACCAGCAGCCCGGCCGCGTGACAGGCTCGCGCCACCGCCCCGGCTCGGGCCGCGTCCGGCTCCGGGCCGGTCGCCGTGCTGGTGCCCGGCTTGATCAACTCGATGGCGATCATCGCGCCCCGGCCGCGTACCTCGCCGATGCCCGGGTCACGCTCGGCCAGGCCGCGCAGCGCGGGCACCAGCTGCCCCTCGATCGCCCGGGCGGCCGCGTTCAGATCCAGCTCGTGCATCGTCTCGATGGCGGCCAGCGCGGCCGCGCAGGCGATCGGGTTGCCGCCGTACGTGCCGCCCAGCCCGCCCGGGTGCACGGCGTCCATCAGCTCGGCCCGGCCGACCACACCGGCCAGCGGCAGCCCGCCGGCCATGCCCTTGGCCGTGGTCACCAGGTCGGGCACGACGCCCTCGTGCTCGCAGGCGAACCAGTCGCCGGTCCGGCAGAAGCCGGTCTGGATCTCGTCGGCCACGAACACGGCCCCGGCGCCGCTCGCCCACGCCGCGATCGCGGGCAGGAAACCGGGGGCCGGCACCACGAAGCCGCCCTCGCCCTGGATCGGCTCGATCAGCACGGCGGCCACGTTCGCGGCGCCGACCTGCTTCTCGATCATGTCGATCGCCCGAGCGGCCGCCGCCGGCCCGGACAACCCGCCGTCGCGCAGCGGGTAGGACATCGGCACCCGATACACCTCCGGCGCGAACGGACCGAACCGGTGCTTGTACGGCATCGACTTCGCGGTCAACGCCATCGTCAGGTTGGTCCGGCCGTGGTAGGCGTGGTCGAAGACGACGACGGCCTGCCGCCCGGTAGCGTGCCGGGCCACCTTCACCGCGTTCTCGACCGCCTCGGCGCCCGAGTTGAACAGCGCGGCCCGCTTGTCGAAGCCGCCGGGCGTGAGCGTCGCCAGTTGCTCGCAGACCGCCACGTACGACTCGTACGGGGCGACCATGAAGCAGGTGTGGGTGAACCGCTCGACCTGGGCCTGCACCGCCGCGACGACCCGGGGCGCGGAGTTGCCGACGCTGGTCACCGCGATCCCGGAGGCGAAATCCAGCCACTGCCGGCCGTCCACGTCGGTCAGGCTGCCGGCCGCCGCCGTGTCCACATAGGACGAGATCACCGAGCTGACGCCGCGGGCGACGGCGGCGGTGCGGCGCTTGTGCAGTTCTTCCGACGGGGCGGTCACGGCTCAGGCCTCCAGGCTGTGCATGACGTGCTTGATCCGGGTGTAGTCCTCCAGCCCGTACACGGAAAGGTCCTTGCCGTGCCCGGAATGCTTGAAACCGCCGTGCGGCATCTCCGCGACCAGCGGGATGTGGCAGTTGACCCAGACGCAGCCGAAGTCCAGCCGGCGGGTCATCCGCATCGCCCGGCCATGATCCTTGGTCCAGACCGAGGAGGCCAGGCCGTACTCGACGCCGTTCGCCCAGCGCACGGCCTCGTCCTCGTCGGTGAACCGCTGCACGGTGATGACCGGCCCGAACACCTCGTCCTGGATCAGCTCGTCGTCCTGCCGCAGGCCCGAGATGACCGTGGGGGAGTAGAAGTAGCCCCGGTCGCCCACCTTCTTACCGCCCGCGTCCAGCGACGCGTGCTCGGGCAGCCGGTCCACGAAGCCGCTGACCCGGGCGAACTGGCTCGCGTTGTTCAGCGGGCCGTAGAGCACGTCGGTGTCGCTGGGCGGCCCGGTCCGGGTGCCGCGGGCCTGCTCGGCCAGCGCCGCGACGAAATCGCTGTAGACGCCCGGGCCGGCCAGCACCCGGGTGGCGGCGGTGCAGTCCTGGCCGGCGTTGAAATAGCCGGCCTCGGCGATCGCGGCGGCGGCCGCCTCGATGTCGGCGTCGTCGAAGATCACCACCGGCGCTTTGCCGCCGAGCTCGAGGTGGGTGCGCTTGAGATCCTTCGCCGCGGTGGAGGCGACCTCCATGCCGGCCCGCACCGAGCCGGTGATCGACACCATCTGCGGGGTCGGGTGGCTGACCAGCGCCCGCCCGGTCTCCCGGTCGCCGACCACGACGTTGAGCACGCCCGGCGGCAGGAACTCGGCGGCGATCTCGGCGAGCATGATCGTGCTGACCGGCGTGGTGTCGGACGGCTTGAGCACCACCGCGTTGCCCGCCGCGAGCGCCGGCGCGATCTTCCAGACCGCCATCAGCAGCGGATAATTCCACGGCGTGACTTGGGCGCACACCCCGACCGGCTCGCGCCGCACATAGCTGGTGTAACCCGTCATGTACTCGCCCGCCGAGCGGCCCTCGAGCAGCCGCGCGGCCCCGGCGAAGAACCGGATCTGGTCGATCGCCGGCGGCAGCTCCTCGCTGGCGGTCAGGCCGAGCGGTTTGCCGGTGTTCTCGCTTTCGGCGGCGACCAGCTCGTCGGCCCGCGCCTCGACCGCGTCGGCGAATTTGAGCAGGGCCCGCTGTCGTTCGCCGGGGGTGGTCTCCCGCCACGTCTCGAACGCCCGCGCGGCGGCGGCCATGGCCCGGTCGACATCCGGCGCGCCGGAGACCGGGGCGGACGCGAACACCTCGCCGGTGGACGGATCGATCAGATCCTCGTAGCGTCCGTCGGCGGGCTCGGTGGTGGCCCCGTCGATGAAGTTGTGCAGCATGCGCTTGCCGGTCATGGGGCCTCCCACAGAGTTATCACGCTCCGAGGCACCATCTTTTCATCGAATCCGCACCAGGCAAGGGGTGTGGACAACTGTTTCCGTCGAGCTCGCCGGCTGTGGATAACTCGGGGCCGAGGACGGCGGTCTGGCAGGCTGAGTCCCGAAGTACCGGAGCGAGGAGGACACATGAGCCGGATCGTGGTCACCGGGGGCAGTGGCAAGCTGGGCCGGGCCGTCGTCGCGGAGCTGACCGAGCACGGGAACGAGGTCGTCAACCTGGATGTCGTCCCGGCGCGGTCGACGATCAAGATCGATCTTACCGACTACGGGCAGACCGTCGAGGCGCTGACCGGCATCGACGACAGATACGACAAGGTCGACGCCGTGGTGCATCTGGCCGCGATCCCGGCGCCCGGGCTGACCGCGAACGCGGCCACCTTCCAGCACAACATCACGGTGACCTACAACGTCTTCGCGGCGGCCAAGGCGGCCGGGATCACCAACGTCGTCTGGGCCTCCAGCGAAACCCTGCTGGGCATCCCGTTCGACACCCCGCCGCCGTACATTCCGCTGGACGAGGACTACCCGGCCCGGCCCGAGTCGCGGTACGCGCTGGTCAAACACCTCGAGGAGAGCATGGCGGCGGAGTTCTGCCGGTGGAACCCGCGGCTGAAGATGATCGGCCTGCGCTTCTCGAACGTGATGGAGCCGGCCGACTACGCCGCGTTCCCCTCGTACGACGCGGACCCGAGCGCCCGCCGGTGGAACCTGTGGGGCTACATCGACGCCCGGGACGGGGCCCAGGCCGTCCGCAAGGCCCTGGCCTACGAGGCCACGGGCATGGAGATCTTCATCATCGCGAACGCCGACACGGTGATGAGCCGGGCCAGCGCCGACCTGGCGGCCGAGGTGTATCCCGGCGTCAAGATCACCAAGGAGCTGGGCGAGCACGAGACCCTGCTCTCCATCGACAAGGCCCGCCGCCTGCTCGGCTACGAACCGGCCCACTCCTGGCGCAGCACGGTGGGCTGATCCACTACCCTCCGAGGGTGCCTTATCCGGGACTGGCGCGGAGCCTGACGCCGTGCGGCGCGATCGGCGCCGGGATCTTCGTCGGGGTCTTCCTGGTCGACGGCGCGGTGCACCCCGGCTATGACCCGGTCCGCGACACTGTGAGCGAGCTGGCGCTGGGCCCGTGGGGCTGGGTGCAGGTCGCGAACTTCCTGGTCACCGGGGTGCTGATGATCGCGTTCGCGGTCGGGCTGGCCTGGACGCTGCGCTCGGGCCGGGCATACCGGTGGACCCCGCGCCTGATCGCCGCGTTCGGGGCGGGTCTCGTCCTGGCCGGCGTCTTCGTCACCGACCCGGTGCCGGCCGAGACCCCGAGCTGGCACGGCCGCCTGCACCTGGCGGCCTCGCTGCTGGCCTTCGGGGCGCTGACGGCGGTCTGCTTCGTGGTCGCCCGCCGCTTCCCGGACCGGCGCTGGGCCTGGTATTCCCGGGCCACCGGGGTGGCCCTCCCGGTGCTGTTCGTCGCGATGGGCGCGGGCCCGGCCGCGACGACCGGGCTGCTGCAGCGGGCCGCGATCATCGTCGGCTGGAGCTGGCTCGCCGCGATCTCGCTGCGGGCGTGGCTCGGCCAGGCCCGGCACGCGCTTTCAACGCCCGGCTAGCTCTCGGGTGCTCGGCCAGCTTGGGTGCTCGGCTGGTTGTCCTGCGCTCGGCCAGCCTGGGTGCTCGGCTGGTTCTCGGGTGCTCGGCTGATCTCTCGGATGGCCCGCTGGGTTCTCGGGTGCTTGGCTAGCTCTCAGGTGACTGGCCTGGCGGCCGATGGTCCGCCCGTGATCGACGACCTCGAGGCCGAGTACTGGGCGCGGCAGATTCGCATCGGTGCCGCCATCGGTGCCGGTGTCACGCTGCTCGGCGCCGTGCACGTGGCCGTCGACTGGCCCCTGGCGCTGCGCTGGTGGGCGCTGCCGACCGCCGCGTTCGCCCTGCTTCAGGCGGTCGGGCTGGTCCTGCCCTGGGCGCGGTTCGTGCGCCGGCGGGCCATCCGCGTGGGGCTGATCGTCGGGTGGATCACCCACCTGCCGGTGCTTTACCTGTTCGCCTCGATCGACCCGCACGGGCGGATGCTCTACGTGCCCGGGGCGACCCTGGCCCTGGTGACCGTGTCCGCTTTGCACTCGCCGCGGGTGGTGGCCGGGCTCGGGGTGGCCGCGGTCGGCGGCTACCTGCTGCTGCTCCCGCGGCTGACCGCGACGAATCTCTCGTACGTCGGCATGGTTGTGGTGTTGATGGTGAGCATTGTGATCGTCAACGCGGTCAACGCGCAGAGCCGCCGCCGGCTGGACCAGCGGCGCCGGTCCACCGAGCACCGCACCGAGCTGCTGCTGGAGGCCTCCTCCGACGCGGTGATCGCGATCGGGATCGGCGGCGACATGCGCTATGTCAGCCCGTCGGCCGAAGCGCTGCTGGGCGGCGGCGCCACGGCCATCACCCCGGCCGGGATCGGTGGGCTCGTGCATCCCGACGACCTGGACCGCGCGGTCGCCTGGTGGCAGGCGTTGCAGGCCGCGCCGGCCGGGCACAAGGGCCGGACCGAGGCCCGCGTACGCCAACCCGACGGCTCCTGGGCCTTCCTCGACGTCATCGGCACCAACCGGGCCGAGGACCCCGACCTGACCGCGTTCGTGATCAGCCTGCGCGACATCGGCACCCGGCGCGCGCTCG
>Ga0307513_10008539_pt1 | contig 13090 bp, 10 predicted proteins | sample 15_EM_MG_FD_202174 | JGI IMG/M metagenome (GOLD analysis project Ga0307513, IMG submission 202174) | Populus trichocarpa ectomycorrhiza microbial communities from riparian zone in the Pacific Northwest, United States - 15_EM | ecosystem: Host-associated > Plants > Roots > Unclassified | place...
GACTTGAAATCTTATGCTCGTTTCTCCCAGGTGACGGCGTACCCCTTTGTCATCCGGGAATATATCCTTCTGGTCCTTCACCCCGACCTTTTCCTTCCCGACAATCGTCCCATCTCGATCAACACCAACCGTGAACTCCGAGTTCCCGGTCAAGCTCCCCCTCCTGTGTCCGATAAATCCTCATGGGTTTCCTACTATTCTGAACCTGATAGCCCCTACCTCATAGATTCATCCGAGCAAAGGTGCGGGCCATTTGGTTACGTCTCCCGCCGTGAGCCTAAGGACGCTCTCTCCGTCTTCTCCCTGTTGGTTAATGCCAACTCGAAGCTCCAAGGTGTTGCGAACCGACGCCACCTCCATCCTGCTCTCTTACAATATATTGGTGCTGTTAAGGGTGCCATTGCCGCCATATTCTTCGTCCCCCGTGAGGTTCAGCTCTCGGACAAAATTTCATCGTCAACTCCGCCTGTACCCCCCCTCACATCGGCACAACGTTCCAACGTCTCCACTCCACCCTCACCTGCTAGACCTCATGGAGATAGCGACGATCCCCATGGACAAGATGCTGCAGATCCTGATTACCAAAGCGGTGGAGCTGAGGAAGGCTACTCCGACTTGGACTTCGAAGACCCTTACCAGGACTCTGGGGAAGACGACTCCGAGGAAGATGACTCTGAGGAAGATGACGAACCGGATACAATCAACGGACTCACCTTTTCCGAAATGGAGACGGTTCTGCAGCGAGTGTCGGATGGCGATCTTTCACCAGAGGAACGAGCAGAGGCTGCGATGCTGATGCTCGGGATGGCAGGAGGTGAATTCTCGTCGATATTCACCCCCGAAACCCCTTCTGATGTAGAGAATCAGGTCCGACTAGACGTCCACAGGCGCTCTCCCCGTTGATTGAAGATCATGTGTAGGCAGAATACGTCCAACCCGGCCTCCCAGGAGAGTCACCGCGTGAGGCGTAGGGTGTGTTCCCACAGTTAGTGTCTCCACCTGTGTAAAGCAATACTTACTTTTCCAATTTGCGTTTCTGGCTTCTGGCACGCCGCCATCAACTGTAGGCTCTGTGTTGGCTCCTACAGTCCAGTACTTTGGGAAATCATTCTCATGTATGATTATTTGTCGTATGTATGCGATCTGTGATAATGGAGAACATCGATAACCGAATTCTTACAATTTCTTACCGTGTTCGAGTCCCGACCGGATTAGCGTCCAAAGGGTTGCGGATGCGGCAGCGGTCATGAGACTTTTGCGTCCGCCGATCCGAGTCCGGCTCTGTCACCATTGAATTATGAATGTGTTCTTTACAGGCCCATGGAACGTTCTTGCCATGAGCTTAGATGGTGCCGGTGTCTTGATTATCTTATATGTTCTACTGCGGTTGTTCACCACGCCTGGGGCTTGAGTGCTTGAGCTTCGAGAAATAAACACCGTCATTGTTGTGCGTCGGTTCGGTTCATTGCGCTTAAGCCGAAGCGAAGACCGGCAGGACTTGTTGAAATTAGCCAAACGTCCGAATCGTGGGGGCGAGGAACGACTGCAACCTCAGCAACTGTTGGTGTTGTTTCGATACTTAAAGTCCTATTTTCACTGGTCTACGCCATGCGAAGGGCCTCAGATATCGAGGGATAACCCTCTGTTACTGACATCCTTCTACGACATTTAGAGACGCGTCTGTTCTTACGGGTGGTCGCTCGTTGGAAGAGAAGGATACTCGGGCTCCAAGTGGTGCATTCTGTGCGTGTCCTGGTGTGATTAGGAGGGTGTAATTGACAGCGTGATGTGGCAATTTTCGTCAAGTAAGACGCAGAGGGTTGAAGTGGGAGCGGGGACATGATACTTCAATCTCCCCAGTCCTAGAGGTTCCAGAATAGTTGTACATTGTCTGTCATTGTTATTGGTTGGATTACACGCGCTACTACGATTGGTTACACCGTCAAATTTTCTGGAACTTCCAGATCTGGTCATCGCCACCAGTCTCATCACGGAGTTCAACGGGATCGCTATAGTCGTCGCCGGACAGGGTGACGAACAAGGGTCTCTCTTGCAAGATGATGCTGTAATTTGATCTTAAGCAAAGGCAGGTCGCCTGGGGTCGATTCAACGTACCGGAAATGATCGGGTCCGTGATCTTCGCCGGCGGGGACGACTACGAAGAACTTTTCGGAAGTGCTTCCGATCATTTTGACGCCATCTCTAGGCTCGCCATCATGCTCGCCATCATAGTTGAGGTAATCACCGGACGCCTCGTTAAAGATTGCCCAAAAGATGTTTCCAGGCATCGAAGACATCCGCATAGATGGCCAAGGGTCATCCATAGGCTTCGCAGTCCACTGAAGAGATTGAGATTAGATTGACGGCTAGGAGGTGGAGGGCGTGGCCACGGGTCATACCCTCTGGTTGTCCCTTCCGTGGTACGGGTAGCCGACGATAGAAACGCGGTCTACACCAGAAAGGTCGAGGGCATTTCCCGACTTCTTGTTGGTAATGGCGTAATTGCAAAATCGCTGCAACATATCGATGCTGGGTGGGGGGTAAGGAGCCTGAACAGAGCTTTATATAGGCCCAGAGACGGCCCCTGCTGTTCCGCCGTGGAGTAAATCGACCGCTGGCCCTGGACTCCGAGTGACTAAAACTATCTCCACGAGCCGTTGGTTGTCAGTCGTGTTCCCATGGCTGTCAATTGGTTCATGCTTCCCCGTGTCAAGAACGGGGGTTCGTTTATTTCGTAGTCATCGTCCAGTATCCGTGAAACATGGAAGTTGGGGTGTGAACGTAATTGTGCACCGGCGATTCAATATCCGGGGTACCAACAACACCCTCAAAGGCGTCATAAACTTTGAAGCGGAGTCGAGTGCGCGGTCACGAGCTTTTTCCTATGCGAGAGTGGGCATCCTAAAGGCGCGTGGTTTGTTGGATCCTGAGAACGGCTGGCAGACTAATGGCGCCTACGGATATCTACAACGTCGGGTGATATCAAGCGATATCGATAGGTCGCAAATCACTCCATGCCCTGAGGAGGAGGGATCTCAACGTGCGAGGGGAGGTCCGTGGAATTCATCGATCTCCATGTTGTTGGAGTTTACCGAACCCACCCTTCAGGAACTTTGCGAAAAAGGAAAGAGCATTTATGGTCTTCCTCCTCCTACGATATACGTTGGAGATTGATTCGAAATCCGCCGAACGCCCGACATTCATGCTGGAACGGATGGGTGGGGGTGTCATGCGCCCCAGAGGTGATCTCTGCGTCGTCCTCCACATACGTAAGCGAGACGATGACTATATGCCACATTCTCCTGCGGGTATGCAACAGAAGGATTAAGGATGCAGCTGCATGCAGTATACTTACCTTGCCAGGGTTCGGGAGTGAGGCCCAGGAGACAACCTGGCCCCAGTCACACCATCCCCCTCCAAGGGTCGACCTGCGCAGTCGAACATCGGCCACCTCTGCCCCGACGTTTTCGGTACGAGTGTTTAAGAAAACGACGGAGCGCCGCCAAGTCGGGAACGCGCACCTACGTCGCACGTGTCACGGCTTACGACCTGAACCCCACAACGTGCAGTGGGGTAAACGTATCGGAAGCGTCGGTGTGGTGATGGATGGTACCGTTACGAGTGCGAACAACGGTCGAGAACATATACGTTATGACAGGTGCCCGACTAGGGTCCAGGCTGCCATTTCGCAGGTTCAACAATATCAGTAATCTGGAGCAATATCAGGATAAAAGTTACGCAAAGGTTACTCATTGATTGGCTTCTCTGAGTTGGCGAAAGGCTCACAGAATATCGCGATGGTGTATGACAATCGGGTTTGAGGGAGAGAGACCACCGGGTCACATTGGGACCGTCAGATTGCCTCCAGTGAGGATTTTGGCTTGCCGACATTGAACCGACGAGATCGATCTTGATCATGCGACTGGCGGACCGGAGGCGGCCCCCCGCTTCCAGTGGCATCCCAGGTTGCGATGCCCTACAGATCCAAAAGCAGGAAAGGATTGGGCGAACGAGAGGTATGGGAATTGGAATCGTGAATCAGCGTTACCTGTGATAACTTCAAGAACGTGGACGATGAGGGTAAACGAAACAGGATACCACGAACGAAGACGAGAGTTGTATTGGAATTTACAGAACGTGGGAAGGGACCGTTAAGGGTCCCAAACACACACCCACTCTCCCTCACCATTGCCATCACTTTCTTTCATGGTCAAGATCCAAAGGCAACTGTACGTTGCGATTGTTATCGATCGATACACATGGACCACTGCGACCGCTGCCAAAAATCAGGTCGTAGACGTCCACAGGCGCTCTCCCCGTCAATCGAAGATCACGTCACGGTGTAGGTGGATACGTCCAACCCGGCCTCCCAGGAGAGTCATCACCCGGTAACCCGTGTGAGGTGTGGGATGGGTTCCGATAGTGTCTCCGTCTTTGTGCAGCAGTGCTAAACATTGATCCACCAAATGTTGGTGTTGTTTCTATGCTTAAACTCCTGTTTCTACTGATCTACGCCATGTGAAGGGCCTCAGATATAAAGGGACAAAACTTGGTTATTGGCGCCCTTGTACGACATTTGTAGACGCGTCTATTCTTACGGGCAGTCGCTCGTTGGGAAAGAAGGATACTCGGACTCCAACTGGTACATTCTGTGCGTGTCCTGGTATGATTAGGAGGGTGTAATCGACAACGCGCTGCAATCTCCCCAGTCCTGGAGGTTCCAGAATGGTTGTACATCGTCTGTCATTCTTATTGGTTGTAATACACACGTTACTACGATTGATTATACTGTCAAACTTGCTGGAACTTCCAGACCTGGTCCTCGCCACCAGTCTCATGACGGAGTTCAACAGGATCATTACTGTCGACGCCGGACAGGGTGACGTACAGGTCGCTCCGTGGCAAGAAGATGCTGTAATCCGATCTTAAGCAAAGGCAGGTCGCCTGGGGTCGATTCAACGTACCGGTAATGATCGGGTTCGTGATGACGGCGAGCATGATTACGGAGAACATTGGGGAAGGGGTTCCGATCATTTTTTTTTTTTTTTTTTTTGAAGGGTTGACATTGTTAAGTGGTCATACTACATCAGGTACAGGCCCTACACGGGCTGTTTACTGGGAAGGGTTTTTGTAACTACGATCGAGACTGATATGGGCGAAACCTTGGCCCCACCAACACCGGCGGGTAGAACTATGAAAAAAATAAAAAGATGAGTCGAGAGACACTGGATGCAATGTCCAGACCAGGAGGGGGCATGGATTCGCTAATCGCGCCCCCCTGGAGAGGACCCAGTGTCGGGGTCGGCAGAATATGCCCCTGTCGAATGCGGGCACCGACTATACCTGGAGAGGTCGGGTGTTTGGGGTAGGATCACAGGTGATCCAGGCAGATCGGAGACGATCCGCGGGGGAGGGGCTGACCGCCAGCCCCATTGATGATTTAGAGAGCCTTTTACGGTGGATCCGGGTCCTCTGCATGAGACCCTCCATCGACGCCCCACCTCGAGGGTGAGGGGTCAGTCCGTGGGAATGTTACCGGATTGATGTGGTAACAAACCAAGGCGCGGTGGGGGTTCCGATCATTTTGGCGCCATCTCTGGGCTCGCCATCAGAGTTGAGGCAACCACCGGACGTCTTGTTAAGGAGTGCCCAACAGTGGTCTTTAGGCATCGAAGTCCACTGAAGAGTTGAGATTAGATCGACGGCTAGGAGGTGGAGGGCGTGGCTACGGGTCATATGGGGACCGGCAACCCCCCCTTGTCACGTGTGATGATTTCAAATTGCCTCACAGTGGGGGCGATCAGGCATTCTTCTGAACTTTTTCAGTGCACGTATAAAACAGGAAAATCGGGTTAGATGCACGGAAATAGCACGCAGCGAGATATCGTGTCTATGCCTAACATGATTTTTTCAGAAAGATAAAACTCGGCGTGAAATGCTTACCCCGGCGGTTTTGAAACACATACCCTTTCTCGGCGGTCGGGATGTTATAGATGTTGAATTAACACCACCACCCAGGCCGTCGAGCACCCCGCCTGAGATCGCGCCCGAGACCACTGGAGAACCATGCATAAAAACTTTGGGTAGGTTTCCTCATCCCTTATGTCCGAGATATGACCGACGTCGTCGGGGGGAGAGTTGTCCATATGCCCCTGTCCGGGTGGAGTTTCTTCACCTGTCTCGATCACCGGGTTGGGGGGTGTTCCAAAGAAAACATGAATTCCTTTTGTTTGAGGTAGTTTTTCCCTAAAACCATGTTAGGCAGTTAAAGTACGATATGCCTCCTTGCGGTATATGTTTTAAAGTCGTTTGTGGCACGCAGCACCTTAATGTGAAAGAGTTCATGAAAATGTGTAACGATTTGGGTGTGTGGGAAATCACGCGCGGAATCAAATTTTGGCAGAGGGTTGCCGGTCCCCAGGTCATACCTTCTGGTTGTCCCTTCCGTGGTACGGGTAGCCGATGATAGAAATGCGGTCTACACCAGAAAGGTCGAGGGCATTTCCCGACTTCTTGTTGGTAATGGCGTAATCGCAAAAATCCTGCAACATATCGATGCTGGGTGGGGGCGGGGTAAGGAGCCTGAACAGAGCCTTATATAGTCCCAGAGACGGTCGCTGCTGTTCCGTAAATCGACCGGTGGTCCTGGACTCCGAGTGACTAAAACTATCTCCACGAGTCGTTGGTTGTCAGTCGTGTTCCCATGGCTGTCAATTGGTTCGCACTTGCTGGTGTCAAGAACAGGGGTTCCGTTCATCTCGTGGTTATTGTGCAGTGTCCGTGAAACATGGAAGCTAAAGTGCGAATGTAATCGTGCACCGGCGATTCAATATCCAGGGTACCAGCAACATCCTCAAAAACGTCATAAACCTTGAAGCGGAGTCGAGTGCGTGGTCACGAGCTTTTTCCGATGCGAGAGCGGGCATCCTAAAGGCGCGGTTGGTTGGATCCCGAGGATGGCTGAAGCGCTGAAGCGCTGACGAACTAATGGCGTCTACGGATATCGAAATATTCGATACGATCGCGTGGCTCACAGGCATCAACCTTATTGGCGTCAACAGAGTCATTCTGTTTGACCCAGGTATTTCAAGACGCTCTGGATTGCCTTTTAACGTCTGACTCGAGAATCCAGATTGGAACCCGGCCGCTTGCCAACAAACCCTTGCACGAGTCTGGCGTGATGGGCACAAGAGCCTGAGTGTGAGTTACCTTCGCGTTTCATTCTTATCGCCGACAGGGCTCAGACCATCTCCCTCTAGGTTTTGTCTATCGTTTCATTTCGACCGGAACCATTGAAAAGAAAATATTTCAACGCCAAGCCAACAAACACGCCTTGTCTTCAGCGGTTGTCGACGAGAAAGAAGACACAGAACGACACTTCTCGTTGGACGCTCTCAGACAACTCTTCCAGTTCAACCAGAATACCCTTTGCGAGACACATGATACGTTAAAATGCAAGAGATGCAAGAATGGGAGGCAAACTGTCAGGTCTCCAGAGTTGTTGTACGGCAGCTTCAGCTTCAGGAGTGGAACGATCCCGGATGAATTGATCATTTAGCCGACCGGGTTTGCGCAAACCACCAAACACGAAAACTGTCCAATTCTACGCCATGACAACAATAACCCTATCGAGCGACCATGTCGCTAGACCCCCAACTTCAAGTGCTGTGGTCTAACCCGAAACTTCTCGCTGCTGGGGCGGTTGTCCTCGCCGTTGCCACTCAAACCTTGTACAAGAAGCGAAAACGGGTGCAGAGGGCAGAGCCCCAATGGTCTCGCACCTCATTCCATGGGTGGGGTCTGCGTTGGAAATCGGGGGAGATCCAGACACGTTTTTCAATCACGCACAGTACGCTCGGTTCCTATCAAGAAGCTGCTGACCTGTTTTCAGGATGAAATATGGAGACGCGTTCGCGATGAAGGCGTTTGGGAGGGCCGTTTGGGATCTACTAGAGAAGGAAGGTTCCAGGTTCGAAGGCGTCAGCACACCTCTACGTGATTTCATCCTACCCGTGCTCTATCAAGCCTCCGCCTATGCTTCCTTCGGCCGTTCATGCCCAGTCCTGGAATCGTACGAACCATTTACCGACTTCGACAGAACTTTCCACTTGTTGCTTGCCGGTATCCCTCGTATTTTCTTGAGAAAACATATCAGAGGGCTGGACACGATGCATGAGCTGTTTGAGAAGTATTTTGACGATCCTCACGAGGATGCTTCGGAATTGGTGTTGAAGAACGAGCAGGTGATATGCAACCAGGGCTACGCATATTTTCACTTGACGTCTACAGGAAAATCTGGGTTATTTCGGTTGTCCTGGTATGATTAGGAAGGTGTAATTGACAACGTGATGTGGTGACTTTCGTCAAGTAAGACGCAGAGGGTTGAAGTGGGGGCGGGGTCATGATACTGCAATCTCCCCAGTCCTAGAGGCTCCAGAATAGTTGTACATTGTCTGTAATTGTTATTGGTTAGAGTACAGGCGCTACTACGATTGATTGCACCATCAAACTTCCTGGAACTCCCAGATCTGATCCTTGCCACCGGTCTCATGGCAGAGTTCAACAGGAGTACTACTGCCGTCACTGGACAGGGTAACGTACAGGTACCGGTTACTTATTAGTGAGATGCTGTAGTCCAATCTTCGGTTGCGTTAGACCAGTTTGCTGGAACTTCCAGATCTGGTCCTCACCACCAGTCTCACGGCGGAGCTCAACAGGAGTGCAACTGTCGTCACCGGACAGGGTAAAGAACAGGTTACTATATGGCAAGAAGATGCTGTAATCCAATCTTAAGCAAAGGCAGGTCGCCTGGGGTCGATTCAACGTACCGGTAATGATCGGGTTCATGATCTCCGACGGGGATAATTTCCAAGAGCATTGAGGAAGGCATTGCAATCACTTTGACGCCGTCTCTAGGCTCGCCTTCGAAGTTGAGGCAATTACCAGTCGTCCCGCTAAGGATCTTCCAGCGGGTGATTCCACCAGGCGTACCGAACCGCCCGTTACTGGTGTCATACAACAAGGTCCACTGTGAAGATATCGAGATTAGATCGACGGCTAGAAGGTGGGGGGCGTGGCCACGGGCTATACCTCCTGGTTTACCCTTCCATGGTACGGGTAGCCGATGATAGAGATGTGGTCTGTGTCAGAAAGGTCAAGGGCATTTCCCGACTTCTTGTTGGTAATGGTGTAAGTGCAAAGTCCCTGTAACATATTGATGCTGGGTGTGGGGGATACTAACGAGCCTGAACAGAGCTTTATATAGTCCCAGAGACGGTCCCTGCTGTTCCGCCGTGGAGTAAATCGACCGGTGGCCCTGGACTCCAAGTGACTAAAATTATCTCCGCAAGTCGTTGGTTGTCACTCGTGTTCCCATGGCTGTCAATTGGTTCATGCTTGCCGGTGTAAGAACAGGGGTTCCGTTCATCTCGTAGTCCTGTCGTAGTCATTGTGCAGTGTCCGTGAAAATGGAAGCTGAAGCGCGAATGTAATCGTGCACCGGCGGTTCGATATCCGGGGTACCAACAACACCCTCAAAGACATCATAAACCTTGAAGCGGAGTCGCGTGCGGCCACTCCAGCCTGGAATTCGGGGGAGACCTGCGCAGTCGAACATCGGCCACCTCTACCCCGTCGTTTTCGGCATGAGAGTTCAGGACAACGACGGAGCGCCGCCAAGATGGGAACACGCACCAACGCCACACGTGTCAATGCTTATGACCTGAACCCCACAACGTGCAGTGGGGTAAACGTTTCGGAAGCGTCGGTGTAGTGATGAATGGTACCGTTACGAGTGCGAACAGTGGTCGAGAACATATACGTTATGACGGGTGCCCGACTAGGGTCCAGGCTGCCATTTTGCAGGTTCAACGATATCAGCAATTTGGGGCAATATCGGGATGAAAGTTACGCAAAGATTACTCATCGACTGGTTTCTCCGAGTCGGCGAAAGGCTCGCAGAATATCACGATGGTGTATGACAATCGGGCTTGAGGAAGAGGGACCACCGGGTCACGTTAGGACCGTTGGGTTGCCTCCAGTGAGGGTTTTGGCTTGCCGGCCGTGAACCGACGAGACCTATTTCGATCGTGCAACCTGCGGGCCGGAGGTGGCCCGCCACTTCCAGTGACATATCCCGACGGTTGGCATATGACACCACATTGGTATGCCAGCAACGACCATAGGCTGCTAGGGATTCCCATCATCCGTACCAGGGCATTTTTCTCTCGTATCATTAGTGAAGATCGAGTCACGGGCATCCCGGGTTGCGAAGCACTAGAGATCCAAAAGCAGGAAAGGATTGTGCTTTGTTCACGGAACACGGAAGTTAGAGCAGAATTGGAATTATTCACCGGCGAATGGAATGTCCGAGGCATCCTGATGATATCTTCGAGAGTGAAAAATATTGACTCAAGTAGAGCCTCGAGTCAGGATCATCATATACATTTACACCAAGAGATGTGGAGTCGCAGGAAATTAGTCGGGTTGCGAAGAATTACAAGATACAACAGCAGGTAGAAAGGATCGAGCAAGCGAGGTGATGATACAGAAATCCAAGGAGACCCACCCGACGGTGGAACACGGAACCAGTGCCAACCGCAGTAGTGTTAGGGTATGAAAGATAAGAGTAAAAGGTGATATACACGAACGAAAACGGCATCGAAATATGCGGCCAAGCGAGGAGTCGGTTTCGCACGCCCCCATCCCGAGCTATACTCAATGTTGCCATTCAGCCTTTTTGAAAAACCCCCCCAAACGTCTGGACTTTTTTGGGGCGTTGACCAAAGCAAAGTCGTTCGCTTGATCATCGGGACCTCCTAAGAGTGACCTTGGTGCGGTTGTTTCCCTCGACCATTGAGAACCCATCGTAGGAGGTCCCAGCCCGAACGGGTCCCCAAGAGTGTTTTTCCTATCGTCTTTGGGATCAGCGTTCACGGCCAGCTTATTCACAGGGCAGATGGGGATAATCTTCAACGGAGGTGGAGCAGGTTTCCGTTGCCTTCGAGGGAGGCTGCGACTCCTGCTTCTCGGGCGCCGGGCAGGTCCGGGTGTTGTGGTGTTGACGATGAATCGTGTGGCATGGGCCGGGCTGCGAGGGGGTAAAAAGGTCTGCGGAAAGGCGGAAGGAGTTGAAGGAGTAGGGGGAACCGCAATCACGTCCTTGAGAAAACCAGGCTTGAGATGTCTGCCTCGGTTGGGGCGGGAAGGGATTGCCAAGAGGATGTCGGGTGGTTTCACAGACGGAGAGGGAAGGAATATAGAACCAGCGACCGATGAGCATCTCATAGCACGGCCACGAACGAGCTGTTTAGCGGCCTCGTCTGTTACCACCAAAGGACAATAGTGGTACAAATCCGTGTATTTGCTCGAAGGAAGGGAGGAGAGCTCCGAGGGGTCATCTTTCTCGAATTCTTTAAGGTGGTTGAATGTGACCCAACCCTCTGCATTCGAGGATTGTGGGCTAAGTGGAACCTTGTTGGCGGCCAAAAGATGAGTGAACTCCCACTCCTCATCTTGATCCCACCAAATCCCGCCCTGTCCGTCTCGGTGAGCAGTCTCGACGCCCTCAACGATCTTCGCGCCTCCGATCATATTGACCTTGACGGCGGCACCCTCCCGTTTTGCCTTTTCCTCCATGACCTTTTGGATGTTTGACTCGAGGCTACCTCCTTCCATTGCCTGACGCATCTGAGCCTCCTGCTTTACAGTAGGAGGCAAAGCACCCGCATATAACTCCCGTTTTTGCTTCTCGAATGTCCCAGAAGAGTCCCCGGTACATATTATGTGTTTCTTGGACGAGGTAGATACAGAACCTGACACGGTTGGGTCCAAACAACTGGCTGGTTTCTTGGTACAAGCCTGAGACTTGGCTTTGGATTTATTGCCAAGCAAGCGGTTAAGTATTCCAGTTGCATTGGACTTGGTAGTGGACGTTGGTAGGAGAGGGGAGGCAGCAACGTCATGACTGGGGATGTCTATCGTCCGCTTTGAATTGGATATTTCTGGAGTGGTGGGGGTAGAGACATGCACGTTGACAAAGATCGACGCGTATCCAAAAGCAGCGAAGTCAAACTTTGCATCAGCGGGGAAAGGTGTCGTAGGAATGGGATCGGCGGGGGTTCGAGGGGCACCGAAGGAGTGAAATAACGACGCAGACGGTATTCTGCTACTGGTGGAACTGACGGACTGACAGCGAGAACCAGGACGGGTGAGAGAGGGATGACGGAAGGCTTGAAGGAGGGGAGAAGACACAAAGGAGGCGCTGCGGGGAAGGGAGACTCCGGACGCGGGGGTCATCGGTGCGGGGGATCCAGGAGGGACGCTGTTGGCCCAGGCCAAGATAGTACGAGAGTGGTTTACAGGGGAGGTGGGGGCACGTAACGTGTCGCTCACCGCGGCGCGTTTCTTTTTGGGAGGAGGTGGGAGGGCGAGAAACGCGAACTTGGGAGAAGAATCAATCTCGAGGATGACGGAGGACATAGTATCACTAGTTCGGGCGTAACTGCAACCTGAGTAAGTCCCTATGATCGAAGCGCAAAGCCATTGAACACACCTAGTCAACGGTCTAGGCCAGCGGGAACGAGAGGGCTTCGGGGCGTGAAAAAAGCGGAACGGAGGATAGGCCCACGTTTGGGTCGGTTGGAATCACAAGGCTAGCTTGGCGAGGCGGAAACCCCAACCCAGAGGCTCTGACTTATATCCATAGCAGAACAAAACGAGGGGGGATAACCGAGATGACGAGCATTGTCCAGGTCGACCATTGGTGCCCAAATTGGGGCGGAGCCTTGGTCCGGTCACTCTTCGGAAACTGCCGAGATCGCCGGGCGGTCATTATTTCGAGGGCAATTTCCTGAGGGTGGATTAGGTGTTGGTCCCTCTGATACTTAGAGGATATTCTGTCCCGCCATTCAAGGGCTCCCCGCCCTCACAAAATCGTTTGACCCAGGAGCTCCTGCAGCCGACGTCACTCCCCTTGTCTCGGAGATCGTCGTAGCTGCTAATAAATTATGCAAGGTACTTTATGGAGGCAGGTCGAAGGATGGATCACATCCGGACGGACCACGTATGTTCTGTCTCCCCGGACTTCCCG
>Ga0307513_10008540_pt1 | contig 13090 bp, 19 predicted proteins | sample 15_EM_MG_FD_202174 | JGI IMG/M metagenome (GOLD analysis project Ga0307513, IMG submission 202174) | Populus trichocarpa ectomycorrhiza microbial communities from riparian zone in the Pacific Northwest, United States - 15_EM | ecosystem: Host-associated > Plants > Roots > Unclassified | place...
TACCTGTGTCCAAAATTAAAATTAATTAATAAAAAAAAAAGAAGGGAAGAGAGGAAAAAAGGAGAAAGAGGGAGAGTTTTGACTCACAAAGGTATTATCTAAGCTACCGTTCATCGGTGTCCTCGTTTCCCGTGGTGTGCAGGAAACTCCGCAAGCGAAATTTCCTTTATCTGTATTTGGAACGGGCACAGCCACGGAGGTAGTGAATATTCACTAGCGAGTTCACTACTTAATTGTGATACATCCACTGGCTCCCTGTGCACAAAAAAAATTGAGAACAATCTAATGACTGTAGTCAGTATATATACGAGATTTTGAGTGATTTCATGAAGTTTTGAATGAGCCAGAGCATCATCTTTGAAGATCTCACTACTGAGATTAGATTAAGTCAGATAACGATTACGCCAGCGTCTCTTATTAATCACGCGCGGTTCGAAAGTCCAAACGTGTCGTTTATTTCCTCTCACATCGCCTGCTGCCTGCCATCCACATCCCTTCTCGAGGAACAGCAGCCTCCTCTGTTCCTCAAATTGTAAGTATTTCAATTGTTTTAATTTTTTTATCAGATTTTACTGTGTATTGATAGGAAACAAACAGAGGCGGCGACTCGTGTATCCGAGTCGCCGCCTCCATGTCTTCTCCTTTAAAATCAGCCTTGGGCATGCCTGCTCGCAGCCCACCCCTACCTCTGATGTCGAAGCCACCGCCCGCCGCTCTTTTAACAACACCAACCATGCACCACAACACAACCACTGGCTACATGAGCTGGTGAACGAGTCCCACTCCCGCCCAACCCCTCGCGTTTGCACCCGCGTATGCAGACCCATCCACCCCTCACCCAATTCCTTCGACAGGCGCTAATGACCGCCCATGCAACCGCTGTCGACATCGACAGCCAGTGCGAATGTGGATGCGGCCCCAGTGATCTCCTTGCCCCAGCGTATTCAACCCCGTTAGTTCCAAACGCGAGCCCACCATTTCAAATGCAAGCCCATTATTTCAAACGCGAACCCGGCATTTTGAAACAACCCCGTCGTTTCGAATGCGAGGTTGTGCAAGCCCATCGTTCGAACACACCCATTATTTCAAACACGAGCCCACCGTTTCAAACCGGACCCCACTGCTTCAAACGCGAGCCCGCCGTTTCAAGCCCGATCCCACTACTTCGAACACGAGCCTGCCATTTTGAACCCGACCCCACTGCTTGTAACACAAGCCCGCCGTTTCAAGCCCAACCCCACTGCTTCAAACGCGAGCCCGCCGTTTCCAACCTGACCCCACTGCTTGGAACACGAGCCCACTGTTTCGAACCCGACCGCACTGCTTGGAACATGAGCCCGCCGTTTCCAACCCGACTCCACTGCTTGGAACGCGAGCCTGCCATTTCCAACCCGACCCCACTGCTTCGAACATGAACCCGCTGTTTCAAGCCCAACCTCACTGCTTCAAACATGAACCCGCTGTTTCAAGCTCAACCCCACTGCTTTGAACTTGAGCCCGCCGTTTCGAACCCAACCGCACTGCTTTGAACGCGAGCCCGCCGTTTCGAACCCAACCGCACTGCTTCGAACGCGAGCCCGCCGTTTCGAACCTGACCCCACTGCTTCGAACGCATCCTTACCCCATTGTTTCGACTGCGAGCCTATCACCTCAAACACAGCCCCACTGTTTCGAACACAACCATCTCCTGTCATAGTTCCGTAGAAAAGTAGGAATTAAATACATTAGTAAACGATTTTGTGACCAACATAGGATGTACATTAGTACCAATACAACTACGCATTTGGGCATTTCTTTTTCCGGTTTCTGCTGTCTCGACCAACACAATCATGTTGATTGCAGTCTCTGCATGGGTGCCTGCACTTTTCTTTACCTGCATGTCCTGGACAGCTCTCACTGTCCCTCCCACACTTAGCACATTGGCGACGAGCCCGCTTCTGCTTTGAACTTGGGCCCTCATTGGGGGCTAATATTGAATCCACACGTCTTTTTTGTGCAGAACGGTTTTCTGGGTTGATTGCATTGGTGAGTTGAATTCGAGAGCTTGTTGCTAAAGCAGGCTCATGGTTATTTGCAGAGTCAATCAATCCCATGGTTGGAAGAGGACGACTGGAGGAAGGGTATTGGGGTATAGGAGGTGCATGAGTAAGTCGTGCAGGATTCCGAATCAGGTTGTCAAGTTCCTTCCGAGCACCATAGGTACTCATTCTTGTGTGCTTGGCATTCAATGAAGTAGCCCATGTTGTGTAATATGATTTCAGGTGCTCAACAAGCTATTCAACTTGTAAGTAAATATGTTTACACTATAAACCTAACAAATACCTTGTAGAAAATATTTCTCCCATTTGATGCCTCATTCCATTTTCGAACAGCAGTTGGCCAATCAGGGCCCCCTTCTTTCATGAACACTGGTTCTGTTAGCATAAATCTTGAGAATAGAGTTTTTTCATCTGATGTGTGAACACCAAGAACAGCAAATCGAGTGGCTTGTTTAGAAGCCAGGTACGCATATTGCTGGGGTTTGATTTGTTCATCATATTTCAAAATTCCACTGAAGGCTTGAACAGGATCTGGAATAGGCAGGATTCCAAATACTTCTGTGGTTTGGACATATAGATTGCCATTCACCCATCTTGCCACAGGCTGCGACTTTGGAACCAGTTGATGAATTTTCTCTGAATTCAACAAAGATTGTCGTTCATTGATCAGCCAAATGTCAAAGTGGCCTTTATAAGGCTGGCCAGTAGTGTTATAAGTTCCAACCTAAAAATATTTACAGTCAGAAATTAAATTAATAGGGGGGAAATTGCAATCACATACCAGCATGTTGTGTCTGAACACAAAGTCTTTGAGTCGAGTGGAAGTGTGGCGAGGTGAAACACCAGAAAAGGGCATGCTTTTACGGATTGGGCGATGAACTGCACCTTCAGTAAAGTTAGTTCCTCGCCAGCATCGATAGACAGGAAGACCATTCTTTGATGTGCCAATGCAGTAATAAAGAGGAATCCCTGGAGGGTCTGATATCTGGCCAAGCTTAATAATTTGCAAAATATTCTTGACTGTTTTCCAAGTACTTGAGCTAAAAAGAGAAATGCCTGTCTGGGCATCTTTGAGAGGCCCGTAGATCTCAAAGACTTTAGAAACAAGTCCATAAAGCTGCTCAGGAGGAGGTACAACATGCTTGCAGTGCTTTTTTATAAATTGGGGATTAGATTGGAGACATTCGTTCCAAGTCATTGGAGGATTCTGGCAAGCAAGAAAAGAGACAATGCGCTTTTTATCTTCAGCATCTGGAAGAAATATTGCATCTCGAAGGGCCCGAGAAAATGTGACATGAAGACCATGCGACTTGGGAATGTAGATCATATGAAATACATGAAAAATATCCTTCAAAACGCCACTTCGGATAGCAGGTGCCCATGGCATTGCTGTGAGTTCATTCAGAAGCTGAACAAATTCTTCAACTGCAGCTTGATCAATGGCTCCAGATGCACTAGCAGACAGGGTTGGAGGCAGGGCATTGACATCACTAAAGCTAATGTTTAAATTTTCCAGATCTGAATGGCCTGATTGAACTAGTGGTGAATGATCTGAATCACCAAGTTCAGTCAATGGGTCCAAATATTCAGTATGGTGAGTTGAAATAGAAAGTGCTGGAGATGATGAGGGCAAGGGAATAAAATCTTCAACAAATGTTTTGATCTGGGATTTCCGACAAACAAGATTGAAAGGTGGTTCACCAAAAGATGACAAAGATTGATCTCGATGAAGAGAAATAATTGCTCCTGGAACATAAACATCATTTACTTGAATAAGCACACGAGTTTGAGTGATGTTGATACCCTCAAAACTCTGGAAGAAATCAGGGGAAATAATTCCACAAGCAATGATAGTGGTACGATCCTGCTGATAAATGAAAACCTGATATCCTTCAGGCAATCTAGAATTGAAATCAACAGAAGCTGGAATCTGTAAGCTATTGAGCTTCTCATAGATTTTGAGAGATGCCCATGCATCAAGTGCTGCATACTGAATTTGATCCTCTGTGAGTGTGTCTGCAGACCAGTCAGTACTAATGCGGGTGTTGAGATCTTTAGGAAGGATGCAAGATAAAGCTTTGATGCAAAGCTCGCTTAAGCCAGCCCGTGCATCAGAAACAATATTTTTAGTTTTTGCTAGTTGTCCAAGATCCACTCCACCAACGAAAGGAGTAGAAGAGCCACTATCATCATGGAGGTTCTTCAAATCTAATGCAATATTACGGCCAACTTTGTGAACTTGAGGATTGGCAAGAAATGTAATTAGTTGAGTGGGAAAAGATCCACTAGCAATGTGATCACTCAACTAGTATTAAATCAGTACTAAAATAAATAATTTGATACAAGATGTACTCACTTGAAATATCCAAACATTATTGTTGTAGGCCAATTGCATTATAGCAGTTCTGCGGTGGTCTGGAACACCTTCTCGCCTGGAATTTAAATCCACATCCCACTCTGTATCAAGACCAACCACCAATGATTCTCCATCATCATTGGACAAAAGATCCACAAGACTAAGTATCACTGAGTTGATTTGAGTTGAAGTTCGACAAAGCTTTGGAACACAACCAGAGGGAAGTTGCAAAAGTGGAAGATCACCATGGGTATTGACAGGGCGAACACCTTCTTTGAGACTAGAAAATGATGTTCAAGCATAGGCTTGTCAGCCAAATTGTCTGTGAAAATAACACAAGGTGGATCAAGCCCAAAGAGATGAATTGAGTGATTCATTCGGGTCAATGCAATGTCAAACTGGGAGTGGGCCTTTGTTGGGACAAGATCACAGATGCGTATCTCACCAAATTCATTGGTCATAGTAAGTAAGCCTGTGAAAACAGGCTCCCCCTGAATTTTAGCAATTTGCTTTGTAATCTAAAAATTGAATAAAGATTGAAAATCTATAAAAATATAAATAAAATTCACCTTATGTGAATGATCAATAGCCATTCCTCTGGAGGATAATTGAGCTGTGTGCTGGTCAAATTCTTTTTCATGTGCCTCCATCTCACGATCATAAATATCACGGCAATATTGGCCAGATGGTGCTGCAGTTGGACCAGCCTCAAAAGGTGGAAAAGGTTCATATTGACCATTTCCCCGCTCAAGAATAGTCCATAAATATTGAACCTCCAGTTTTTCATGCTGCCGGCGGTGTAAAACATTTAAACTGTCAGAAAATTGTTTCCCACCCATGCCATTTTGGAAACAACATCGCATAATTGCAAAAACTTTCTTGGAAAGGCCACTTCTTTTGCTGAGGTGTGCTGGAAATTCAGCTGATAAAGCTTTTGGAAGCTTTTCCAGAACCAGAGGATTAGAGCTTGAGAAAGTGTGGATTGGTCTGCATTCATTGCACCGATAGCGCACATAAATGAGATAAAATGAGTCTTCAAGATCAATAATTCGCCTAGGGGCTACACAATAGCCATGTCGAACCAATTTCCCAGAACATGGAATAATGGTATCACCAGATTTACTGGATAAAGGGCAAGGAATATGGTCTACCAGAAGAAGAGGATCCCAATAGAAGAATTGTGGAATCAGTAGAATATCTGGAGACAGAAATGATTGACGGAGATTAAAAAATGAGCTGGTCTGGGGAAGCCAGAATGATTTAAGTTTATCATAGACGAGGTGCCTTGAAGCTCGACCTTGACCTTCAGTTACTTGTTTCAAAAACTCAATTTGTTTGTGAAAGGCCTCCATGACCAATGATGGAAATTTGGTCAGTGGCTCTTCATCTGAGTCATCACTAAAGACACTGCTTGCTTCTGCAGCATCACCATCAATACCATTACAGTCAGCTCCAGGCTCTGCAACTCCATCAGTTTCTTCCTCCAAAGGAAGATCACTGAGTAGCTGCAATGGATCAGGGAGAGGTCGCACAAATGTTTCCTGCTGAAAAGTAATGTCAGGCTGAGCTGGTGCATTTGGCAAGATAGCCTCAGAAGGTCCAATTTCTGGATTGAGTGGTGGCACTAGTGGTGAATGTGAAACAAAAATTGGAGCTAGTGGCCTGTCAGGATTTACAGCAGGCATTGAAATTGCTGGTCCTTGCTAAAATGCATCATGTAACTAAATAAGGCATAATTCAAATTATAAAATACATACTACAATTCTAACCTCTGTTGTGAGTCGAGGTTGTTGTTGCTTAGGGCGACCAGGACCTTGATGATGAGCATCAATATCAACACCTGTCAAATTGGCTGAGCCAGATTTTTTTTTTGACCCTTTAGGACGCCCACGACCTCGCTTTGTGCTGACAGGATTAGAATTAGGGGCCATGTCCACATCGGGTTGAGAACTTATTAATATTAGCATCAATAAATAAGTATTAAAGAAATAGCACAAATTTATTAGTTCACCTATTATCCGAATGATTAGAAGTGGGATTTTCTTCCACGTTTACCAAGAAATATCACTAGATATAGCAAAAAATCAGTAAAACATTGATCAAAATACATAGAAAACAGTTGTTTCACTTACAGTGCACAAAATATAAGCCTTTTCGACTTGAATAATGTTGTGGTTAGAGGCTGAAACCAAAAGACAATGAGAAGAATGTGCTGCGCACGCCGAAGCATAATTAGAGGCTCGTGCGGCACGTGTCTCACTTGCCGGACAGCGGCTTCCGAAATTGGCAGGTCACATGATTTATTTAAACCCCGTTCTGTAGTGAACCGTAGTGAGACACCGGTATGATTCGCGAGCCTAGTAGTAAGCTAGAATAAATGGACTAGATAACTGTAGTATAACTTCCCCAAAGGGACCATCCGCTGCATATGTAGACGACCCCACCCCACCAATTCCTCAACGTCAACGCTCTCTTGATGCGTGACGGGCTGGATGCGATGCCGCACGCAGGTAGAACATCCCAGTAGGCTACAATTTATGGTGAGTTCCTCGTTGGCCTTACGTGAACAACCCGTACCCACCGATACTCCTTTCGTCCCTTCTCTCAGTCGTTGTAGGTATGTACGTATCGACTCCATACGTCGACGTGCGACTACTTACTGTCTACTCCCTTCTCCCAACGAGCAGACAGTTACGATGCTGCTCGAAACCGACCATTTTCGACGATGGACCACCCCTCAACACCACAGCTATGAAGCGGGATGGCGAGTGCTATTGCCAGGGTTTTGCACACCCCAACAATGGTGTGCAGCGGCGACAACAAGAAGCATGAGTACCTAGAACAAGGTTTTGGTCAGCTACAATTCTCCTTGTCAAATACTTAACCAGTACTCACCAGTCTCCTTCATTTCCACTTGTTAGCCCACCACCGACGCTGCCCAATCTCAACCTCGCACCGTCGACGAGTATCACCAGCCACGAGTTGATATCCGTACGGACACCGGGGGGGTCGCATGCAATGAGGACAGAAACGGCGCAGTGTCTTTCATCCGCGAGCGGTTGACTTACGACAGTTGTTTACATTGACCTCATTCAGTCCATCTACCCCTCCCCATCTCCATCGCGATGGTCAAATCGAGCCGGCTGTAACGAGCATGCATCGGCAGAAAATCTTACACGTCGACAGGCAACGACATACTGTACACGTGTAACGCCTCGCCAGCAGGGGGGCTATCGACAACGAGGGCTATGAGAGATAGGGTGAATCCGGATCCATTATCCTCGATCGACAAGCAAGTTCTTATCATTTCCAAAACCATAGATTATCCAGTGAGCCAGGAACATATATTGATGAGGAGCGGGGGGACCTATGATCAGCGAGTTAGCACAGCGGCACGAAAATGGATAGTGATTTTACTCACTCTCTTCGTCATAGGACACGGTGCCGGTTCGAAGATCTAGAACGACCACAATGAACAAGAGACGAGAGAGAGGACGAGAAGGACTTACCCGATGCTGCCGACGACGACCACTAAAGATCTCGAGGACGAGGAAAGGATTTATCTGCTCCGTTGAGTCAACAACGGCGGGTGGAAAACGAAGAATTCTTTTACTCATTAAATTCATCTTAGGACACAGCAGGGATGAACAGCCAGAACTGACGATGAGCACACTGGCAAAAGAGGAACCAGGCCGAGAGCGACTTGCCGCGGCGCCGTCATCGATGAACTCAAGGATGAGAAAGGAGGAAAGTTGGAAATGCTATACATATACGGTGAGCGCGAACGGCGCTATCGACGATCACACTCTTGCCCGTTCTCTAACTCTAGCCTATCTCGCCTGCACATCGACAACACCTATGTTTTACGGAGTCAGAACGCCGACACAAACACAAACATTGGGTGCTGTACTCAGCCTCACCGCCAAAGCGTATAAAGACGCGAGGCCGATGAGTACAGCCCGAGCTTGCCTGTAACGACCCTTAGGTGGTGGAGAGGCGCGTTTGGGTTTAGACATGGTGATAGCTCACTGTGGACCCCACAACGGGTGAATTTCAATAGTCAATTCCTCAATATATCGGTTTATTGTAATTAGCTTACCCATTGAAAATCATCATGCAACCAAATGTTTCACCTGATGGGTGGATGAAATTATGAAGTTGGCAGCGGGTGAAAACCTGGTTATTTTCAGAGGTTTTATGACTGATTTCAACATGCAGTTTCTGACATTTCTAATCGGTGAATTTCCTCAGATTCGTGGATGAATTCGAGTCATCAGCTCTTCTGGTTAAATTCCTCAACTATTCTGTAGTTGATTTCAATATGTAATCAGGTGAACATCACTGGGCAATATCAGGGGAAATTCAACTGAACAATGGGTGTGAGATTCAACAGTAAACATGTGTAATTTGGATGGATATAATCGAGTGGCTATAGCCTACTACTAATCATCCTCCTCCCCTGATCCATTGGTATCACCTCCCTCATTCTCATCTCTGTCGTTCTTCTCATCATCCTTTTCTTCTTCAGAATCAACATTGGGGAGCTGAGAGACGTGTCCACTGGAGGTAGCCACAGGGCATTGATGACAGGGCATCATCCACCCTTTCTTGACCTCGTAGCGGTGGTGGTTTCGCATGTACTGCTTGACGAGTTCAGCGGTTGCCCAGTTCTGGGGAAATCGAGCCTTTGACATGTATGAATGCATCTTCCGAGTCTAAAGCAGGTCCGTAAGCAAAGAAAACAAACAACAAGGCTTTAGTACATCATACATATGCCACACCTCATCATATGACATCTTCTTGATATTATCTGCTGCTCTTTTCTGCCAAGCCTTGATAGGTGACACAAGAATGGGCACCCGAGGACGGTTGATAGGAACACAAGTTGGAGTAGTTGGTTGAACATCCAAGTCTGAGTCACTACCAGATGAGATCTCATCAAAAACCTCTCCAGGGGATTGAGAATGAAGATCCAGTGATGCCTGCAGCTGTTTTTGCATAGGGAAAATATGAGGAGCTGGAGCTGGGGCAGGGGCAGGGGCAGGGACAGGTTGCTCAGCTTGTACTTGAGCTGTGGTTGATCTAGAGGTGTGAGCAGGGGCTACAGGCTCTGGATTCACAGCCTGAGGTTGTTTCTTTGGCTGTTTAGAGCCTCCTTTTGCACCAGGAGCTTGAGGCATAGTGTGCAAAGATGGGGGGAGGCAGAGAGATAGCGAGATAAGCAATCCATTTTATGATCAGTCAGAGTTACAAAATAATCTATACATAGCTCAAATCTATGGATAAACCACGGTTCATCTGCGGTTCAACCGCAATCTGCATGGTTGGATCTGTCAAGTAACCAGCAATCAAAAAGCCAGTTGAACTGCAGTTTGGGCCAATCCATGCTGGTCCCTAAGCTGTTACAATCTTTCTTATCTCATGGTTATCTTATCATTATACACAGACACTTTTTCCTTTCAATACAGCCTTAACACAGCCACATGCTTCCTCCATCATTTTCACTTGTTATCACACATTGCACTGTTGTATCAAATAACAATGAAGATATTATTCACCTGGGTTTCACTGCCAGTGGCCTTGTCCAAAATAGGGGTGGGGTATATTCCAGTCATTCATTTAGAGGTTAGAACTTTAATACCCTTAAATATTTGAGTATAAAGGTTCAAGGGCAGATAGATATCAAATCTAAAAGAAACCTGCACTATACAAGAATAGGTGTGTTAGGTGTGTTTGTGCAAAACAAATGGGTTTGTAAAATAATTATGCCCAAAACAATACTATCCTAGAACTTGCAGTGCCTAAATGACTAAGATGTTGATCAAAGTTGAGGATGATTATCTGCAAACAAACCAAATGCAAGTGTAATAATAAAACAAAATAAAATCATAAAGGCGTACTTATTGTTAAAATTCATAATGTTGTCATGATGGTCGTTAACTTCTTGGCAGTGTGAAACTTAGAAACTTAGAAACAAACCAATACTTTTCATTCCCCCACTGATTCCCCCCGGAATACCTGGATTCCAGGGGGAATCCGCAGGAATGAGCTGGAATTCCGGAATTCCGGTGGATTCCGGGGGAATCTAGGGGGGAATCCGCCTTCAATTCACTATCAAAGACATAATTTAAAGTCTACATACTTTGTGTAATCACTTATATAAGGGCCTTGCCCTAGTACACATGTTTAAAGTATATATTTTATTTTATTTGTAATATATCAAATATTTAAATTAAATTAAATACATTCCCCCCAATGGGGGGATAAAATAAGCAGAAGGGGGTGGCATGTGGAATACACGCCGTCCCTGTCATTGTTAATGACAGTGGAGAAAAAACCCCCCAACAAAGGGGGGGTAAACAAAGTTAAACGAGGGGGTGGCATGTGGGTTATACGCTGCCCCGTCGGTTTTAAAAGAATCCCCCCCATTGATGGGGGGGGTGAATAAGTGGGAATGGGGCGGTATGTGGGTTACACATGCTGCCCCCCGTCGCTGACGCCGTGGAAGCGAGGGGTAGGAATGAGGAGGTGCGCATGCGCGCTATCCCTCCACCCCCCGTTGTTGTTGTCGTCGAACACTACGGAGGACAACAACACACACATCGTTGTCCCCCTGCCCTCCACCCTCCCCCATTATCAACGAACTCCGGGGAACGACGACGAGCCTCATCGTCGTCCCCCTGCCTCTCCTCCCCTGCTTGTATCCCCTGCCCCTGCCTCCATTCCATCCCACTCTTCCTCTGTCGCCCTTTTGCTGGTTCTATCGGCAGTGACGTGGCACTGGGGGTCGGGGTCAGGGTCGTTGTCATCGTCATTGGCCGGTGATGACATGGCGGTTGGGATGTTGGCGGTGACACGGGAAGGTGGGCGGTGGTTGTCGTCGGGTGACGTGGCGGTGATTCGGGTGGTGCTGGGGGTCGAGAGGGGTGGTGATGTGGCAGTGGTGGCAGTCGAGATGGGGCGGTGGTCGTGGCAGCGACAGCGGTGGGTTGTAGCCGGTGACGTGGCAGTCTTGGGTCGTGTGGGTGTCGACGAGCTCGCCCCGGGTTGGCCCAAATGTGGGCGTTAACCGGGGTGCTTGACGGCGGCGGTGGCATGTAGTGGTGGTAGTGGTGGATGGTGGTGGTGGTGAGAAGAGAGATGGGATGGTCACGATGTGTGACGCTAGTGACGTTTCAACCGTGGTTGCTTGATTTGGCAACACGCGGCACTTATTACTAATTAACTATAATTGTACTAAAATAATTACTATTAGTTATAAAAGTTACTGATAAAATTAAAATTCATTACAAATGGACCCGGATTCCGTTCTGGTCGATTCCAGGTGTTATTCCGTTCTGGGTATTCCTGTGACCGTTCCAGCGGAATTTGAATTCCAGTCTGAATTCCGCCGGAACGGAAATTACAATTTAGCAGGCACCTCTGCTAAATTTCCATTCCCCCAGAATTCCCGGAATCACCCAGATTCCGGGGGATTCCACCTGGAATACGTGGGGGACTGTAAAGAACTCAAACAAACTTAGACAGTGAGACTAACTTGTATTGCAAGTAACTATTACAAGCAGGGACAAAGGTCTGATTCACTGACTGGGGTAACAAAAACAGTCTAGTACAATTGTATGCACAAATATTAGTGAGGCAAGGCTCAACTACTAATAAGTGGGACTGATAACAAATGTCTTCAACTGGGCAGTCTAGTACACTTAGAATACAGTGCTTCCTATCTGATCTGCTTTAGAGGTAGTGGCAAGCCTACTGAATCTAATCTTAAGCAAGGTGCAAACAAAGTGAGCACCCATGTCCAGCCAAGCGACAAATAAGAACCACATTGTTGTGTTCCCACGGCCCTTCAACTGTTCCGTCACCATTCTCGAGCTCAAAATCCTTACGCTACTCATAAATTACTAGATTTCTCACACTCTTCTCGTTCTTTTCCCAACTCTCCCACCCTCTACTTTATCCAAAATATTTTTTAATAATTATCGACAAATCATACGACATTTGCATAGAATACCAAATAGGTTATCCATATTAGTCCCTCATTAAACCACGAGATACAAGGAAATTCACCGAGCAAAGGTCCCGCCCACCCAGCGGCTCCATTTGCTCCGTGTTCTGATCTGAGCTAACGCTCAGACCACAGCCCAACCCATTGACCTTGTGTCGATCATGGTTCGATGAGAGACGAAGCTGGATGGATGTACACAATTATTTAGTGAGACTTGTGCTCAACGTCTAAATAAAGGGGACTATATTTTTGCAGTCAGAAAATCAGACCCCTTTTATACTCTACAAGAGGCTCAGCAATAACTAAGTAAAAATAGAGATTGGTAAGCTTTGGGGGTGATTGGTAATAAGGTTTAGGGTTGATTGGTAATGAATGTGAGTGATTGGTAACAAAGTTGGGGTGATTGGTAATAAAAGTGGGGTGATTTATAAGCTTTGGGGATAATTTGTAAGAACAATGGGGTGATTGGTAATGACTTTGGGGTAAAAAAGTGAGCTTTTAGTCATCTCAAATTACCAAACTAGAGCTGGATTGGTAAGTGCCAAGCAAAGTATTACTAAGCAGGTAGGGATGTTACAGTGTACCATATGATATGGTACAATGAATGTAAACAGTGTATCATATCATATGGGTTCACCGAACGCATTGAACCGGTGAATAATTTAATATAGACTGTATAGTGCCCTA
>Ga0307513_10008541_pt1 | contig 13090 bp, 9 predicted proteins | sample 15_EM_MG_FD_202174 | JGI IMG/M metagenome (GOLD analysis project Ga0307513, IMG submission 202174) | Populus trichocarpa ectomycorrhiza microbial communities from riparian zone in the Pacific Northwest, United States - 15_EM | ecosystem: Host-associated > Plants > Roots > Unclassified | place...
GCGGCGCCGAACATCGGGGTGGACACGTGCAGCCACGGCCCGATCGTCAGGTACGGATCGCGGCCGGCGGCGCGCATCGCGGCGTAGTCGTCGAGCTGGCCCAGCAGCAGGATGTCGTGCCACCCGCCGAACAGCAGGGTCGGCACGGTGATCTCCCCGATCCGGTCGCCGTGCTCCCGATCCGGGCCCCAGTACGGGTCCCCGACCTGGTCGTGGCGCAGCCAGCTCTGAAACCAGTGCGCCTGCTTCCCGGTCGCGACCGTGTCGGCCTCGGCCAGCGGCAGGTGCGCCATCGCCTGTTGCGCGCCCCGATCACCGAGGAGCTCGCGCAGGTCGGCCTTGAGCGGGGTGCTGGTCTCGAGGGTGACCATCCGCGCGGTCCAGGCCAGTGCCGCGGCCAGCTCGAACGTGCCGCCGCGGTACCAGGTGTCCCGGAAGCCGGACGTGGTGATCATCGGCAGCAACGCGGTGAGCCGCTCGCCGGCATCGGGCGCCAGCGCGAGCTGGACGTGGCCGAGATAGCTCGGGCCGAACATCACGACCTTGCCGTTGTACCAGGGCTGCGCCTCGATCCAGTCCAGGGTCGCGAGGCCGTCCTTCTGGTCGTCCAGGAACGGGTCGAAGCTCCCGCCAGCTCCGTCGGTGCCGCGGCAGGTCGCGATGACGACGTTGTAGCCGCGCTCCGCGAACGGGCGCGCCGTCATGAGGCTGACCATGCCGCGCCGACCGTAGGGCGTGCGCACCAGGAGCGTCGGCGCGTTGGGCACCCGGCGGGGCGCGTACAGGTCGGCGAGCAGCTCGACGCCGTCCGGCGTCGGTATCCGCAGCCCCCTCGTCACGTCGACGGTGCGTGTCACTGCAGGTGGCAGGCGGAAGAGTCGCTCGACGACTCGGCTCAGCACGGTCATGGCGGACACCATATCGTAGTTCGACTACAAAAATAGAAGCATCTTCTGTTATCGTATCCATCGATCACCTGGCGATCGTCGGAGGCTCTCGATGACCACACCCGAACGCGTCGGTTCCGTCGCCGAGCTGTGGCGGTTCCCGGTCAAGTCGATGCTGGGCGAGCAGCTCGACTCGGTCGAGCTGACCGACACCGGGATCGCCGGCGACCGCGCCTACGGCATCGTCGACCTCGCGACTGGCAAGATCGCGAGCGCCAAACATCCCCGGCTCTGGCCGGACCTGCCGCGCTGCCGGGCCACGTTCCTCGCCCCGCCCGTGCCGGGACGTCCGGCACCGCCGGCCCGGATCGAGCTCGGCGACGGCACGGTCGTGCACACCGACGCGGCCGACGTCGACGCCGTCCTCTCGGACTATTTCGGCCGGCAGGTCGCGCTCACCAGCGCCGCACCCGCGGACTACACGATCGCCGAGTACCACCCCGACATCGAGCACCTCAATCCCGCGGGCGATCGCGACACCGTCGTCGATCAGCGGCTCGGATCGGCCTTCTTCGCAGCGCTCGGACTCCCCTCCGTCGTGCCCGAGGGTGCGCTCGTCGACCTGTTCCCGCTCTCCGTGCTCACCACGTCCAGCCTGCGGCGATTCGCCGAGCTCACCCCCGACAGCGACTGGGACGTCCGCCGGTTCCGCATGAACGTGATCATCGATTCCGGCGCCGACGGGCTGGCCGAGAACGGCTGGGTCGGCTCCGCCCTCACCTTCGACGGTGGCCCGTCGCTCGTCGCCGCCATCCCGACCCCGCGCTGCGTCATGACCAGCCTGGCGCAGGAGGAACTTCCCCACGACCCGGCGATGCTCAGATCGATCGCCCGGCACAACCGCCTCGACGTCGCCGGCGCCGGGCGCTACCCGTGCCTCGGCGTCTACGCGGTGCCCGCCCGGCCGGGCGCGGTCCACGTCGGCGACCCGGTGACCACAGAGCCGGCCGAGTTCACCCTCACCGTCGACGACGTGCAGTCCACCTCGTCCCCCACAGTCTGAGGAGCTCCGTGATGTCCGAATCCGACCGGATCGCCAGCACCCTGTCCCGGATCCCGTCCCCGTCCACCCGTAGCCCGTCGACCGGCGAGGTGGAGGGCTTCCGCCGTGCCCAGCGCCTGGCGTTCGAGTGCGCGCAGGCCACCGCCACCGAGATGCGGCCCGGCTGGACCGAGGCGCAGACCGCACGCTGGATGTTCCAGTGGCTCCACGACCACGGCGTGCGCTCCTACCTGCACAAGCCGATCGTCGCGTTCGGCGAGCGCACTCTCGCCCCCGACGACCAGTGGGGACCGCCCCGCGGAGAGGGCGCGGTGCTGCACGAGGGCGACGTGGTGATCCTGGACTGCGCGCCAATCGTCGATCGCTACACCGGCGACATCGCCTACACCCTCTCCGTCGGCCCCAACCCGGAACTCGCCGCCGCCCAGGAATTCCTGTCCGACCTGCGCGCTCGCGTCCTGCCCCAGTTCGCCGACCCGAGCACCTCGACGTCGATCTTCGACTGGGTGGACCGCGAGATCCACGCCGCCGGCTACCAGAACGCAGCGGGCGGCTACGTCCAGCACGTGCTCGGACACCGCGTCTACCGCCACGGCCGCTTCTTCAGCACCCACGCCGCCGCACCGCCGGAGAAGCTGTTCGGCTGGGCCAACAGCTGGCACAGCGGCGGCTTCCTGCTCAAGACCGTGGGTCGCCTCGTCCTGCCCGAGGTCCTCAACGTCAACCACCGCGGCGCAAAGACCGGCGTCTGGGCGTTCGAACCCCACGTGCGCGTCGGCGACTTCGGCTGCAAGTTCGAGGAACTGCTCGTCGTCGACCACGGCCACGCGTACTGGCTCGACGACATCAGCCAGGACCGCATCACCATCACCCCGTAAGTCCTCCTCGCGCTGGTCGAGCGCTTGCAACGCACCGCCACGTGGGCGCGGATAGCCTGTTCGAGGACTGCGCGCATCGTCGACGACGTGTCCGTGCGCGTCCATGAGGAGGAGCCCGACCATGACGGAGCAGACCGAGACCGCGATCCTCGCCGGTGGCTGCTTCTGGGGTATGCAGGACCTCATCCGGAAGCAGCCCGGGGTCCGCTCGACCAGGGTCGGCTACACCGGTGGCGCCACCCCTGATCCCACCTACGTCAGCCACGGCCGGCACGCCGAAGCTGTCGAGATCGTCTTTGACCCGGCACGGCTCACGTTCCGCGACCTGCTCGAGTTCTTCTTCCAGATCCACGACCCGACGACGATCGAGCGCCAGGGCGGCGACGTCGGCCCCAGCTACCGATCCTCCATCTTCTTCATGAGCGACGAGCAGCGCCGGATCGCCCTGGACACGATCGCTGACGTCGACGCCTCGAAGCTGTGGCCGGGCCGGGTCGTCACCGACGTCGTGCCAGCGGTGCCGTTCTGGGAGGCCGAACCCGAGCACCAGGACTACCTCGAGCACTACCCGTACGGCTACACGTGCCACTACGTCCGGCCGGGCTGGAAGCTGCCGCGCCGCGCGGTCCCGGCGAGCGAGTAGCGGAGCGCACTCAGCCCCGCGCCGCCTGCTTCTCCTCGAACCGGCGCACCAACTCCCGGCCCCGCGCCACCTACACCATCTTCGACGTTCTGGACGGCGGCACCGGGGGTGCAGGCATCCAGCGAGTCCGCGCGTACCGCAGTACACGTCGCTGCTGCACGGGGACGGGATGGTGCGGGCCTCGCCGAGGCGCCAAGGTGGCAGGGACACTCCGATCCCCGAGGAGCCCGCATGTCCGTTCTCTCCGCCGTGCTCGATGCGACGCGTTCCGGGGCGGTCGAGGTCGTCGACCTCACCACCCCGCTGCAGGAATCGACGCCGATCCTCGAGCTGCCGCCCCCGTTGGCGAACACGAGCCGGTTCCGGCTGGAGGAACTCAGCCGCTACGACGACCGCGGCCCGGCCTGGTACTGGAACGACATCCACACCGGCGAGCACACCGGCACCCATCTCGACGCCCCCGTCCACTGGGTGACGGGCAAGGACGGCCTCGACGTGTCGCAGGCACCGCTCCGCACGCTCGTCGCCGCCGCGGCCGTGATCGACGTGACGGCCGAGGTGGAGCAGGACCCGGACTTCCTGCTGCAGGTCGAACACGTCACGGCGTGGGAGGCCACGCACGGCCCGCTGCCCGAGGGCGGCTGGCTGCTCCTGCGCACCGGCTGGTCGGCGCGCGGGGACGATGCCGTCGCGTTCGCCAACGCCGACGAGAACGGCCCGCACACCCCCGGCGTCTCCACGGAGTGCGCCCGCTGGCTCGCGCAGGAGTCACCGATCGCCGGCTTCGGTACCGAGACGGTGGGCACCGACGCGGGCGCGGCGCACAGCTTCGATCCGCCCTTCTCGTGCCACAACTTCCTGATGGGCGCGAACAAGTGGGGGCTGACCAGCCTCCGCAACCTCGACAAGGTGCCACCCACGGGCGCCGTGCTGATCGTGTGCCCGCTGCCGATCGTCGGTGGTTCGGGCAGCCCCGCACGCGCGCTCGCGTTGGTGGAGCGGTGACACCTGGGTCGACGGTCGCGGACGTCGTCGGGTCGCTGCTCGCCGGGCTCGGTGTCGGGCATGCGTTCGGCGTGGTCGGGAGCGGCAACTTCCACGTCACCAACGCCCTGCGCGCGCACGGCGTGCCGTTCACCGCCGCACGGCACGAGTGCGGGGCAGCGACGATGGCCGACGCCTTCGCGCGCACCTCCGGCGAGGTGGCGGTGCTCACGCTGCATCAGGGCTGCGGCCTCACCAACGCCATCACCGGCATCACGGAAGCCGCGAAGAGCCGAACACCGCTGCTCGTGCTGGCCGCCGACACCGGTGGCGCCGCGGTGCGCTCGAACTTCCGCATCGACCAGGACCTGCTCGCGACGTCCGTCGGGGCCGTGCCGGAGCGGGTGCACTCGGCCGCGTCCGCGGTGGCGGACGTGCTGCGGGCGTACGAGACGTGCCGTGGGCAGCGCCGCACCGTGGTGCTCAACCTGCCGCTCGACGTGCAGTCGCAGCCCTGCGAGCCGGCGACCGCGCAGTTCGCGGAACAGCTCCCGGCCCGGCCGAACGCCGCCGCCGTCACCGCTCTCGCCGGGTTGCTCGACCGTGCCGAGCGACCCGTGTTCATCGCCGGCCGCGGCGCCCGCCACGCCGGCCCCGAGTTGGCCGCGCTCGCCGATACCTGCGGCGCGCTGCTGGCCACGTCCGCCGTCGCGAACGGGCTGTTCACCGGTCATCCCTGGTCGCTGGGCATCTCCGGCGGGTTCGCCACCGACCTGGCCGTGGAGCTCATCACCGGCGCCGATCTCGTCGTGGCGTGGGGCGCGTCGCTGACGATGTGGACCACCCGCCACGGCGCCCTGCTCGGCGCGGGCGCCACCGTCGTCCAGGTGGACGACACCGCGGCGGCACTCGGCGCGCAGCGGCCCGTCGACCTGGCGGTGCTGGGCGACATCGCCGAGACCGTCCGCGACGTGGCCGCGGCCGCGGCCGGTGGCGCGGGCTACCGCACCCCGGAGATCAGCGCGCGGATCGCCGCCGAGGGCCGGTGGACACAGATCCCGGTGCCCGCGCAGGACCCGGATCCTGAGCGCATCGACCCGCGCACGCTCTCCGCCGCGCTCGACGCGCTGCTGCCGGCCGAGCGCACGGTCGCCGTGGATTCCGGCAACTTCATGGGCTACCCCAGCGCCTACCTGGCGGTCCCGGACGCCGCCGCGTTCTGCTTCACCCAGGGGTTCCAGTCGATCGGGCTGGGATTGGCCACTGCGCTGGGCGCCGCGCTCGCCAGACCCGACCGCCTCACGGTGGCCGCCCTCGGCGACGGCGGCTTCCTCATGGGGATCGCCGAGCTGGAAACCGCCGTGCGGCTGCGGATCGGGCTGTTGATCGTGATCTACGACGACGCCGGGTACGGCGCGGAGTTCCACCACTTCACCGACGACGACCAGACCACGGTGCGCTTCCCCGAGACCGACCTCGCCGCCATCGCCCAGGGGTACGGCGCCACCGCGGTCACGGTCCGCTGCGAAGCCGATCTCGCCGCCGTCCGAACCTGGCTCGACGGGCCACGGACGAGCCCGATGCTCGTCGATGCGAAGGTCCGCTCCGACGAACCCTCCTGGTGGCTGGCCGAGGCGTTCCGCGGGCACTGAGCGGAGACGCCTCTGGCCTCCTTCTCGTTCCGACTTGATCGCCATGGCGTTGGCCGGTGCCGATATCCCGGCCCGGGATAGGGACTAGTCCCGACGCACTCCCTAGGTCTCCGCTCCTAACGTTCTCGCAGGTCAGAGACGCTGACCGCGACGAAGATACGGAGCAACTCCAATGGCAACCTTTCTGATCGAGCGCAACCTCCCCGGCGCGTCGCAGCTCACCGCTGAGCAGCTGCGCGACATCTCCCGCACCTCCAACGAGGTCGTGGCGGGGCTGGGCGTCGACTACACGTGGCGGCAGAGCTACGTGGCCGGCGACAAGATCTACTGCGTGCACGAGACGGACGACGTCGAGACCATCCGCGAGCACGCCCGCCGGGGTGGCTTCCCGGCCGACGTGGTCGTCGAGGTCGCGGCGGAGTTCGGCCCGCAGACCGCCGGGGAGTGACGATCGGGCGTGATCGCCCGGGACGTCGGATCGACGGTCCCGGGCGGTCCCGCACGGACACGCCCAGGAGGCGGCCATGCGGCACCATCCCGTCGCGGCCGGGCTCGCCGCGCACGTTGCCGGCCGCGACCCGCACGCGCCGGCCCTCCCGCTCACCGAGGCCGTGCGGCTGCGCGCCCTGCTGCCCGGCGGGCTGGTCGAGGCGCGCGGGCGCACCGACGTCGCCGCGTTCCTGCCCTCGCTGTTCGCGGACTTCGACACCGTCGAGGTGGTGGAGGCGGTCGGCGAGGACGTCGCGGACCGCCTGCTCGTCCACTACCGGCTCCACGCTGCCCGCGGCGACCTCAGGTGGGTCTGCACCCAGACCGCGATCTGCACGTTCGTCGACGGGCGCCTCGCGGTGATCGACCTGCTGTGCTCGGGATTCCGCCGGCGCTGAGCGGCGGATCGGCCCTGGTGGGACGGCCCGTGGCTCCGGTTAGCTGTGCGCGTGCTGCTGGAACGGGCCGACGAGCTGGGCGTCCTCGCCGCCGCGTGGGACGGGGCCCGGCGCGGCGGCGGCACGACGGTGCTGGTCGGCGGGGAGGCCGGCGCCGGCAAGTCCAGTCTGGTCGCGCACTTCGTCGCCGGGGTGCAGGGTCGGGTGCTGCGCAGCGGCTGCGACGGGTCGACCACGGCGGCACCGCTGGGCCCGTTGATGGAGATCGCGCCGGCGCTCGGCGTCGGCGTGCCGGTGGACACGGGCGCGCCGGTCGACCGGGTCCGGTTGTTCGCGACCGTGCGGACGGCGCTGGTCGCCCGGCCGACGGTGTGGCTCGTCGAGGACCTGCATTGGGCGGACGCGGCGACGCTGGACCTGATCCGCTACCTCGCGCGCCGGGGCGCGGACAGCCCGCTCCTGATGGTGATCACCTTCCGCGACGACGAGGTGGGCCCGACCGATCCGGTGCGCGTGCTGCTGGGTGAGCTGGCGACCGTGGCTGGTGTCCGCCGCGTCGACGTGGCACCGCTGAGCCGGGACGCGGTGGCGCAGCTCGCACGCGGCTCCGGCGTCGACCTGGACGCGCTGTGCGAGCGCACCGGCGGGAACCCGTTCTACGTGACCGAGGTGCTGGCCGGCCGCGACGGCTCGGTGCCGCCGACCGTCCGCGACGCCGTGCTGGCCCGCACGGCGCGACTCTCCGCCGCTGCGGCGGAGATGATCGCGGCGGCGGCGGTGCTCGGCTCCCGCGCCGGGATCGACGTGCTGGAGGAGGTCGCGGCACAACCGCTGACCGCGCTCGACGAGTGCCTCGCCGCCGGCGTGCTCGTCGACGCCGGACCGTCGGTGGCCTTCCGGCACGAGCTCGCCCGCGAGGTGGTCGCGGCCGCCGTGCCACCTGGGCGGCGACGGGCCCTGCACCAGGCCGCCTATCGCGCGCTGCGGGCGGCGGCGGACCACCGCAGCCTCGCCCACCACGCCGCGGGCGCGGGCGACGGTCCGAACGTGCTCGTCCACGCGCCGCTCGCGGCCGCGCTCGCCGCCGCGCTCGGCGCCCACCGCGAGGCGGCCGAGCACTACGGCGCCGCCCTGCGCTGGGGCCACCTCGTCGGCAGCGGCGAGCGCGCCGACCTGCTGGAACGGCTGTCCTACGAGTGCTACCTGACCGGGCAGCTGCCCGAGGCGACGCAGGCCCGGACCGCCGAGCTCGCGCTGCGCCGCGACAGCGGCGACCGGCTCCGCACGGGCACGGCGCTGCGCTGGCTGTCGCGGCTCTCGTGGCTGCGACTCGACAACCTCCACGCCGAGCGCTTCGCACAGGAGGCCGTCACGACGTTGACGCTGCTACCCGAAGGCCCCGAGCTGGCCATGGCGTTCAGCAACCTCGCCCAGCTGCGGATGCTCGCCGAGGACGTCGACGGGGCGACGGAGTGGGGGACCCGCGCGGTCGGGCTGGCCCGCCGGCTCGGCGACCTCGACACCGAGGTCCACGCGCTCAACAACATCGGCACCGCGATGCTGCGAGCGGGCGACGAGGGAGGCGCGACGATCCTGCAGGAGAGCCTGGACCAGGCCGTCGCCCACGACATGGCCGAGCACGCGGCCCGCGCGTACACCAACCTCGCCGCCATCCACAGCGCTCGCCGTCGCTACCCCGCGGCCGAGGATGTCCTGCGGGCGGGGATCGGCTACTGCGCCGACCGCGACCTGGACAGGTCCTCCTCCTACATGGAGGGGATCCTGGCCGTCGTCCTCCTCGAGACCGGTCGCTGGACGGAGGCCGAGCTCGTCGCACGGGACGTCCTCGCCCGGTCCGCACCCACCGTCGGACGGGTCACCGCGCTCGCCGTGCAGGGCAGGCTCGGGATCCGCACCGGCGCCGGGACCGACGCCGCGGCCGAGGCCTGGCGCCAGGCCGAGCCCTCCGGAGAGCCGCAGCGGTTGCTGACCTGCGCGGCCGCGCTGGCCGAGGCCGCCTGGACCCGTGACGATCCCGCCGAGGTCCGCCGCCGGATCGACGCGGTGTGGTCGCTCGCGGTCGAGCGCGGCAACCCGTGGGAGCTGGGCGAGCTGGCGTGGTGGCTGCACCGCGCCGGCGACGGGCGCACCGCGAACCGACCGATCGCCGAACCGTTCGCGCTGATGGTTGCCGGCGACGCGGCCGACGCGGCGGCGGCGTGGGAGCACGTCGGCAGTCCGTTCTGGGCGGCCATGGCCCGCACGTTCTCCGACGAGCCCGCTGATCTGCGGGCCGCCGCTGCGGGCCTCGAGTCGCTGGGGGCCACCGCCACCCTGGCGGCGATGGCGCGCGAGGTGCGCCGGCGCGGGCTCCCGGTGCCCCGCGGCCCCCGCGCCGCCGGCCGGGCCCACCCGGCCGGGCTGACCGAGCGCGAGATGGAGATCCTGCACGCGCTGGGCGACGGGCTGTCCAACGCCGAACTCGCCGCCCGCTTCGTCCTGTCGGAGAAGACCGTCGGCCACCACGTCTCGGCCGTGCTGCGCAAGCTCGGCGAACCGTCGAGGTCACGGGCGGTCGCAGCCGCCCGCCGCCGGGGATCCTCGACGACGTGTAGCGCCGGGCCGCTCGTCACCGCAGCGCGCCGACTGCCGGCCGCCGGATGTCCTCCTCGACGAGCTGAGGGAGGCCGCGGATCACGTCTGCGGCCTTCTCGGCCACTCCGATCACCGGCGCGTTCGTGTTGCCGCTCGGAACGGACGGGAAGATCGACGCGTCGACCACCCGCAGTCCGTCGACGCCGCGGACCCGGAGCTCGGGGTCGACGACCGCGCCAGTCGTCCGTGCCCATGCGGCACGACCCGACGGGGTGATAGGCGGTCTGCGTGTTGAGGCGGATGAACTCCTCGAACTCGGCGTCGGAGTCGCCGGCCGGCGCCAGCGCGAACTCGGTGATGCGTTCCGCGAGCGGCTCGGTGGCGAGGATCTCGAAGATCGCGCGGAGCGCCCCCTTCGCGGCCTCCATGTCCGCCTGCTCGGCGTAGTAGTTGTGGATGAACCACGGCTTCGCGGTCGGTTCGGGTGAGACGAGCCGCAGGAGGCCGCGGCTGAGCGGGCGCGACGGGTTGGCGGCCAGCGAGATCCCGTGCCCGTCGCCGGGCCGCAGCCCTTCGTCGAAGAACAGCGTGGGCACGCAGTGGATCTGGACGTCGGGATCGTCGAGGTCGTCGCGGGTCCGTACGAACGCGCCCGCCTCGTTGCCGCTGGTCGTGAGAGGTCCCTTCCCCTGCGCGTACAGCGCGAAGTTCTCCGGGGTCACGGTGCCGAACAGCGAGTCGGTGCGGTTGATGCGGGAGATCACGCCGACCATCGGGTGGTCATGGAGGTTGTCGCCGACTCCTGGCACCTCGGCGACCGGGGCGATCCCGAGCGCCGCAAGCTCGTCGGGGCGGCCGATCCCCGACAGCATCAGGAGCTGTGGCGATCCGAACGCGCCTGCACAGAGGACCACCTCACCGCCATGGACCTCCTCCACCGCGCCGTGCCGCAGCGTCCGCACGCCGGTCGCGCGCGTGCCGTCGAAGAGCACCCCGAGCGTGTGGGCGTAGGTGCGCACCTCGAGGTTCGGGCGATCGGCCACCGGGCGGATGTAGGCCGTCGCCGTGCTCTCGCGCCGCCCGTCGCGCTGGGTCACCTGCCACCAGCCGACACCGTCCTGCGTCGCGCCGTTGAAGTCGTCGTTCGGGGCGAGCCCCGTCGCGAGCGCTGCGTCGATGAACGCCTGGGAGTTCGGGTTGCGCGATCGGCCGTCGGAGACCGCGTGAGGGCCACCGACGCCGTGATAGGTGTCGGCGCCGCGATCGTTGTCCTCGCTGCGCTTCCAGTACGGCAGCAGCTCGTCGTAGCCCCAGCCCGTGCACCCGGCGTCGCGCCACGCGTCGTAGTCCCGCGGCAGGCCGCGGAGGTAGACCATCCCGTTGAGCGACGAGGACCCGCCGAGGACGCGCCCCCGCGGCTGGAGGACGCGACGCCGGTAGAGGTTCGGCTCGTGCGCGGTCGAGTGGTCCCAATCGATGTCGGAGCGCAGGAGCGCCGACCACGCGCCCGAGACGTGGATCAGCTCGGCCGTGTCCGGCGGGCCTGCCTCGAGCAGCAGCACCGTGCACGCGGGATCCTCGCTCAACCGGTGCGCCAGGATGCAGCCCGCCGTCCCTGCACCAACGATGATGAAGTCGTACATCAGATCGTCCCCCTCCGATGCGGCCAGGAGGCGACTATCCCAACTCGACCCGTGCGAAAAAATGCGTCTTAAGTTCTCGGGGGGACACAGCGGCAGGTCGGGGTGATCAGCCCCGTATCCGGGAATTTGCCTGTTACATCAGAATGCGCTGCAACGATTTACTGAGCACGGCGGCGTGTGCATCGACGGAAGCGGGGTCATGAGCGGGGAGGATTTCGGGCCCTACCGGCTGCTCGCGCGCCTGGGCGCGGGCGGGATGGGTGAGGTGTGGCGCGCCCGCGACTCCCGCACCGATCGCGAGGTCGCGATCAAGCGGCTGCACCCGTCACTCGCCGGCGACCCGAGCTTCGTGGCCGGGTTCCGCCGCGAGGCCGCGCTGGCCGCGAAGCTCAACCACCCCGCGATCGTGCCGATCCACAGCTACGGCGAGATCGACGACCAGCTCTACATCGAGATGCCGCTGCTCGCCGGCACCGACCTGGCCGCGCTGATCGCCCGCGACGGCCCACTCGGTCCCGAACGGGCGGTCGAGGTGATCGCCCAGGTCGCCGAGGCGCTCGACACCGCGCACGCTGCGGGGCTGGTGCACCGGGACGTGAAGCCGTCGAACGTGATGGTGCAGGCCCGCCGTCGCGGGGACTTCGTGCACCTGATCGATTTCGGGATCGCCCGGCAGGCCGACACCGCGACCACCAGCAGCGTCGGCCTGGTCGGCACCCTGACCTACATGGCGCCGGAACGGTTCGACGGCGCCGCCGACCTCCGCAGCGACGTCTACGCCCTCGCCGGGGTGCTGTTCTACGCGGTGACCGGGAACAAGCCGTTCGCGCCACCTCCGGACACCGATCCCGACCTGCTCTTCTACGTCAACGCCCACCTCAACCAGCCACCTCCCCGTCCCTCGCAACACGCGCCCGCGGCAGTCCGGGCGGGGCTGGCCGGGATGGACGCGGTGGTCGCCCGGGGCATGGCCAAGCGGCCGAGCGACCGCTACCCGAGCGCGGGTGAGCTGGCCACGGCCGCGCACACCGCACTCCACATGCGCATCGGCAACGAGTCGGACCGGTCCCCGACCGTTCCGACACCGCGCAGGTTCGCAGGACCGATCTCCCCGCCCACCCGGGCGCCGTCGGCCGTCCCGCGGGTCGCCGACCGGGCCGCACCGGTTGCTGCGCCGGCCGTCGCACGGCCGACCGATGCGATGCCGGTCGCGCGCGTCGCGCCGCCCCCTGCACCGCCGACCTCCTACCCCGGAGAGCGGTACCAACGACCCGTCGAGTCGAGACCGGCAGCCCCCGTGGTGGCACCGTCGCCGGGACCGTCCCCGTCGCGGGCTACCCGGCGGCGGCCCGTCCTCCTGGGCATCGGCGCGCTGATCATCACGCTCGCCGTGATCGCAACGACCCTGATCTGGGTGAATCTCCCCAGGACGGGGACGGGGACGGTGCCCACGCCCGATGCGGCCGCCTCGGTTCCGATCACCGAACGCACCCTCACCGGCCACACCAACTGGGTGTTCGGGCTGACGACCGCGCAGCTGGACGGGCGCACCGTGGTGATCTCCGGCAGCGGGGACAAGTCGATCCGGCTGTGGGACCTGACCACCGGTGAACCGGTCGGATTCCCGTTCACCGGCCACACCGACGCTGTGTCGGCGGTGGTGACCGCGCAGCTGGGCGGGCGCACCGTGGTCATCTCCGGCAGCTGGGACAAGACGGTGCGGGTGTGGGACCTGGCCACCGGGCAACAGATCGGGGCGCCGTTCACCGGCCACACCGGCCCCGTGTTCGCGGTGGTGACCGCGGAGCTGGACGGGCGCACCGTGGTCATCTCCGGCAGCGGCGACAACACGGTGCGG
>Ga0307513_10008542_pt1 | contig 13088 bp, 13 predicted proteins | sample 15_EM_MG_FD_202174 | JGI IMG/M metagenome (GOLD analysis project Ga0307513, IMG submission 202174) | Populus trichocarpa ectomycorrhiza microbial communities from riparian zone in the Pacific Northwest, United States - 15_EM | ecosystem: Host-associated > Plants > Roots > Unclassified | place...
AGAGAGATGGCCGACAAGGCATGAGAGGATACTTTCTTCATCTCACTCCACCTGTACATTATTTTAGTGGTTCAAAAAGCTAAATTGAAAGTATATTGTCTTTCTTTCTTCCTTGTTTGCTTTCAAGTTTTTGGCCTTTATAGAAGTGTGATTTCATTGTTTTTTAAAGTGTTTTTTTTATTTTTAAATTATTTTTAAAATTAATACATTAAAATGATCGAAAATATAAAAAAAAAATTAATAAAAAAAAAATTAATTTTTTTAAAAACACGAGTCGGTAACGTTTGCATGCCTTTTTTTAGCTTAAAATAAACTTTTTGATGTCATGTACACGTGTCTGCTAGTTAGTATATATGTATATATATACACACATGGATTATTCGCTAGTTGGTATTGGTTGGGATGGAAAAATAATCAATTCTATAGCACTGGAATTTTAGTTAGTTTCCGAGGATAGATTAAAAAAAATAAAATTGGTTTTAAAAATAATTTTAAATGGATTTTTATATTTGCAAAATAAAAAATACAAAGAATATATTTTTCTATTTTTTATTATTTTTAGTCTCTTCTGTCTTATTTTAAACTTTGAACATTCTTTTTACTTGTTTTCAGCTCTCTGCCTACATTAGTTGTTTTCCTTCTATTACATTGACCTTAGATACCCAATAATCTAAAATCCATTGTCAATTTTCTACGAGCCACTACTTTTGTCTCCAAGTTCTTCATTTAGTAGGCATCTATGCAGATTTTCACTTCAACAGGCAACTCTCTAATTGGTGTTTCTTTACCTGCCATTGAAAATAGTAATGGTTTCGTTTAGCCTATTCTGACTGCATGTTTGATATTGTAATAAATATAGATTTTTAAAAATATTTTTTATTTAAAAATATATTAAAATAATATTTTTATATATTTTATATTTTTGATATTAATACTTCAAAACCATTAAAAAATACTAAAAAAATCATCAATTTAATATTTTTTCAAGTAAAACACAGTTTTAAAATACACCCAAAACAAAAATTATCACACAATTTTTTTTATTAATGTGGGTGTTCGGGCCAGCTTGTGCGTATCTCAATCAATCTCACGGGCTTGAAGTTAACGACCATGTAAGCCTCCAATGGTTTTGAGGAAATCCAAACTCATAATTATTAAAGAATAAACTCAAAACCTGATCAATTAAATTATTTTTTTAGGGTTAACTATCACCTCAACTTTAAATCATTCATGATAGCTCTATACGACATTCGCAACTATGATCCAAGAAAAAAAATCCCACAATTTTATATGTATATTGGATGGGTTTTCTTTTTATTTTTTTTATTATTAATGTTGATGTTCGAGTTATCTTGCGTGCATCTCGACTAATTCTACATGCTCTAAAATTAACAATTATATAAGCCTCCAGCGGCTCTAAAATGTATAAAAATCAAACTAATGATCTCTAAAAAGCAAACTCAAGACGTAAATTTTATTTCTCATGGTTTTTTTTTTTTTCTCTTTTCTTTCTTGATAACCATGTAGGATCTGCCATTGCTGATGTCTTCCCTGACATCATGAGTCGTGGTACTTGTGGCAATCCTAATAATTTTATGCTTTATGAATATTTCCTCCAAGCTTGGTCATGTCTGTGGTATTATAATTCTTGCAAGTTTTATATTAGGCCAACACAACACCGTTTCGAATTTCTTTATTCACAGGCCATAGCATGGCTAACCGGGTCCTCTCAAAGTGGTTCTAATAGTGAAGAGCCACCCACATTTTCTGACTTTAGAAATTAAGGGGGAAAGTCTAGGAATTCTTTTTTATATGAAACTATATAAGAATAATTCTTTTTAAAACAAAATAAATAACACACCACACCATAAAAAAAAATATATAGAGTAACAGTGTTATCATGCCTTTAACATTCTCACATAATTATTTTACCATTTATATATATATATATATATATAAATATATATATTAAAAATAAGAAAATTTGGTAGTCTATAGTCATGCTGCTCTGGCCTACTCCCTCGTCAAGGGTGCTGCTGGTACCTTATAAACACTTAAGAAAAGTCTTGTGCTAATACCCAAAAAGAAAGTTGATATTTTTTGCACTATTAAGGTTTATCAACGAAGAAGAATTGAGAAAAAAAGTTTATCGAAGAGAGGTGGTAGGTAATATTTGTTTTTGGTGTTTTAAAAGTATTTTAAAAAAAAATTAAATTTTATTTATTTTATTTATTTTAAATTAATATTTTTTTTTGGTGTTTTTAGATTATTTTGATGTGCTGATGTAAAATAAATTTTGAAAAAATAAAAAATATATTTATTTTGATGTATTTCCAAATGAAAAGCATTTTGAAAAACAACCGCTATCACACTTTCAAGCACCCCCTTAGAAAAGAGGGAGAAAAATAAATGTGTTTCGCATTATAATATTTTTGTTGTTATGGTTTAAAAAATATAAATTGTAGTTTAAAAAAACTAATTTTTTACTATAATTTAAGATGAAAAACAAATTTAAATAATAAAATTTAAATAAGTTAAAATAAAAAAACAAATTTAAATAATAAAAATCAAATAACTTTTAAAATTATATGAGTTGTAAACTACCCTAATCATTATCCTTTTGAAGTTAGATGTTGGCTTTTGTGAATAATGTGCCCACCCTAGACATTGTGCTGCCGCCACCCATTTTGCCATTGTGACTTCACACAGAATTCCGTTTTGATTGGATGCATTCAATGCCTTGCATTTGGAACAAAATTAAAATTAACTCAAACACAAATTAGCACTTGATTAACAAAAATCTAAATATTAAATTTAAAGAAATCCCTTTACAAAAACAAAGAAGTTAGGTATAAGAATATCTAGTAGCTGCGATAAAATCATTGTATTAAATCCCATATGTATTGGTAAGATTTTTAGGTATAATTTTTGTGTTTAAGCAGCCCTATTATTTATAAGTTTTCATCAAATAAATATTTGGTTGTAGGTGATACGAGAGCGTTTGAGAACGCGGGTCAACCCGTGTTTTTAAAATATTTAATTTTTTTTGTTAAAAATTAATTCTTTTAATGTTTTGAAGTATTTTGATGCACTGATCTCAAAATTAATTTTTTAAAAATAAAAAAAATATCATTTTGACGCATTCCGGCATGAAAAACACTTTGAAAAGAAACCATAACCACACTCTCAAACAGGCCCTCGAGTCTTGTATCTTATATTTGAATTTTACTATAGTTTTGTTTTTTAATCAAATGTCATGATTGTTTATGAGTAAACAATCATGAAAGTATTCCAAATATTACCTTTGATATAGATGTGGTGTATACCTCTTAAGGCCATGATATTCTAAAGTTTTTAGTGTTTGAGGGTGTCATAATTTTTTATTTTTAATGTTTTTTATGATTTTTATATGTTATGTTAAATATTAAAAAAATATAAAAAATAATTATTTTAATATTTTTTCAAATAAAAATATTATACACTACAATATCAAATAACAAATGATTTTAATAATAGGGATGCATCACTTCTTCCCATGATTTTCTTTGGTATGTTTCTTTAATTCTACTCATTTCAAATTTATCCAAATAGTATATTGCATGCGCACTGCCATAAAGAATTTATTATAATATGTTTTTATTTAATCATATGAATATAAAAATAAATATTCATCTAGAAAGCAACGATTACAATTATGAACAAGAAATATTGTTTTTCATCCAATAGTAATGATTCTTCTATACATGTGTAGGATAGATGTGAAAAATAGAATATCTCTACTGAATATATAATAAATATACTAAAAGACATTAGAGATTTCTTATAGCCATAGATACACTTTACCATTCACTATAATAGCAGAGCAACGCCTATGCTCTTGGCAAGAAAAATTAATTGCTTTTGATTCAAGAGTATTTTGATCGTTAAATAATATTCATTTGTCATTATTGATTTGTTTTGAAATGTTTTTGTCGATTTATCTTTTAATGCATAGTAAAATAATGAAAATAGCTCTAGAATAAAAAAAAATAACATTGCTTGACAAGGATGTTTTTATATTTTTACTTTTTAATTGTATAGTACAATTACACAATTGTTCTTGGGATAAAAAAAAAGGCCATATAAACAGGGGTATTAATGTCTTTTCCTCAAGTTTTTTGTTTGTAATTACTGGGATTGGTCTAGGGTGATGAATTAATTTAACATTCAATTAATATTTTTTAATTCAAAAAATTGTTGGCCCTGGTGATATAAAATTGTCTTTTACCGTCTCATTTTGTGCTCTGTCGTGTACTCTTTCTTTACTGTGGGCGCGTGTCATATAAAGGTGGTCAGTTTATTGTCAGTGTTCCTTTCTTTTTTTTCCCCTTTCATTCTCTCTCCTAAACAGAGAGATGCACCATGGTCTCCATTTTTATTGTCTTTTCAAGTTCAATCCTTTTGGTTTTAATTGTATATTTTTGTCATTTTTTCTTTTGTTAAAGTTTTATGATTTTTCAATTTAATCCTTCAATTCTAATTTACATATATATAATATTTTTCGGTTCAGTCTTTCTACTTTTGATTTCTTTTTTTGTTTCTTTTTTTTTATCATAGTTTTTATGCTTTTAGTTTTATCCTTCAAGTCAATTTTATGATTTATTTTCAATGATAATATAAGTTTCAAATTGGTCCTTCTTCTTTTGATTTATTGGTTTTTTTCCTTGACCCTTTTATCAAAGTTTTATAGTTTTTAATTTTATCCTTCAAAATAAATTTATGGCTTTTGTTTTTTCAACAATAATGATGATAATGATGATGTTATAGTCATATTAGTAATAATAATGATACTAATAATAATAGTAATAATATTACTAATAGTGGTAATAGTGGTAATAATAGTTTATTATGATTGTAATGGTGCTAATTATAATAATGATTGTGATGATAATATTAATAATTGTGATCATAACAACAACAACAACAATAATAACAACAATAATGATAGTAATGATAGCAATAATAATACTACTAATAGTAATAGTGATAATAATAGTAATAAATAATAATATTGGTAATTTTATCATTCAAAATAACTTTTATAGATTTTTATATTTCAATAATAATAATAATAATAATAATAATAATGGTAATTATAGTAGTGGTTGGAGTAATAACAATTATAATAATAATAACAATAATGATAGTGGTGGTGATGGTAATAATAATAATAATAATGGTAATTATAGTAGTAGTTGGAGCAATAATAACGATAATAATAATATTAGTAACGGCAAAGGTAATGGTATTAGTATTAGTAATAATGATAATGATACTAATAATGATAATAATATTAATAATTGTGATAATAATAATAGTTTATTATGATAGTAATAATGATAATGATAATGATGATTGTGATAATAATATTAATAATAGTGATGATTATGGTAGTAGTAGTAGTAGTAACAACAACAACAATAATAATGGCCGTGATAATAATAATAGTAATAATTATGATAACGATAGTGATAATAATCAAAAGGACCTTGGAATAATGTTTTTTTTGATATATTAGTTATTTTTCTCTTCAATTTAACCCTCCCAACGGAACTTTTTGTCCTTTTTTGTTGTAATTGCTTTTTGTCTATTATCCTTTTGGATAAGTGTTATTCCTTTTTTATTTAGTTATTCAATTTCAATTTTCCATGTATTTTTTTTTATTTGGTCCTTATTCTTTGTATTTGTTTTTTGTCTTAACTCTTTTATATAAGTTTTATTGGTTTTTGATCCCACACTTCAATCCAGGTTTATGTTGTGTTATTTTTTTTTAGTTTTTTCCTCATTTTGTTTTGTTTTTTTTGCTTGAGTTATTTTTCTTTTCAATTAAACCCTTCAATTGAAAAAATTTAGTTGCCCTCTAATTTATTTTTTATTTTTATTTTCATCCTCATTCTTTTAATTATCATTTTTTATTTTAGATCTTTTTGTATAGTTAGTTTTCCCCCCTGTTATGTTCTCCCATGTTTGTTGACCCGATCCACTTTTTTTACCATTTTTTTATCCAATTTCGTGCTCCTATTGTTTTTTTTCCAAGGTATCATAATATTTTTTTTTTAAATCCAATTAATATCATTGTCTTATCTTTTACCGTCTAATTAAAATAAAATTAACCCATTAATCTCAGTTTGTGTTATAACTCAAATCGTTAATTTATCTTATCTCGAACAACCAAATACTTTATGTTAATATATTTACTACGACTCTCACTTTAATTTTTTTTCAAGAAGAAAACATTTGTCGAGCTATAATAATAAATCGTCAATGGCTTTGCTATTAAATCCACAACCTAAAGCTCTATGATGAAATTTCTTAACCATTTCGCCTGTAAAGTTGCTTCAAAACTTGCTATAAATTTTGTCTTTATTATGGATGATGCAACAAATGTTTTTTTGACACTCTTCCATGATATCACACCTTTAGCTAGCATGAAGATATATCATGAAGTTGATTTTCTAGAATCTTGACATTCAACAAAATTTGAATCTAAATGTCCAACCACTTCTAGATTCTTGATATGTCTATAAGATAACATGTAATTCTTAGTTCCATGTAGATATCTCATAATTTTCTTGGCAACTTTTCAGTGAGCAATTCCTGGATTACTTTAATATCTACCGAGTATTTCTATTGCAAAGTGTTATGTCTACATACCTGAACATGCATCAAACTACCAACAAAAGATGCATAAGGAATGTTTTCCATTTCTTGCTTTTCAAGTCATTTTTCAAACATTAATTTAGATTAAATTTATCACCATTCACTATGGATGTTGTATTAGCTTTGCACTGACTTAACTTGAATTTCTTTAGAACTCTTTCAATGTAGGCTTTATGAGACAGATCTAATATCATTTTAAACATGTCTCTTTGAATCTCTATACCAATAATATAATTGGCTTCACTCGTATCCTTCATTTCAAAGTTCTTTAAAAGAAATTATTTAGTATCCTTTAGAAAAGTTTCATCATTGGTTGCAAGTAGGATGTCATCCATATATAGCATTAAGAAAATAAATCTTCTCCCACTTACTTTAAGTTATATACATTTATTCACAATGTTTTCAGTAAAACCATAAAAGATAACAACATTATGAAATTTTAAATACCAGCTTTGGGAGGCTTGCTTTAATACACAAATTGATTTTCTTAACTTGCAAACCAATTGTTTATTTTTATCAAAACAAAATCCTTAAGGTTGCTCCATATATACTTCTTATTATAAATCTCTATTTAGAAAGGTTGTTTTCACATCTATTTGGTGTAGCTCTAAATAAAAATGAGCTACCAGAGCCATTATAATTCTAAATGAGTCCTTTTCTATTATCAAGAAATACATATCATGGTAGTCAATGCCTTCTATTTGTGTGAAATTCCCGGCTACCAATTTGACCTTATATCTCTTAATTTTACCATTTGAGTCCAATTTGGTCTTAAAGACCCATTTACAACCTATAATTTTAACTCTATTTGGTAACTTAACTATTTTTTATACTTAGTTTTTAGCTATAGATTTCATATCTTCTTTCATTACATTATACCAAACCTTAGAGTCTTCCTTACGCATAACTTGTGAAAACATAATGGGATCATTTTTTAGTCGAACATCAAAATTAGAATCAACTAGGTATACTAGATCGTCATCTGATATGGTTGATCTTTTTTTTCTTAAAGATCTTCTAACACATTCACTTTCACCCATAACTTGTGGATGTTAAACTTTTGGTTCAATGATTACTTGTTCCTCTTGAGGTGGTAGTTCTTGAATTGATTGTTCCTCCAAGATATCAGGGGTTTGATATACTTGGGGAATGACCAGGTATCTTTATTCATAGAAGTATTATCTTGATCTTGTGTTTTACGAACCACCTTTGATGAAATTCTATTTAAGATATACATTATTGTCTTTAAGGTTTTACTCCACAAAAATAAAGGTAATTCATTGCTTCTTAACATACTCCTAACCATATTCATAAAGGTATGATTTTTCCTTTCAGCAGCACCATTCTGGTGAGGTATTCCTGGCATGGTATATTATGAAATGATACCCTTTTCTTCTAAGTAGTTTGCAAATAAACCCTTTCTTTTTTTCAAATTCTATTTATCTTCCATAATATTCACTACCTTTATAAGAACTTAATATATTTATTTTCTTTCTAAGTTGTCTCTTTATTTCTTTTAGAGACTTAAGTTGAGCAACAACATCTCTCATTTCCATTATGTGTCCATACATATTTTCTTGATTTATGATGTTTTATCATAAACAATTTATCCATAAGGGTGTTAGCCAATGTTTTATCAGAACTAACAAATTGCTCTTCAATAGCCTTCATGTAGTCATTAACCTTATTACATTCGGGATTTAAGCCTCTAATAATCTTGTCAATATAGGCCTTTATGAGCATCGTACTTAAATAGTTGGATTGTTCCCACCTTTCATATGTCATTCTATCTATAGTGGAACTTGATTCCGTTGACATATGTGGTTCATCTACATGAAGATAAGGTCTAGATCAATCACCTTAATATTAAAAGGATTGACTTTCCATTCTAAGAAATTCTCCCCATTCAGAAAAAGAATATGAGAATCATTGTTCATAAAATTATTAACATCAACTGCAATAACCAAGAATTTAAATAACATTTAGAGATAACATAATAATATGAAAAACCATAATCATATTAAAAGCAAAATCTAAAACTTTTTGTAGGTAGAGGTGCATTCTATGCATAAAATTTTCTTCTTTAATCACATATATCTAATAGTTAAATCTAAACTTTTTTGTGGGTAGAGGTGCATTATTGCATAAAATTGGTTAATTGTGATTATTTTAAAACTTTATTAAATATCTAATGTCATTAAGATGTTGTGGCTATTCTTAATAACAATGATGTTTTCTTAAATGTATTATTACAATTTAAATCTATTTATTTATCTTATGGGTTTAGGTTCTTATACTAGCCTAAGTCTATGTATTGATTGGATTTAATAATTAGACCTAAAATTAACCGTATTAGGTTTTTCTTAGCCCAATCTAAATTCTATAGGTTTTAACCAAGCCAAAACCTAATTAATTTGGGTTTTGTCCAAAATGTAATAAGATTGATTATTTCTTTTTAAGATCCATTTTTGTATGGTTTTTAATTATAGCCCAATTTAGTTTTATTAGGCCCGTTCACTAATTATTATTAGCCCTAAACCTTAAGTGTAATAACTTATATAAAAGATTAGCCTAACCAAAATTTCAATTAACCAATTGAGTTTCTATCCAAGCCAGACCAATTTTAATTTGGCCCAAGTTTACAAATCATACAACCTTAAAATAAGCCCAAATCTAATTAATTTATTCTGGCTCAAAATTAAGACCAACCCAAATATTTTTTTTTCTTTTACCCTTATGCTTTCTATTCCTTTATACCTAATATGCCTAGAACACTAGAAGTCAATTCCAGAGAAATTTCTAAATATGTGTTCATTATGTTTAATTAAAATTCCAGAAAGTTGTAATGAAATCATAAAACAATAAGCACAATTATCATAACTCACAGATAAACTTAATTCTGGAATTCCCAGAAATTACCATCAGCAACCATAAACATAAAATTTCTCTGATCAATAAAGAATTTGCAGAAATAATGTCACAACCACGTATGCAATATTCCTAAAAAAATAGATGAAAAATTAACTTATAGCTTGAATTATGAGACACCACATCATAGAAAAATTGTTAAAATCATCATCCTAGTTTTTTTTTAAAAGAAAAATTTGCCAATAATAATAATAATAATAATAATAATAATAATTATTATTATTATTATTATTATTATTATTATTATTATTATAGCATATGATATTGTTGTGCATGCAAATTCATTCAATATTCAAGTTGTAACCAAGTGGTAAGTCCTTTACTTGTTTATGAGGAAGTCATGGGTTCAAGTCTTAACAACTTCAAGCAATGTTATAATGCATGCATAAACTTTAAAGGTCATGATGCATATATAATTTCTTTGATAGAAACTAGGAAGCAGCCTACTAGTAAGGACCTATCCTAACACATTTCAGTTAAAACTTATACACCCATGTTTGAATCTTTGCCTCCTCAATTTATTTTTTAATTTTCAAATTCCACTTCTCAATCATCAAATCTCAATTCTCTTATTTAATTTACCAAATCAATGTGTGGGGGTTTAAGAAAAGCTTTGCAATTAAAATTTTCATCTTGAACTATTGCGACAAAGAGACATATAAATTCAAGCACTACTATTTATTTTTTTATTATTCTAATGATAAACTTAATAATCAAATAAAATAACTAAAATAAAATTTGAATTCATAAAATTAGGATTACAAAAATATTTGAATGGATAAACATGAAAGTTTCAAACTGACTTTGATACCACAATGTAAAATTTAATTTAGTTTAATATGTAATTCTATATCTTTAATTATCATGTTTTTCACATTCAATAAATATAACAGAAGCAATTGATTAAGAAAAACATACTTGAATTCATAATGGTAGCATTTCTTGACTTTAAGCAATAATTATGTTGTTGCTTTATATGCAAAATCTAGAAAACTATTTTCTCTCAATAATAGAGAATAGAGAGAAGTAGGAATAGATTTCTTAGCCTGGTCCATTTTCCTTTAAATTGTGACTTAATGCTAATCACAAATATATATCTGTATACATGTTAAAACTCATATTCTAATAAGAGTTCTTGGTTATCCTTCTACCAATGATAGAGTTTTCAAGCAGTAAAACTCTTAACTCCTTAATGACTCTTTAAAGGAGATGTTTCATATGTCCCTTTGACTACTCGTTAAGGCAATATAATAAGTATAAAGTTTCTAATTTTTCTTACCTCTTTTTAGGAGTGTTATTTGTTAATTATGATGTCAATCATAGAAAGTAAGCTCTCATCTTGCTCTATCGAACCAACTTTTCTCTTCTCCTCTATCCTAGGAAAAAAAACCTTTTTTTTTTCTAGACTTCTTTCAATTTATGTAGAGGCAAGAACTTGTGACTTTGTGAATAATAAACAATGAAGTTTATGATGGCACAAAACTTTCTTAATGATGTAGTCGAGTTTGTAGCAATAAAAGGTTATGAGCATTTAGGTGAAGATTTTACATAACTTGATATAGATTTGACCTAAACAGACTATGTGGATAACCTAACCCAATAGATGCTTTTATAGACTAGTGGGACATGTCTAGATCCAAGAGGATGTCTAGTGTCTAAACCTAAGAGAAGGTATTAGCTTAGCAACTTAAAATTATGATAATGAAAAATTTGACTGTTGAATCGGGCTTAATTTTTTCCAGGTGACTCTACATATAGTTTTCATACGGAAAGCCACTGTGTTGCTTATCATACCATTATATCTCCTAGAATTAGGCCTAGAAGTTTTTTTGGCCAATTTTGTTATTTTTCCTATGATATTTTGGATTTATATCTTATTTTAAATTTGTTTTAATTTCCTTTGTGTTTTTCGGATTTTAAGTTGTTTACTAGTAGATGTAGAGTTTTATGACTCATTTAAAGATATTGTAAATGTCTTGATGAGACAACCACCGTATATTTAATTTTTAGAGAATAAAACGGCAAATTTAATATTCAAATATGCAATCCTTTTTATTCATTAAAATTTATATTTTTTTTGTGTTACTATTCTACTATTAGCTTCCACCAGCCTCATTAAAGGGGTGTTTGGCTTGGAGGTGTAATAGCTTTTTTTTTGTGGAACCCACATAAAAAGCACGTATTTTTTGCTTATGTGATATGTGGTTTATGCTTTAAAAAAAATTGTATCTTTGAAAAAAAAAACCAACCATACCTCCAAGCCAAACACTCTTTAATCATCTCTTTTAATTTTAAGAAATAAAGTTTTCATCATTATAAGCATACACACAAAAACCTTAATGACTCTTTGAAGGAGATATTTCTTACGTCTCTTTGACTACTCGTTAAGGCAATATAATAATTATAAAGTTTCTCATGTTTCTTACCTTTTTTTAGGAGTGTTATTCGTCAATGATGATGTAAATCACAGGAAGTAAGCTCTCATCTTACTCTATCGAACCAACTCTTCTCTTCTCCTTTATCCATCCTAGGAAAGAAAACCTTTTTTTTCATATTTCTTTCAATCTACGTAGAGGCAAGAACTTGTGACTTTGTGAATAATAAATAGTGAAGTTTTATGATGGCACAAAACTTTCATAATGATGGAAACGAGCTTGTAGAAATAAAAGGTTTTGAGCATTCAGGTGAGGATTTTAAATAACTAGATATGAATTTGACCTAAACAGACTATATGAATTACCTAACCTAGTATATGCTTTTATAGGCTAGTGAGACATGTCTAGATCCAAAAATATTTTAAATAACTAGATATGGATTTGACCTAAACAGACTATGTGGATTACCTAACTCAATAGATGCTTTTATAGATTAGTGAGACATGTTTAGATTCAAGAGGAGGTACTAGGTTAGCAGCTTAAAATTATGATAATAGAAAATTTGACAGTTGAAATGATCACGCTCAATTTTTTCCAAGTGACTCAACATGTAGTTTTTATATGGAAAGCCACTGTGTTGCTTATCATACCATTATATCTCTTGGAATTAGGCCTATAAGTTTTTTTTGGCTAATTCTGTTATTTTTCCTAGGATTTTTTAGATTTATATCTTATTTTAGATTTTGTTTTAATTTTCTTTGTGCTTTTCGTATTTTAAGTTGTTTCCTAGTAGAAGTATGGTTTAATGATTTATTTAAAGATATTGTAAATAAGACAACCACCATATACTTATTTTTTAGAAAATAAAATGACAAATTTAATATTCATATATGCAATCTGTTTTATTCATTAAAATTTGTATTTTTTATGTTACTACTGTAATATTTGCTTCCACCAGCCTCATTTAATCCTCTTTTAACTTTAAGAAATAAAGTTTTCATCATTATAAACACACACACAAAAGAGTACATTAAATATCTAGAAAACATGACAGAAAAAAAAAAAAAAAAACACACCGAGAATACA
>Ga0307513_10008543_pt1 | contig 13088 bp, 10 predicted proteins | sample 15_EM_MG_FD_202174 | JGI IMG/M metagenome (GOLD analysis project Ga0307513, IMG submission 202174) | Populus trichocarpa ectomycorrhiza microbial communities from riparian zone in the Pacific Northwest, United States - 15_EM | ecosystem: Host-associated > Plants > Roots > Unclassified | place...
TTGCATTGTCAAGTGGTTGTTGAGGAGTGCTTCGTGCCCTATGTGTCGTTCTAAGTTGCCTACGGGTTGATTCTTCGTTCAATCGTTAGGGTTTGGTTCTAATCTACTTCCAGAACTATGATTTGAATTTTATTCTTTGTTTGATCTAAATTGCCTACGGATGAATATCAAAGTAACTGAGGTGGATTATCTTTATGTAACATCCTAGTAAATATTGTCTTGGACAGTCTTGATATCTTTATTTTTTTTCCTGGTTTCTACAAGTTATCATAATGTTGGTAAGAATTTATTCATTTACTGTAATTGAAATACTTGAACAATAGTACTTTATTGGCTTTTCTGTATAAAAAAAGAAAAAGAAAAAAAAAGTGAAGCTATTCATGAATTGAAGTCATGGCAGGAAGCACCGTTTCTCTGCTGTATTAACAGCGCCGTGCGGTTGATAACTGTTAAACTTAAGCAATCATTTATGATTAGGGAGTTAATAATTATGATTATATTATGGTTGGGCCCATTTTCTACAGAGGAGTTGTCTTTGTTCCTATATACCTTAATTTTCTGATACTACCCATCCATGGGAGAAGGGGCCAACCTAATCAATCTTAAAGTCAAACCCAGTTGATCACAATTGATAAATTGAGGCAATAACTAACTGAAAGACACCCACGCATATATAAAAAGGACAACAGAGAGTAGTTCCTGAAAAACAAAATCTACATAAAGAATTAGCATAAACTATACGATTTGTACATATTACATTGGGTAGGATTAATTTTCTTAAAAAATAAAACAGAATATTCAAATATTATTAATGTGTCTTCTAATAATTTTTTTTTAAACCATGTAAGGATTGATCTGATGTGACATAATAGACTTGACAAGTTCAAAAATTATGTGGACAATCATAAAAAATATAATTTGACTTAATAAAATTTCAAGATGATATTTTATTTTAAAATAGAGATGACAACATATTGGATCAACCCATGTAAATCTAATTTAACTTATAAAAACCATGACCTTGATCATAAAACCGTAATAACCTTAGAGAAAGTAAATAAAAAAATATTGAAGGATGAAGTTCTTAAAAAATTAATTAAAAAGACAGAGTCAACCTGGATTAACTCGACAAACTCAAGTGATGAGACTGACGTAACCTCATAGAAAGCAAATAAAAATCAATTATGAAGCCCAATTCTTAATTAACCAATATTGAAGGATGAAATTGAAAAAACAATCAATTAAAAAAAAATATAAAAATGACTCAAGTCAATCCAGGTTAACATATCAAAACCATGACCTGAGTCATGAATCCGTGATAATCTCATAGAAAGTAAATAAAAAATATTGAAGTATGAAATTGAAACAAAATCAATTAAAAAATAACAAAAAAAAAACCAGAGTCAATCTGGGTTAACCCGACAAACTCAGGTGATGATATTGACATAACCTCATAGAAAAAAAATAAAAAATAATTATGAAGCCCAATTCTTAATCAACCAATGTTGAAGAATGAAATTGAAAAAAGAATCAATTAAAGAAAGAACACAAAAAACAATCCAAGTCAACTCAGGTTAACACGCCAAAGCTATGATCTGGATCATGAAATCATGATAATCTCATATAATGGAAATAAAAAAATATTATAAAGTTCAATTCTCAACCACCTCAATGTTGAATCATGAAATTGAAAAAAAAATTAAAAGAAATGGCAAAAAATATAACTAGAGTCAACTTGGGTTAACCTAACAAACCTAGGTCATAAGATTGAGATAATCCTATAGAAATAAAATCAAAATAAATTATGAAACTCAATTCTTAATCAATTCAATGTTGAGAGATTAAATTAAAAAATAATAATTAGAAAAAAGACAAAAAAAACAAACGAGTTAACTTAGTTTAACCTACCAAACCCATTTACTCGATTGTGTTCAATGATTTTATTTATTAATTTTTTTTATTTAATGCAATGATAATAGAAAAGGATACACATATAAAATTGATTGAATAAATCAAAGGGAAAAAAAATATTTTGCAAGGTTGCCATTATTAAAAATACTATGCAAAATAAATTTTTTTATTTTAAAAAATAAATTTCAATTATATAAAACATATAAAAAAAATTATAGATGAATTATAAAAATCTCTTAAAAAATTGAACACATACAAAATACTTAAAAAAAACAACCACAATTTAAAAAAGGCTAAATAAAAAATGAGAAAAATGGATCTTAATTTAAATATAAATCAAAAAATTATTTTAAAAAATACATATAAAAAAATGACTGTTGATTTTAAAAACCAAAATTACAAAAAATAAAATAAAAGAAAAAGGCCTAGAGCCACTAAGCCTGACCCATTTAAAAGGGCTCGTGAGTAGGCTGCACGTGAGCTCTTTTTAAGAAACAAATGTAAATGGAGTGGACGATATGTCATCTGCCCCTATGTTTTTTGAAAAACAAAAATAAGTTAGATGACATGTCGTCTGACTTTGTCAACTATGGTGGTTGGAAAACAGGGCTAAAGGGTATTTTTTTTATCCAAAAACCTATTTTTCAAATCATTTTTTTAATTCAAAACACCTGAAAACACCCTAGACACCTTAATAAATCCATCAATGACCCCAAGAAACTATCCCAAAACTCAAAATGAACTTGAAACCAAAAACCTTCCCATGCTCTAATAAGCTTTTTAGGACTTTGCCTAGATTCCATTCATTATAGTGGCTGGAAAATTAGGGTTGAAGGTTTATTATTCAAAAACATATTTTCAACCCATTTTTTATATCCGAAACACCTAGAAAACACCTTGAGCACTTTGATAAATTAATGTATGACCTCAAAAAACTGTCTCAAAACTTGAAATTAAAAATCTTCCTGAATTTAAATTAGTTATTTTCAAGGTATAAAAATATATAAGTAGAATTTCTTTCATCAAATAAAATTATTTGACACAAAAATTGATCGTTTTAATGTTTAAAATTGGTGCCAACAATATTTTTCTCTCTCTAACTTTTAGCCATAATTTTCATTAATTGTATTTAAAAACGAATTTATAGTTTGGCTTATGATGATAAGTGATAAATGTTAGCATACTTAAAGCAATTTAGAAAACATTACGACAAGTCGTGGTTAATTAGGATATGAACCGGACAATGTAATTCAATCTTTCTAAGAACCTTCTTACATCATTCTCAGTTGGGAGTTGGCATAGATTGAATAGCCTTTACTTTGTCAAGATCCACTTCTATCCCTTTATCACTCAACACAAATCCCAACAACTTCCCATATTTCACCCCGAATGAACACTTTGCAGGGTTAAGCCTCAACTATATTTCCTTAGTCTTTCAAACAATTTCTTCAATATTTGGACATGACTCTCTTCCTCTCCAGATTTAGCAGTCATATCATCCATGTATACCTCAATCTCTTTGTGCATCATCTCATGAAATAGAGTCATCATGGCCCTTTGGTAGGTGGCTCCGATATTCTTCAACCTAAATGGCATGACCTTGTAACAAAAGGTTCCCTATGGTGTTACAAATGTTGTCTTCTTCTTATCCTCTTGCGCCATTTTTATCTGATTGTAGCCCAAAAATCCATCCATAAAGAAATATGTGGAGTTACGTGCTGCATTGTCAACTAACATATCTGTGTCGTAGAGAAAAATTATCTTTAGGGCTAGCCCGATTTAAGTCCCTAAAGTCTATACAAAGTCTGATTTTATCTTTCTTTTTTTGGGTACTACCACTATGTTGGACACCCATTGAGACTGCTTCCAGCATTCCACTATTTTTTCAATTTCTGCCTTTACTTTGATTAAACCTCTGGATGAGTTCTTCTCAACTTTTGCTTAAACGACTTGTATCCTCCTACCAGCGATACCCTATGTACTATGATATCCGTATCCAAACCAGACATATCCTTGCAAGACCAGGCAAAAACATCTACATAATCCCGGAGCAGTGCAATCAACTCTTCTCTTTCTTTAAAGGTGATCACAATCCCTATCTTCAGCTCTCTCTTAATTTCTTCATTACCCATATTTATGGTTTCAAGTTCCTCTCTAGTGGGTTTCCAAGCTTGTTCATGTTGTTCTATTAATTTTATGAATTTTCTAATGTTATTTTCATCCCATTCTTCCTCTTCTTCAACTACTATGTATTCTTTAAAGTTCGGCCATTCATTCTCAATGTAAAGTGCATGTGTTGTTGTGGTAGATCCGCTTTCAGGGTTCTTAAAAGCCCTAAAAGCGGAAAGTGATGTGTAAATGCATAAAAATGAAATTTAAAAAATGCACGATCTTTGTCGCACCCTCGCGGCGGAGCGCGGCGACCCTCGATTGATTTTGGGTTTTTCTTTATTGTGTAAAAGAGAGTCGCCACCTAGTATTATGGTCACTAGAAAACTTAACTGGTCTTCAGAGATTCTAAGGCAAGGGATTGGTTGCGTAAAGGGAATGTATTAACACCCCTAGTACGCCCTACCTAAGGTAAGTTGCTTGGTGTTTAGTTTGCCTTATAATTGCTATGGTGTTGGTGTTTTCTAATCCCATCAGTTTTTCTAGGATAAGTTTGCTATGATGAACAAATTTGGACTCAAAGTCTAAAAAGAAAGAACCCTTGGTCAATGTAGATTACACCCTTAGATATATCCACAAAGTACCAAGAAGAACCAATGTAGATCTCCTAAAATCTGTGTTTGATTTAAACTCAATTTATTATGATAGAAATCCAAGGAGATTCCATGTGTTTTAAAAGCTCATTTTTTCCTTAGTATTTCAAATTCTCACGGCTCGTAAACCATTGAGTCAAAAATTGAAATGTCCTCAATTACAATCAAGGCTTCTTTCAAGAATATGTTATTACTTACTATTCCTAGAAAATTATTTTGGATATTTACCACTTAGAGTTTCTTTATCCAAATATTAACAGTGAATAATGACAAATTATTTCCAATAATATTTTGGATATTCGTCATTTAGAGATTACTTTATCCAAACATTAACAGTGAATAATAGATGAATTCCTTCCAAAATAAGATTTTTATATATTTTAGAATATTGACCAATACCCTTTGAAATTTTACAAACATGTTGTAAAATCCAAAAATGCAAGAAAATAATTTTTTTTATTGTGTTTAAGAAATCCAATGCGAAAACACATTTTCAAAACTTTCAATATTTGTTTTTTTATATATATATATAAAAAACTTTCAAAACATATTAAAGTATTGGCCGAATACAATACACAAAAACATTTTTTATATTTCTTTCGTCAAAAACACAAACCTTACATTTAATCACAATTAAAGTAAAAAAACCACATATTAGTCAAATTCTTAAAGCTTTAATAAATCAGTTATTAAATTCTAAAAAATATATATAAAAAATACAACTTAATTTTATTTGTCCTTAAAATACTTAATCATATGCAAATTAAAACATTAAATTTTTTATCCTTTCAATTTTATAATTCAATAACATACATAAAAAAAAAAAATACAACCACACACATCCCTTTTTATTATATTTTTTTCATACACCCATATGTAATTACAAATAATAAAAATTTAAAATAAAACAAACAACACATCACACAAATAAAAAATTACAAAATAGCCCCAAAACAATCTGGAATTACAGGGAAGACCTTCTGCACCACCGGAATAGTGGCGGCGCATCTCCTCCACGCGCCGCCGCAGGCAAATGCCCGGAAATGGGTGGATCTGACCTGCTTTCTCCTTCTCTTCCCTTCCCTGCCGGCGGTGACGCCTTGACCTGCAAAAACACCCAAAATCACAAGCAGTCGATTTTAGTTTTCTTTTCTCCTTCTCAGATTTGGTTCATTCGGGTCTTCTCCCTTTTCAAATCTGTTTCACTTCTGTTTTCTCTCTTCCTCCCGGTTTGATTTTTCTGTCTTCTCTCTTCCTCAGGTGGCAGATCAGGCGGTGGTGGGTCATGGTGGACGCGGACGGGGCTGGCTTCGGGCTGTTGTTCTGGCCGTTGCTGCTGAGGAGAATGGAGTAGTTGTTTAGTCGGCGGGTTCTGATGGCCGGTTCAGGCGGAGGCCTTTGTGGTGCTGCTTGTGGTCATTTGCAGAAGATGAAGAAGAGTGGGGCTGTCTTGCCTGGTCCGTCGTTGATGGAGAAGAAGAAGCAAAATAAATAGGAGCGGCGGCCTCCCTTTGGCTCTCCGGTTCTAGGTGTGGCCGGTTTGTGTGGGAAATAGGGAAGTCCGAGTGAGGGTTCTCGGTTCAGTAGAGAGGAAGATGGGGTTGTTCTGTGGGAGAGGCCGAAGGGCGGCAGCTGCTTTCTTCTTTGGGGAAGGAGGGTGAACGACTGGGTAAGGAGGGAGAGTCGTGAGGGAGATGGAGAGCCAAGCTTTTTACTGGTTCTGGGACAACAAAAAAAAACTCAAAGCCAAAGGGGGGGTCGACGACTTTCAACAGGGAAATAGGGGAAGATGGCAGGAGCCAAAATGGGGTCGCCGCTCAGAGAGCTCTCTGGTTCCTTTGTTTTCTTTTTCAAAGGCAGGGGGCGGCGGCCCGGGTGAGGGTTTAGGTTTCTAGGTTTTGTTTTCTGTGTGGCTTTAGGGTTTTTCTTGTGGTTTAGGTTTTTTTTTTTGATCTTCTTAATTGTGTAAAATTACCTCCTTGTAAATTTTCTCCCCCCTTCTCTATATGACTCGAGGTTCACTTGTATATAAATCTCTACAAGTGCTATTTAAGAAAATATTGTAATAATTATTGCAGAGATTGTCTTCTATAACCAGCACCAACAAATTCTATATATATGGTATTTTATATTGCATTGATTATTTTCCATAACCAGCACGTATCAAATCATATATCTATGGTATTTTATATTGCAGTAATTATATATGATTCAATAATTATCTTCTTGACATATTGCTTCCTTAATATTAGCCCTCATGTTTTATGTTATCGCCATATGTAAACTCTTATTATTTTTATTTATTTTTTATTTTTGAAAATTTATCAAAATATGAGTCAAAAATTGAGTAGCAACAATCTCATTAAAAGGAAAAGGTTGGCTAAAAAACAAAGATAAAATCCAATTGACATCTTGAGCCTTGATTGTCAAAAAAAAAAAAAAAAAATGAATTGAAGAGGGTCTCTTGTTGTCCTAGTGATCACCCTCGTAAAGGTAATATGAGGGTTTAACAGATAGTGGGATGACATGTATACCAATCACTACCAATTTGAGCACTCAACAAAGAATTGAGGTTTACACAAGCTTAAACCTTGACTCAAGTCATAAGGCAAGCTGTTAGTCCCCACCTAACTTAAAGTTTAATGTATGCTCTTAAAAAGACAATACTAATAAAAGTGATGCATGACAGGAAGCAATAAGATCTTTCTCTTAGTATTTCAAGTGTTCGTGACTCGTAAATCGCAAGGAAGAGTAACAAAAATTTAATAATCCAAGGAAATTCATAGCGCTTTAAAAACCTATTTTTACCTTAGTGTTTCATACTTTCACGGCTTGTAAACCGTGGAGTTAAATTTGAAATGTCCCCAATTATAATTGAGGCTTCGTTCAAGGATGTGTAATTAAATTATTCTAAATAACATTTTGGGCATAAATATACTCTTATGTTAAAAATGAACAAGTTGTATTACTCTCAACAATATTTTAGACATTTACCTTTCATAGGTTTCTTTGTTCTTATATTATTAAAAGATAATGACTTATTATTTTTAGAAAAATATTTTGGATATTAACCACTTGGGGTTTCTTTATCCAAATATTAATAGTGAATAATAGATTAATTCTCCAAAAATAAGATTTTTATATTTTTGGAATATTGGCCAACACTCTTTAGAATTTACAAACATGTTGTAAAATCCAAAATACAAGAAAATATTTTTTTTGTGTTTAAGAAATCCATGCTAAAAAACATTCTTTTAAACTTTGAATATTTGTTTTTTTTTAAACAAAAAGAATGTTCAAAATATATTAGAGTATGCATCACACAAAAATATTTTTATATTTTTATTGAAACACGAGCATCATAATTAAACGCGAACATCACAATAGAGGGTAGCAAACCATTGTATATATTATAAGATTTACAAGAAACTTAAAACATCTTAAAAAAAACGTTAAAAGCTGGCTTATCTTAAAATTTTATAACTGGAAATGAAACACCTCTGTATGCTCAAGGGAGCCGAAGTTCTGAAACCAAAGTTTGAAATCAAAATGCTAATGTAGTGTCCGTGACTCATGACCTATCTGCTTTTACCAATCTGGGAGACGCTGCCATACTAGTTTCGTACAAAAGAAAAATGAAAAACGGAAAAAGTGAGCTGATGATGAAGAACCAACAGCCCCCTCACGGTTCCTCATGAACTAGAGAAAAAAAAGAAAAAAATAGGAACCCGGAAACTCTTAACATAAACACCCATCTAAACTCAAAGCAACGGCAGGAACAAAAGACAAGCATTCATTGTATGGTCAAAAATAGGTAACGAATGTGCAAAGCAAAAGACAAAACATGTTTTTTTATAAAAAAACATCAAAACAACAGATTTATATGCAGCAAGGGAGGAGAAAGTTGAGACTTATACTTGTAGGTCTAACTAGTTTTGACTGTAAAAGATAAAATACAAACCCAAACGATCGTTTCTGTCAAGGTTTAGAAACAAAGCTCCCTCTCTATATGCTGCAGATCTCTCTCGTTTCTGCAGGTCTCACCAGTTTTGATAGACGAAAGTTTTTGTCAATGTTTAGCAGTAGAGCTTCCTCTCTATGTGATGCAGATCTCAAACGTTTCTTCTCCTCCTCTCCTCCTTTTTCCTCTGTCTCTTTCCTCTTTTTTTTCGTCCTTTCTTTCTCCCAGCAGAGGAGGTTTATATAGCCTAATCATAGCTCTTATTAGGAAACAAATATTACATTAATTCTAGCATGTAATCTCGGGTGATCAAATAAAGCAAAAATAGAAAACTAAAATATTCTGATTCCTATTCTGTGATCATCAGTCATTACTTTCCACATTAACACCTCATCCCAACCATCTGTGTTAGGGATAAAATCCCAGCCATTAGATGATGGTGAGGTTCCTCTCTTCATGTCAGTTTGCAGCTGGCACAGAGGAGGCACAAAAGATGTTGTCTCCTTTGGATTGAAGCTGAAAAAAAACATGATTTGCAGCTCCAAAAATCGGGTGAGAGAATCATGGAAACCAGCGTGAATAGTTGTGTAGAGAAAAGAAAGAATTGCAGATGGGGAGGGGTACTGTTCAAAACATAAATGAACAATACCATGCTGCAAAGTCGTATTTCCTTATCCGGTGTGGTAGAATTCCTGTTATTTTCTGATGATCCAGTCCCCCTCTTCAACTTCTTAAAAACCAACCCATTTCCTTCTATTTTCATCTTCAATTAAATCCCTCATTTTAGCACTTTTCAATTCAGTCATTGGTCCAAAAAAGTCCTTCAAGCCGACTCGTAATCCCTCGAATCAGACCTGCGAACTTGGGCTAGAACCCTTCTCGCGGCAGGATCCTCTACTTTCATGTTAAACCTTCAAACGGGAATATCTTGAGCTTCTGATATTGAAATCAGGCAATTCAAAAACCCAAATTCATCTACACATACAAGACTACAACTTTCAAGAAGGATTCAAGGTTAGATAAAATTGTTTTGAAAAACATAATTGCAAAAAAACCTCGGGTTGGAATCCTTCTCACGGCAGGATTCTCTGTTTTCACAGTACATATAGGACTACAACTTTTATGAAATGTTCAAAGTGAGATAAATTTGTTTTGAAGAACTGAATCTGGTTGCAATCTGGTTGGTCAAAAAGATCTCCTGATTTGATTCGAAAAATGACAATGCCAAGTATCCCAATCTGATTGAGAGTCTGACATAAGAACAGTGAGCCTTAGGACCCCATAAAGGTGCAGGTCAATTCTTTAACATGTCATGAATGATGGAATATAGCTGGGATAGTTAGCTATTGCACGAAACCAAGTCAGAATCAAAGTCTAAGTTGGAATTACAAAAAAATTCGACGGCAGCAGAATCAGTTTTTTTAGTGCAAATTCTGAGGGATTTATCCAACCTTAAAGACTAGATAAAGAAGGAACGAGTTTAGTATCACAAAGAATCCTAATTAATCTAAGAATCCTAATGATTTTGGCTACGAAGGGGAAGGATAAAGATAACAGAAAACAACTGAAACAGGGTTCGAAAAACATTTCTTTCTTCTCTGCTTTTGTCAATTCCTCAACAATCATGAACTAAACTCCTGCATTTGGTTCAAGAGAGGTAAACACCATCTCCAGCACGTGGGGCCCAAAAATGAGTAACAATGACGTTGAAAATGCTAAAACACGATGCAAATATATCAAAAATGCACTTTTTTTGGGTTTTTGTTTTTTTGCTATTTTTAATTTTTTTTTCTAAAAATTTATCAAAACATGGGTCAAAAATTGGGTAACAACAACATCATAGGCAGCAATTGTGTTTATTGCTCTGTTTTCATAAGTATAGAATCCTTTGATTTCATAGTGATTTTCTTTAATAATTGTTGCTGCAAATGTTGGGAGATCCTTTGTTTTAGCTAAACCTTGAATAGCTCCACCCTATATAAAAAGAAGATTAATGTTGGAATGAAAAAAAATAATTGTTCACCATGTCAACAACCAAATGGATTAGATATTTCAATGCAATATGCAATAAGGTTTAGAGTTTTCAATGCAATAAGGATTAGAATTTTGAATGCAATATGTAATAAGGTTTTGTAAATTATTTAAAGAAGAGTTTTTATGACATTGGAAGTGAGGTATTGGTACCACTGGAACGTTAAGCTAAAAGACTGGTTTTAATAATGAAATTAAGAGATTTTATGACTTAATACTGCTTAGAATGTGTAAATTGGTTGTTACGTATAAAGCTTATGAATTTCAAGGAAGATTTTCTAAGTTAACAAACGTGTCTTTAGATTAAGGTAAAACATTATTTCTAGCAGGTTGCCCATTGTTAGAAAATAATATAAATCATATCTTGAAATCTTATCTAACAGCTTAAGCTATTGGGTTGAGATGGTTCTTTAACATGGTATCAGAGCCTTGATGACCAAGCGGTCACGAGTTCGAATCTCACCATTCCTATTTATTTGATAAAAAGATTAAGCACAATGTAATGTGGGCCTGTGCAAGTTTCAAGCCTAAAGGGCTTTTCACTTGATGGATTGTGTTAGAAAATAATATAAATCATATCTTGAAACCTCACCTAACAACTTAAGCTATTGGGTTAAGATGGTTCTTTGACACACATATATTATAATTAATTATTGTATACCACTGTATAAATGAAAGCTGTATATAAAAGATATTTAGAATAAAAGATAAATGAACTTTTTGGTTGCTTCTCAATGTTTGTCTGTAATTGGATGTAATATACCTGGTAAACCGTGGCTCTAGTATGGAACTGTAATTGAAATTTTCATGGTGAATTGGTGTAGTTAACAATGAATGCATCATAAAACTTCTCAAACTCTTATATTAAATCATATCAAGTGATGAAATATCTTAAATTTGTCTAACCTGTATAAAATTTTCTATGGATTATATAAAGCAAATGCAATGCTTAGGGCTTGTTTGGTTTTTTAAGCATGTAGAAAACAAAGTTGATTGTAAATTAAAAATGGATGCTCAAAATACCTTGTTTTTACATGATTATTCCCTATGTTAATTTTTTTTACAATTTCAATACTGAAAAAGTTTTTTCCATAAGTTGAATAAGTAATTGTTGGTTTAGTAGTGAACTTAACTATAACAAAGGCTAGAGTAACAAATTAAAAAGGAAAGGAAACTTGGTTTTTTATGGAGAATCTTAAGAGCAAATAACTACCTCCGGTTAAGTAAAAAAAATATTAAATTGCCAAGCTAAAGAAAATATTTATAAATGAGTGGACATGTATTATTCAAACATTTAAATATATAGAAAATACGATTCATCAGTGGTTATATTTTCATGATAAATTTTACCTGATTGTCAACAAAAACACAATTAAAACTGCTTGACTAACCATTAAATTTAGCAATCCAAACTCGACAGGCCCTAGCTCATAATGAAGGGTAAAAGTTGTATTTTTTAATCTCTTTTATAGATAAAGTCATTGTCCTGCAAATAGAAAGTCACCAAGCAAATTTGAACTTGAGAGATGGACAATGACAACAATAAAAAAAGATATGCGATTATGAAAATCAGAAGCAAATAATTATGAAAAATGTGTTCATTCTGCTACAAAAATAATAGTTGTTGCAATGGAAAAAAGCAAATGCAACAATAAAGAAAGTGAGTGGAATTTGTTGCAATAAATAGAGGTGATACCAAATGAATAATTTTTTTTCTCACCAAAATCTTATTATAAACCAATTCAGCCACTAATTATATGCAATCCAATTCAAAGCAATAATTCAGCCACCAATTACATGCAACTCAAATTAATTAAAGTCATGACAATTAACAACATAATTTCAGAAAGATAATTTTCTTTATGCAAGTGTTGTTGAAAACAAAAGTACCCAATAATCATATGTAATTGAATTGAAAGGTCTTGATATGAGCAACGTATATTCTTGCTGTAACAACCCGACTTTTCAAGCCCAAAACAACAGTAATTTTTTTTTTGTACTTGACACACATCATGTTGGTAATCGGTGAACATGTTCCCTTCACATCATCAATATACAATCCATACATCAACAACAATCAACATTTCATTTAAAAGTGAATCTTACATAAACTCATAATATTATGTTTGCATGATTAGAAGTTCGCATTTAAAATATACATGTATAGACATGAGTTTGTATTCTATCCTACAAATAGTCATCACGAATTTAATCTAAAAGGATTTAATAATAGTTATACATTCAATACATCGATTCATATAAAATACATCATGATTTAGAATGCAACTATATGATTCCTTGTAAAAGTAGGTTCCCGTGTATTGAGTTTCCTAGGCACCTTGTTGGTATGACTTCCCTACTACAGTGCAAAACATGTACAAGAATGCAATTACTTAATAATAATAATAATAATAATAAGAAAA
>Ga0307513_10008544_pt1 | contig 13088 bp, 25 predicted proteins | sample 15_EM_MG_FD_202174 | JGI IMG/M metagenome (GOLD analysis project Ga0307513, IMG submission 202174) | Populus trichocarpa ectomycorrhiza microbial communities from riparian zone in the Pacific Northwest, United States - 15_EM | ecosystem: Host-associated > Plants > Roots > Unclassified | place...
TCGCTGAAATGTGCTTGTTGGCAGACCCCAAAGCCAAGTATGGCGATGGCCGATATAGATTTGTCGATATTTTCATTCCCGGTTCACCCCATGTGCCATGCCTGGAGCTCAAGAGTGCTTCCCTTGTCGGGCTCTGGAGAGGTGAAGGCGGCCAGGATGATGGGAGAGCGGATCAGCTTCAGCAACTTCAAGAGAAATTGAATGGGGAGGCCGAAGCTGAGCTGCTTCGCCGAAAGGTGAAGTATCGCGGGGATGGCGGGAATGGCTGGTACGAGAAAACGATCAACGAGATGAAAGAATCTGGGTTCCAGCAGATCAAGGGTTACTTGGATATAATTAAACGAGGGAAGACTGATGGACAACATCCAGGTGTCCTTGACTCCAGGATTTGTTGCGGTCAAGGTAGCTCAGACCTGCACGGCTACCTGGTGATCTGCATCGGGGCAACAAGGGTGCTTGCTTGGCAGGTTAGTGATCAACAGTCTGACTATTTGTTCGAGGCCATAAAATAGGGGGTAATTTGAATCTCTACCGTACTTCACCGGGCCGTTGACCCTTACCCACTCCTGTAAACCCCGAAAAATATATATAATTGTGATTATCAACCCTACCCAATGTGCACATGAAGTTTTCAGGTGAGCGCACCATCCGTATGTGTTTCCCAAGCTGAAAGTTGGCTGCTCAATCGCGTCATCAGCCCTATGGTCTTACATTGTGTACAGATCAGGTAGATACAATTTGCATGTAGCATATAAATTTTATTATGAGCTCAGGAGCCATCACATGCAGTCAATGGGGGTCAATATAACCAGGTGAGGCACCCTGAAAACTCCCTATTGGCAATGACATATGCAAAGGCAACAACAGTACTCAGGAGAGAAGCTTCAAAGGCAAAGGAACTGTTGCTCCAGCATGCGCTGGCAGCATATCAAGAGGCACAGAGTGATGAGGTCTTGTCTATTCATGAGGCTGCCCACTGCTTCAATGTGCCAAAAACCACACTCCAGGAGTGCGTCAATGGACAAAAATCTATTCTCTCCTCTAATTCTGATAAGTCCTGGCTTGATGGTGCTGAGAGTGAGGTGATTGTGAACAAGTTAATCCACTCAGCCCAACAGGGCTTCCAAGACACAAAGCTCCACCTTTGTGGGTGGGTGAATGCAATCACCCAGGGGAAGCTTGGTGACCCACCATTCCATGTGGGTGAGAATTGGGTCAATCAGTGGCTGGAGAAGTGGGGAAAGTGGCTTTCAACTCATTGGTCAACTTCACTGGATACATTTCATGCAATGGGCATTGGACCCCAAGGTTATCCATGGTTATCTTTGGAAGGTTCAGGAGACTATCTTAAAGCACAAGATTGATACTGACTGCCTGTGGAAAATGGATGAATCTTGTTTTTCTTTTGGCCATGCATGTAAGATCACCTATTTCACAGATCACCACTGCCCCTGAGTTCCAGAAGCTGGTCAAGGACATGAAGAAGAAACATTGCCTTGGGAAGGAGCAGAAAGAGGCACAGGCTGAGGAGCAGAGGTGGAAGGCTGATGCTAATGCAGCACTGGAGCACTGGAAAGCACAGTTACTCAAAAGGTACAATGAGGGATGCATCACTCTTGCAGCTGGTGGTGTTCCAAAGAAACTCTGGCCAAAGAAACTTACTCAGCCAATGTGAGGCAGGAAGGCAATCAACTGAAGCCACGGTCACTCAATTCTCCACCTCCTTCCATACCTATTACTCACCCTCACCACATTGCTGCTCCTGCTGATGTCATTGTAGAGTTGGGTGATGGGCCTGAGGACTCTGAATATGAGGACTTTGAGGGTGAATCTGATGTATAGTTTTGCTTGTATGTTCTTACATATGTATAGTCCACTATATGAATTTTTTGGTAATTTTTATTTTCCTCCTTTGCTGCTGGCCCAGTGAATGTGCTTCGTGGGAACACCTGTCAATTTTGACGGCCTTCTGCCGGATCGAGATCTCAACCAAAAATCACGCAACAAATTGTCTAAGGTGCCTAATAATAATGAGAATATATTGAAAAATGTCTGAAAGGTGGATCGACTGCATACAAGGTCTACAGCCAATTGGTAGCCCAGTGACTGGTGAAGTACAGTATACAAGGCTTATTTGTCCTCCTTGATTTCTTTTCTGATCTTCAAAAGTGAAATATTATATTCACGGACCTCTCTAGCCACCTAAGGGGCCTCATTTGTCTTTCGTTTGGGAATTCATATTTATTCTGGGTTCACCAGATGATAGTGATGAGCATATAGTGATGAGCATCGAGGCAACCTGCCGTTGGACCTCAGCATGTTATATGTTCAAGTTTGTGCTGATTCGCTAGGTATTTGGAAGGAGCTGTAGCACGGCCCTTTGCATTTAAACTTTATTGTCCTGGCACGCGCTCTACAAATCTCTCTATATACACTATTCTCCATTTATGCTACAGGTCTACAAGTACCAGACACCACATCGACCAGCCGGATACCATATGAAAATTCACTCAAGTAGTTTCTGTTTCAACTCGCACCTCGAGCATATCAGCCCATTACCAGTCCCAAACCACATCAGCATCTTCGCGGCACGTGCCAATTTGTTCAAGGTTGGGCCGCCAAATGCGAACGGTCCATGGTCGGGGCATGTGGCGAGCTGAGCAAAGCAGAGTCAACACTGGGCGTCAGCAAGTTGAAGAGGGTGCACACCTGCCCACCAGCAGCCCATTCTACACCAGTGACCTCACAAGTTTGACCTTTCAGTACAACAGCTGCGCGCTCCGCCTTCAACCTCATCTTCCCGATATCATATGTATACTCTCTTCCGTCTGGACCACCGCACGCAAGCCAATGTGCTGATCGCAAAGTTCAAATGGAAGGACGAGTTGTTGGTGTTCGGCAGAGTGCGCGCTGAGTTCAGCGGTAAGCAAGATTGTAGAGTTTGAGTAATGTAGGGATAGACGGTCGAGTTTGCGCATGGGCCGTAGAGTGAAGGGTCTTCTTCTGTGCTGACAACGGGTGTGGAAGCTGCTTTGATATTGCGGACGTCCTATGTTCTAAGGATGCCAGGACTTGTGAGATCTCTCTTTTTGAAGGAGTTGTCCCAGTGCAGGCTCGCAGGAAGAGGGCGCATAATTCTTGCACACAGAGACTTATCAGAGACTCACTTAGTGCTCTGCAACCGCATGCTAGCCCCTGAGTATGCGTTCATATCATGATCTCTACCTGCCGACACTGGCTTTTGTCTTATTCTCGATGCGTGCGATCCTCCAGACCCTCGTTTCTGCTGATAGCACTGATGTGTATTGTCCCTGCTATCTTGCTCCTTGCCCCCCTTTAACTGCGCCTATGCTATTGATGGCATGTCGATCCAATTGCCTCATGATGAGACGTTGACTCTTCAGCAGGCATGAAATCCAGGCAAGACTTGTTGCTTGCTATTGTGGCTGAGCATGGCGCAGTAGAGATTTGCAAGGCAATGAAATGCGGCGCAGGGTTTGTGTGACCAACCTTGCATTCAAGGCAGCATATCCTACAGAACATTCCAGAGTAACCTTTGCGCGCTCGGCGCCTCCGCCGTGTCCATCGGGTTTGTCGTCGATGGTCGAGTGTTTGAGGGACTGGCAGTAGCGTTCAAGGGAGTCAGAGGGCGCGGGAGCCAGGTTTGGACTGCGTTTGGTCTGACCAAACACCACCGCGTGACGTTTGTTCAACCTTGGACTTGGCCATCTCTTCTCCTGTGCGACGATGAGGCCCTTCCTACGCCACCCTTCGCCACTACGTGGCCTCTCTACCGTGCATGCTGCTCGCGCTACTCCCCTGTGGCGCCGATACTCGACCGACTCCAAGGAGTTTCTACCGGATCAAACAACGCCTGTTACTACAGAGCTGTCTTTCTTCGATTCTGTCAGAAATGGTCCTATACCAGCATTTCGCATCTTAGAAAAGGATGGCTCAGTTCTCCATGGCGCACAGCTCCCAGATGTGCGAACTCCCCTTCTATTTCTTTCGTCCTCGGGTCTGACGACCACAACAGATGGATAAGGACTTTGCTCTCAGACTGTTCGTATATACAAACGTTGGTGGCCCCCCTCCATCTCAGTTACACCGCCAGATACAAGACTATGAATCTGCTCCCCATCCTCGATACCCTCCTCTACAACGTTCAACGTCAAGGGAAGATATCTTTTTACATGACCACACATGGTGAAGAGGCTGCTATCGTTGGGTCAGCCGCAGGGTTCAATGATACCGACGAGTGCGCCTACTTAATATTCAAAGCTATCAGAAATTCATTGCGAGCCGTGCAGAGCACTCGGGCAATATAGGGAGATGGGTGTCTTGTTGTGGCGAGGCTTCACCCTTGACTCTATAATGGCCCAATGCTTAGGCAATCACGAAGACTTGGGTAAAGCACGACAAATGCCAGTGGTCAGTCTCTTTGATTTCGCTCGCATCACAGAAGTCTAAAATGCCGTGACAGCATTTTGGGTCGAAGGACCTGCACTTTCACACGATTTCTAGCACATTGGCTACTCAAATCCCCCATGCCGCTGGTGTCGGCTATGCTCTGAAACGAGATCCCGAAAGACGGGGTAAAGCATGTGCTGTGGTTTATTTTGGAGAGGTGCGTCAAATCGCCTTATCTCACATTTGTTCTTACAACCAATCAAGGGGGCGGCGTCTGAAGGAGATTTTCATGCTGGGATGCTAATGGCATCCGTCCTTAGATCCCCCACAGTTTTCTTTTGTCGTAACAATGGCTTTGCCATTTCGACACCGGCCTCCGAGCAGTATGTTGGTGACGGTATATCGGCACGAGGACCGGGTTACGGAGTAAAGACTATTCGGGTCGACGGTAACGACGTCCTTGCGGTTTTGTCTGCTACACGTGCCGCTCGGGAGCTAGCCATTGGGAGTGGAAAGCCTGTGCTGGTGGAGGCAATGACGTACAGGTGCGGGCGGTTGTGTGTTTAGGGAAATTATTCATCGTGCTCGGCAGAGTTGGTCACCATAGCACTTCAGATGATAGCTTTGCGTATCGAGGTCGGCAAGAAGTCGAGCAATTCAAGAAGACTGACAACCCTCTGCACCGAATGAAACGTTTCCTGGAACAGAAGAGTTGGTGGGATGAGGAGAAAGAAGAGGAGATGAAGAATTTGATGAAGAAAGATGTCCTTGATGCGTTCCGCCGAGGAGAGCGTTTGAAGCGGAGCCACCTCTCTGAATTGTTTGGGGATGTATACAGTGACGGGACGGATGATCTCCCTTGGACTTTGGTGAGTAATTGCTTCAGGACGACTCTGCTATACTAATGGTGGTTACAGCGCGAACAACGAATGGAACTGGCCGACTTGTTGAAGAAGTACGGTGATTCCTGGGGACCATGGCGAGCAGAACTAGCGAAATTCCAAGCCAAGGGAGAGGACGTGCCACTGCCCAAGAAGGGGAACGAGTAGGACTTGATCGTGATCTTAATATTCATGGGAGATGCTGCTGGACCTGTGTGCTATTCCGTTCTGAGTCTCAAGCATGAAAATACACGCAATTGGTTTACCGCTTGTAATCCCTCAAATGTTCTAGCATTTTGATGATGTCGTCCTGCTTTTTAGAGGTTAGGTCCCCTCCTGGTAGCCTGTCTATAAGTGTGCGGGCAACACTGAGACGTGTTTTGAAGTCTTCTGTCTGTAAGGCATCCATCATAGATGAGTAGGATGCACAAACGCGCGGATATTCTTACAGCGTCTTTGAGCTCTTTGGTGTTGGTTGCCGTCACGGGTGCGCTGCTCGGATCGTGTGCAAGTGCGTATATGCGTAAGAGACTAGGAACTAGGTGATCGATAACTGATGCTGGCAGCGGGTGTGACACTTTATCGGCTGCGTCGGACATCGCGTCCGGTCCAAACCAAGGGAGTTTTGGGCAAATTCAAGCTTTCCTTCTCCCCACTGCGATGACCTCGTTCAGGATACGCGTACCAGCCACCAGTGCAAACATTGGTCCCGGCTTCGATGTCGTAGGGTTGTCCCTCTCCCTCTACCTTGACCTAACTGTCGATCGCGATTCATCGTCCACTGCCCCTCTGAAACTCAGCTATATCGGCGAGGGAGCAGATGAGGTCCCTGTAGACCCTTACAAAAACCTTATTACACGCGTCGCCCTCTATGTGCTTCGCTGCCACTCTATTGCTTCATTTCCACAAGGTCTTACCATCAAAGTGCAGAACGAAATACCCTTTGGCCGCGGCTTAGGGTCATCCGGAGCAGCTGTTATAGCTGGTGTGCTACTGGGAGACGCTCTGGGAGAGCTGTCACTTTCGCCCACCCGAATACTTGATTTCGCCTTAATGGTGGAGAGGCATCCGGATAATGTAACGGCGGCGCTGGTGGGAGGGTTTGTCGGCTGCTACTTGCGAGAACTTGACGAAGCCGCTACTGCGGCTGCGGGTGTGCCTTTGGCCGAGGTCCTGCCAGAATATCCCCCAGATGCGGGTGAAGATTGGGGAAGGGATCCTCCTGCGCCCCCCTTTGGTATAGGGCACTATGTTCGATTCCCCTGGTCGACAGACATCAAAGCGGTCGCCCTCATTCCGCGGTTTGAACTCAGCACCGCCAAAGCAAGAGAGGTGCTTCCCGCGCAGTACTCACGCAAGGACGTGGTATATCACCTTGCCTTCTTATCTCGGCTGTGCGCCTTTAACTGTCTCCACAGATTTTTAATCTCCAGAGACTGGCAGTCCTCACCACCGCACTGGGACAAACGCCCCCCGATCCCGAATTGATTTACGAAGCAATGAAGGATAGGATGCACCAGCCATATCGAAAAGCCCTGGTATGTTCCCTTGAAAAATGCCCTGTGTCCAAGCCACTCACTCGGTGTAGATCCCGGGTCTACCGGAGGTTCTGTCCTCAGTGACCCCAGCGACTCACCAAGGGTTATTGGGTATATGTTTATCCGGTGCAGGCCCAACAATATTGGCCCTTGCCACGAGATCATTCGAGAGCATCGCGGAAGCAGCGGCTCAAGTCTTCAAGCAGCACGGTGTCGAGGTAGATTGGAAGGTCCTAGAAGTAGTTGGTGGTAGCGTTGTTAGTAAATAACCGAACTTCACGTTAGGAGCGCCACTCTACGTTGCGGGCGTCTAAGCGCGAAAGTCAACCTTGTTCTCGTTTTCTGCCTTCGCGCGATAAATCCATTTAAACCCAAACATGGGAATCGAAACAAAACCTTTCATCGCAATAGATATGGACGATGTGCTCTGCCAAACAAATGCAAGCGTGGCGGAGTGGCACAACGAAACGTATGGAACGAACATGAGCCTTGACCGATTCTACTGTAAGTGCCACTATAGTAACACACGAAATCCACATATTTACCCCAACAATGGCTAGATTATCATTACTGGAAGGTATGACTGCAACAAAGGGTTCTCCCACATGCAATGGTTTCCTGACTACCCAAGAATCCTTACTGGGGAACCGCACTCCAAGTGTTTCAGAAGATACCAGAGTTTTATCGTTCCTCGCACTTTATAAACGCCCCGCCCGTTCCCGGAGCTGCGGAGGCTCTTCAAGGCCTCCGGGATGTGGGCTATCGATTGATCATCGTGACTGCGCGCAGCAAGAGCCGTTCTGAGCAAACTGAGGAATGGTTGGATAGATGGTTTAAGGGTCAGTGCTCATTTCGGTATCCATATTCCCGATGGTTTCTTCCGAGCGTCACTGGACCGTATACTCTGAAGTTCTACTATATTTACAGTAATAATGCAAGCTCTCACATTTGTTTACAGGCATCTTTGAAGCCATCCACTACACAGACGCATTCACGCACTTTGACTCGAAGGGTATGCCGCAACCAGTGAAAAAAACGAAAGCCATGTTATGCAAGGAGCTTGGTGTTGTCCTCCTCATCGATGATTCCCTTGAAAATTGCGTCGTATGCAATGAGTATGACATGAAGGCTATTATTTTTGGAGCCTATGAGTGGGGCAAGCGACGCTCTACGGCTGGTGTAGACGATGCAGAGAGCTATGCAGAGAGTCTTGTGCGCCAGCCCGGCGAGAGGTGGTGGGAGGATGATAATGTCGTGGATTTACCGGGCGGTGTAGTAAGACTGGGAACCTGGGGCGAGGTTGTGGCTTGGATTCACGAGAATATTTGAGAATGTGCGAAACGTCGTGCCATGTTCGAGGTCAAGGATGACAAACATTATTCAAATGGTGGATGTTCACTGCTCATGAAGAACGGGTCCATGTACACATGTCTGCCGGTAGTTGATAAACAGAACTTTGGTAAATTACTTCAACACTGGGGTCGTCCGACACGTCGTCACCCCCGATTACAAGGGGTCGTAGAAAACGCAGGTCACAGGGTTTGACGATGTGAAAACAGGTGAAAATACTAGCTTTCATCGTCTCCATTTCGTAGAGCTGGTGCCTACAGTGACAGTAAGCAAGGTGTTAAAAGGCATCAGCCGAAGGCTCACCAGTCTGTCATCGCCGCCATCATCATCAGGAGATCGTCCGCGTTTCCGGGAGGGTTGCAACTCAGGGGGTTGTGCGTCTACTGTAATGTTAGCAAGTAGCTCACACGGAAAGGTAAAAGGCCACGTGAACCTTCTTTCCAGTCGCCTCCTCCCACGGCGACCGCTCCGGGGCCATCTTTGGCATCTGCATAAACCGCCTCCCTCTCTCGTTGCGCTCTCATCTGGAATTGGGCTTGTGCGCCCCAGCCGCCGCGACCGGCATCATAATCTTGTCGATGTTCGTCGCGCACCTGCCGCAGGTGATCACCATGTACCAACCAAATCCAAAAATCAAGTCATACCTGCCCACCACTCCGGCCTCTGCCGAACTGCCGACCGTCTTTATAGCCGGTGTCAAGGTCGCACCGGATGATTCGCTCATCGAGTTTTGTTCCATTGATATACTTCATGCATGCGAGAGCTTCGGCATGGCTATAGTATTCGACAAAGCAGAAACCACATGGAGTTCTGTACAGTGCGTCAGGCCCTGAGGGGCTCAAGATCTGGAGGTTCATACCTGCTGTTTCTGTCAAGGCCCATAATGATACGTTTGATGCCGCCTCCATCTTCTGGATTTGTGCACTTGGAGAATAGTTGGTATATCTGCTCCTCGGTGGAGTAGAAGCTAAGGTTCCCAATATAGAGGGTTGCGGATTGCTGGAGCAGCTTGAGCTGAGTGCCTCGGTCTCTGGTCTCCTGCGAGTCCTTGTAGTTTGATATCTTGTCGAGAGGATCTACGATATCTGCCATTTTTCTGGAAATAATCTTCCACAAAGTTGGTAACCAAGTTGTTTTTTCCACATCCCAAGCAAGGGCTGCAACCTTTGAAATGGCCTCCGCGACGCAGATACCGTCTGGAAGTTCAAGTCGCTCGTCACGTATCGCACCGCATTCGCACATCCGTGGGTTGGGTCTTGGTCCTGATGGCCTTGTCGAGGGGGACGCCGCAGGGTTCGTGGGGCAAAACACGGCGCGCGAGGTGGGCTTTATGGATTCCTGACGCGTCTTCACAAGCTCACAGATCGTCTTCAACGTGTACACAGGCATGCGGCGTCGTCGTCGAGCTCATCAAGTCGCGCAGGTTTTCAGGACGCGCGTTACTCCTCGCCGGCGCGCCTGGAACTGGCAAAACGGCCCTCGCACTCGCAATTGCACAGGAACTTGGCGTGAAGGTACCATTCTGTCCAATGGTTGGCAGCGAAGTTTATAGCGTAGAGGTCAAGAAGACGGAGGTTCTTGCAGAGGTCTTTCGTCGTGCAATCGGTGCGTATATTTCGCTCCTTTACTTTGTAACTTGCTTAAGTTTCAATCGAGGTCTTCGGATCAAGGAGACGAAGGAAGTTTACGAGGGTGAGCTCACTGAGCTCACACCAACCGAGACAGAAAACCCATTGAGTGGGTACGGCAAGACCGTTTCACACGTTATTATCGGCCTCAAAACTGTAAAGGGTACCAAGCAGCTGCGACTAGACCCTGGTATTTACGAAGCTATCCTCAAAGAAAAGATCGTGGTCGGCGATGTCATCTATGTCGAGGCCAATACTGGAGCGGTAAAGGTATGCCACCAATTCCTCTACTCGATCTCACCCCTGAACTTTTGATACATTAGCGCGTCGGCCGGTCGGACGCCTATGCCTCCTCGTACGATCTGGAGTCAGAGACATATGTCCCGTTACCAAAAGGGGACGTCCATAAACGGAAGGAAGTCATTCAAGATATCACTCTGGGCGACCTCGATGCTGCCAATGCGCGACCCCAGGGGGGACAGGACATCATGAGCGTAATGGGGAGTCTTGTCAAGACGCGTCGCACAGAAGTGACCGAGAAGTTAAGGAGAGAGGTAGAACGAGTTGTTAAGGGATATGTAGAACAGGGAGTAGCTGAGGTTGTTCCAGGCGTCGTTTTCATCGACGAGGTAGGTGACTATTCGTCGAGCTGCATTATTCAATTCTTGACCTCCCACACAGGTCCACATGCTTGATATCGAATGCTTTACCTACCTAAATGCTCTACTAGAGTCACCCATGGCCCCGACCGTCGTCTTCGCAACAAACCGAGGCCATTCCCTCGTTCGTGGTACGACAGACGTATACTCTGCCCACGGAGTACCAATCGACCTACTAGACCGGTACTATTCTTTCCTTCCCCTTAGTCTTCGCGTCCTTAAAGATTCACCAGGTGCTTGATCGTGAAGACCGAACCATACGATCGGGGTCAGGTAGCAAAAGTCGTTAATGTGCGTGCCAACGTCGAAGGTCTCAAGCTTGGTCCCGGTGTGCTAGACCGTCTTGCAACCGAAGGCGAGCGAGCATCATTACGGTCAGTCCCGTCTTATTTTGTATTCAACCCAGTGCTGTATTGATCCAACTCCAGATATGCTCTCCAACTGCTTACACCTGCATCTATCGTGGCGAACCTTTCTGGACGAAAGGAAATCCTATTGGAAGATATCGGTGAATTAACCGAACTTTTCCTGGATGCTAAAACCAGCGCTACTAAGATTGGCAGTGACGGTGACTTACATTGACAAAATGCAGAACTCGCCGATGCAACGCTATCGGATCAAGGTTGCTCGGTGCCCTATGATGTATTGATGTATACCCAAGAATATATATGTGTGTCTTACTCGCTGTGCACTAGGGCACAAATACACCAGTGTTGTCCAGAAGAGTCGCTTCGCTGGTACTTCCAGAACCGTTACTACGGATCGTTGCTTGCGCTTCAACTCTTACTTATCCGGAGAAAGCAACAGAGAAATAAATATGCTCATCAGTCTAGGATATAGTGCTACTGGCGATCGTACTGCTATCCTCCACGCGACCACATACATTAGCTTTTTGCGAGACTCGCTCCGCCATGTCACGTGAATAGGCGATCGTAGCGAGATGTACACGAATACCTGTGAAGGATATTATGTCAAAGTTTTGCTCGAATTGAGCCCAGCGAGAATTCAACAGGTAACAGTGAACGGTGGTATGTTCCTCGGTATGGACAAGAATTAGAAAAGTGCTCACCCTTCGTAATCAAAGTTATCACTCTCTTCGCACCACTGCGTGTGAGAAATTTTTGTCAAAGCGGGCGACAGTGGTGCGGCGAAAGCGAAGGGAAAAAAGGGAGAGGTACCAATTCAGGGGCAATCAGTTGGATGTTCGACCGTTCAAAAAGTGACATACACATTTTCCAGCTTTGTGCGCTTCGCCCTGAGGACAGTGTTGGAATGGGTTGTGTCGGTAGCCAATTTCCCGGAAGAAGTGGATCTGATCCTTGCGAGCAAAGAGGGCAGCTCCAATACTGTGGACGGGTGCGTCGCCCCACCGCTGTTGGAAACAAGTCAGTGCGCATGCAATTTTCACCAGCAGAGCGGTCAACAAACCTCGTAGTAGAAGCCACCAGTCTTGTCAAGAAAGTCGAAGTCTATGGGTATTGCGTTAGTATCTACTGAGTTGAGACTGAAGGAACTCTACATTTCATATACGCCTCGCCTCGCCAGAAGTCGAGGTCGCCGATTTCAAAGTTGCTCCAGACTGGATTCACGGCATCAATGACGAAAAGTTTGGATCCAAAACAAGCACTTACAGTGGCAGAGGTTGTAGGACTTGCCGTCATCATCCGAAATGAACGCCATTGCGTTTTCCTTCACGATATGTTCCGGGTGCTGTTCAATAAACTCTGCGGTTGCATGGATCAGTCGCCGAGCACTCACAAAGGGACTTAAACCCACTCTTGGTAGTCTCCCAGAGTGTAGGGATAGTTCTTTGATATTCATACAACGAAATTGTGAAGCCATAGACTTTCCCCTCGTCCTGCATAACTAGAAAAGGATCATAGTGGAGATCGCAGAAGAAGGTGACTCCCGGCTCTACACGCCAGTAGTACTTGTACTTTTGTAACAACTGATGCCTGAAGAAAAACTGCCCGACTCTTAACGTCTCAGATAGGGCACGTTTCGTTCTGGACTCACCCCGCTGTTGAACCGGCACATGTTTCGGTACCTATAGTACAAAAGATTAGCATCGCCGTCGCGTGCGCATCTGTGACATACGGAACAGATCCTGAAGAAGAGGGTTAATAATAGATGTGAAGCAATATAAATGCTAACCTCCATATATGACGTTCTCTTTTAGCATGGTCTCACGCTCCTTGGTGGCTTTCTCTTCGTCAATCCAGTCCGGCTGGAACCAATGCTCATGGGGGATCAACCCATATTCCGCGGTGGTGGAGATGACATTCGAAGTCCACCTGTTTTAGCTGCGTGAGATGCGAGAATGCAATGCCTTGCACAAAGTCCGGGGAAAGCGGACCTCTTGAATTCCTCGGTAAAGGGTTCCTCGTTAAGGAAAACGTAAGGATAGCCAAACTTGCCATTGAAGCGATCTTCGACGTGCTTGATGGACTCGACGACGTGCTTGAGGTCCGAGTTGCGGGCGAGAATAACGAATGCTGCGTTGGCCTTGCGATTGGAGCCAGTCTCGTTGTGGAACACGCTGGGCGGAAGGTCGTATTCCGAGCCCTTAAGGCTGAATTTATCCGCGATCTTTCGAAAAGAAGTAGCCTTGCCATATTCCTC
>Ga0307513_10008545_pt1 | contig 13088 bp, 9 predicted proteins | sample 15_EM_MG_FD_202174 | JGI IMG/M metagenome (GOLD analysis project Ga0307513, IMG submission 202174) | Populus trichocarpa ectomycorrhiza microbial communities from riparian zone in the Pacific Northwest, United States - 15_EM | ecosystem: Host-associated > Plants > Roots > Unclassified | place...
TTCTTGCGGCGGGCGATCTGCCGGATCGTGATCAACACCAGGATCCCGGCCAGGCCGAGCACCCCGATGAGCTCGGTGCCCAGGCCGTAGACGACCCAGTGACCGATGATCGGCAGGCCGCCCGCCGGGTCGACCACCTCGAAGTAGGCCTCGACGACCAGCAGGAACAGGATGATGAACGAGACCATCACGAACCAGTGGGCGGCGCCGACGACGCCCCACTTGAGCATCCGGGTGTGACCCGCGGTCTCGACCAGCATGGTCTTGGTGCGGGTGCCCTTGCCGTCGAACCGCTCCGGGTCGGGCTTGCCCAGCCGGATCACGTTGGTCAGCGTCAGCACCGCGCGGACGGCGAGCACGACGGCGACGAGCGTGACGGCGCCCGCCAGGATGGTGGCGACGATCTGGACAATGCCCATCTGCGTTGTGCCTCCTCGGTCGGGCTGGCTCGCCGACCTATGTTACCCACGAGTAATGCAGCCGTGCGCGAGTGTCAGATGTGATCTTCTCAGCGCGAAAGCGCACCCCGAGTGTGCTTTCGGGGTGCGCCGACGAGTTTGTCTGGTGGCCGGGCCAGCAGACGTGTCTGGCTGGGGCCTACCCGCGGCGCAAGACCGCGGGCAAACCCCGGTCTAACGCCAGCGAGAGAGGATGCCGAGCGAGGCGACCATGCAGCCGAAGCCGACCGCCAGGTTCCAGTACTGCCAGGCAGCCACCGGATATTGCTGCTCCGACAGGTAGTACACCACCAGCCAGGCGATGCCGATGACGATCAGCGAGACCGCACTGACCGGCAGCCAGACCGGACTCGGCTTCTTGGACGCCGCCGCCGTCGACGGACGGACATCCGTCGGCGGGGTGTAGACCTTCTTCTTGCGAACCTGCGACTTCGGCACGGTGCTCTCCTGAGGGCAACAAGTGGTGAACAACCCACCGCTGAGCGGCTCCGGGGGACCCCGAATGCTGCCCGTGGCGAATACTGTTCGACAGCTAGCGTAGTCAAGGCGGCGCGCGCGCAGGCACCCGCGGGGACAAGAAGATGTTTCGTCGCGAAGTGGATCTTTCTGACGGGAGGACAACCGGCCGTGGAGTACACCACCGGCGCCCCCTCGTGGCGGCTCGTCGTGCACCGGGCGCTCGGGGTTTTGCGGCCCCGCCGGCGCGGGCAACGGACCCGGGGCTGGTCCGTGGTCGTGCCGCTGATCGCGCTCGCGGCCGGGATGCTCTTCAGCACCTCGGCGCGGACGGCCGACGGCACGTCGCTGCGCGATGACCGCCGCCCGCAATTGGCCCAGCTGATCACCGACAAGCGGGACCGCCTCGCCGACCGCGAAGAGGAGGAGGCCGCCCTGCGCACCCAGGTGGACCAGGAGGCGGCCCAGCTTGCCGAGGTCGACCAGCCGGTGAAGCAGGCCCGGCAACGCGCCGACGCGATGAAGGCCGCGGCCGGCTTCACGGCGCTGCACGGGCCCGGCCTGACCGTGGTTCTGGACGACTCGCCACGCCGCGACACGGGCAGCGGACCGGACGCTCCCGACAACGATGACCTGGTCGTCCACCAGGGCGACGTACAGGCGGTCGTCAATGCGATGTGGGCCGGCGGCGCCGATGCAATGTCGATCATGGATGTCCGCGTGATATCGACGAGCGCGGTACGCTGTGTCGGCAATACGCTGCTTCTGCACGGCCAGGTCTTCTCCCCACCGTTCAAGATCACGGCCATCGGCGAACCCACAGCGATGCATCGGGCGTTGGAGTCCGCGGAAGGTGTCCAACAATTCCGCGATGCGGTGGCCGACTTCGGACTCGGCTACCAGGAAACCGTCGAAGGGAACGTGACAGTGCGGGCGTACGACGGGTCGAGTGACCTCCGATCCGCGCGGGTTGCTGAGTGATGGCTCCCCCGGAGACTCCGGAGGCCGGCCCGAATTCCGGGAAGCACCGCGCGCCAGACGGGGACGCCCAGACCGCGTACATCCCTCGCATCACCGACGCGTCCCCGGACGGAGTGCCGGGCGGTCCGCTGGACCCGCCGGTCGGCCTGGGTGGGAGCGCGGCCCGGCCGTTGGCCGCCGCGCCCGGCAGCGCAGCGCCCACGGTCCCCAGCAGCGCCTCGACCGCGTCGCCCGCAGGCGGCTCGAGGTCCGCCCCCTACGTTGCCGGTGCCTCTTCCGGCGGTTCGGCGGGCGAGGCGTCCGCGGCCGAGACAGCCGTGTTGCGCACCGACGTTCCGGTGGCGCGTGCGGCCGCTTCCGCGCGGGCCGCTGCGCACGGGTCCGGGCTGGCCGACAAGCGACCGGACGAGTCCGGATTCGACTTCTTCGCGGCGGCCAAGTCGCGAGGCGGCGAGGCGGTGGTGCGCAACGCCACCCCGGCGCCACAGTCACCGGCCGTGACCGCGATCCCGCCCCGGCAGTCCCCGGCCGCCGAGCCGACCCAGACCACACCGCAGTCACCGGCCGTGACCGCGACCCCGCCCCGGCAGTCCCCGGCCGCCGAGCCAACGCGGGCCGCGCCGCAGTCGCCGGCGATGGCCGCCCGGAGCGCCGGGGGCAACAGCTACCGGCGCCGTCCGGCGGGAGCCGCGGGCCTGCCGCAAGCCGATGCCGCGACCACCGGGATACTCCCGCACCCGCCGCCCGCACCGGACGACCCGGCCGCGACCGGGCTGCTCCCGCACCTCGGGAGCCGGTCTTTCCCCGCGGCACCGGCCGACACCGCGACCACGGGGATACTCCCGCACTTCCCGAGCGACACCTACCGACGTTCCGCCGCGGGTCTCCCGGAGGTCGACGCCGCTTCGACCGGACCGCTGCCCGAGGTCGGCGACCGCTACCGCCGGCCGTCCGGCGGTGCCGACTCCTACCGGCAGCCCGACAGCAGCGCGCGGGGGGATGCCACCGGATACCGCCAGCCCGAGACCGCGCCGGACGACCCGGCGACGACGCTCCCGCACCTGGGGAGCTGGCCCGACACAGGAGCATTTCCAGAGGCGAACGGCCGCTCGTCCGGCACGCCACAATCACCCGAAATCCCGCAATACCCGGCAAGTGCCCCGCAATCGCCTACGTTTCAAGCTGACCAACCACCTTCGCGCTTCAACGGGGAACGCGCCGTGGACTTTCGTCCTGACCAGGCGCGCCGGCGCCGCGAACGAGACCAGGCGCAGCCGCGCCCCGACCAGCAGAGCTTCGACAATCCCGGCCCCGGGCGGCCGGACCTCGACCGGCAGGATCCGGCCGAGACCGCGATCATCCGCACCGCCGACGCCCAGACCGGCCTGCTGCCGGCCCTGCGGGCCGACGCCCGGGCGGCGCGGACCGATCCACCGGCCGACGCCTCGGTTCCACGGGCCGACGCCTCGGTTCCACGGGCCACCGCCGACCGCCCCGGCCCGCCGCCCGCCAGCGACGCCCCAACCGGCCTCCTGCCAGCCGTGCGAGCCGATGCCGTGCGAGCGACCGCCGACGACCGTTCCCGCGCCGCGTCGGCCGCGGCCCACGAGCCGCCGGCCGGCCCACCCAGATCTCGGCGCGAGCCCGCGGGCAGCGCAACCGGATCCCCACCGCCCAGCAACTCCGCCAAGGTCCGCAGCAGCAAGGGCACCGACGAGAACGTCGTCGGGTCGGCCAGCGTCCCCACCGCAGCCGCGGCCGGCGACTCCGATCGACTCGATCCGCCCAGCGGCCACGCCAAGCCGCGCCGCGGCGAGAAGGTTGTCAAACTGCGCCCGGAACAGACCGACGAGGGCTACAAGAGCGTCTATTCCGAGCTCACCCGGCCCACCGTCGGCTCGCGGATCCGGGCCGGCGTCCGGGTCACCGGCGAGCTGATGATCACGTTCGGATTGATTGTGCTGCTCTTCGCCGGCTATGAGGTCTTTGGCAACTCGGCCAAGGTGCAGGACGAGCAGAACACCCTGGCCAACGAGCTGGATCAGCAGTGGAGCGACCCGACCGTGGCGCCCTCGGGCCCGGCCAACAACGCCCCGGCCGCGCCCGGCACCAACCTGGTCGGCCGGCTCTACATCCCCAAGCTCGACAAGGAGTGGGTCGTCGTCAACGGCGTCCGGCCCGCCGACATCCGGTACGCACCGGGGCATTACCCCGACACCGCGCTGCCCGGCAAGATCGGCAACTTCTCGGTCGCCGGGCACCGGATCAAGAAGATCTTCTGGCGGCTCGACGAGCTCAAGGCCGGCGACGTCATCGGAGTCGAGACCCGGGACAGCTGGTTCGTCTACAAGGTCACCGGCCAGGAGATCGTCAAGCCCAGCGCCGTCGAGGTCGTCGCGCCGGTGCCGGACAAGCCCGGGGTCAAGCCCACCAAGGCGCTGCTCACACTGACCACCTGCAACCCGAAGTTCAACAACTATCAGCGGCTGATCGTGCACGCCCAACTGGTCTCGACGGTCCCGCGCAACCCCGCCCTGCCCGACGCCGGCAAGCCGGCCGAGATGAAGGCGGCCTAGATCCGATGTACGCCTACCTCTGGCGCAAGCTCCCGTTCGGCCTCCCGGGCAAGCTCACCGGCTCGATCGTGCTGATCTCGGCGATCGGCATACTGCTCTGGTACGTCGTCTTCCCATGGGCCACCCCGCTGCTGCCGTTCGACGACGTGCAGGTCGGCACCACCACCGGCCAGCAGGACGGCCCCGCGCAGCCGGATCCGAACGTGATCTCCAGCGACGACCCGGGTCTGGGGCCGGACGACATCCCCTACAGCACGCATTCGAACGAGCCCGAACCGAGCCCCAGCAGGTGACCGCCGTGCGCATCCTCGTGATCGACAACTACGACTCGTTCGTCTTCAACCTGGTGCAGTATCTGGGCCAGTTGGGCGCCGAGTGCGAAGTGCGGCGCAACGACGAGATCTCGGTGGCCGAGGTCGGCACCTTCGGCGCCGCTGGGGTGCTGCTCTCCCCCGGCCCGGGCACGCCGGAACGCGCCGGCATCCTGATGGACGTCATCACGGCGTACGCGGGGAAGCTGCCCTTGTTTGGGGTTTGCCTCGGTCACCAGGCGATCGGGGCGGCCTTTGGGGCGACGGTCACGCGGGCGCCGGAGTTGCTGCACGGCAAGACGTCCGAAGTGCACCACAAGGGCGTCGGGGTGCTGGCCGGGCTGAGCGATCCGTTCACCGCGACCCGCTATCACTCGCTGGCCGTCGTGCCCGAGACGGTGCCCGACGAGCTCGAGGTGACCGGCTGGACCGAGTCGGGCGTGGTGATGGCGCTGCGGCACCGCGAGCTGGCGATCGAGGGTGTGCAGTTCCACCCCGAGTCGGTGCTCACCGAAGGCGGTCACACGATGCTGGCGAACTGGCTCGCCGTCTGCGGCCTGGCCGAGGCGCTGGACCGCGCCCCGGAACTGGCCGCCGAGGTGGAGAACCGCCGCCGCTCCGCCTTCGCCACCTGACCGGCCCGGCTGAACTGCCCGGGCCGGCAACCGGCCTAGTTGAGCAGGCCGGTGACCTCGCCGCCACCGCTGCCGGCGGTCGGGGTCGTTTCGGTCGGGTCGGGTGACGCCGAGTCGCTCGGGTCCGGATTCGGCTCGCCGATCACGAAGATCGTGACAGTGCTGCCCCTCGGCGCCGTCTTTTTCGCCGACGGGCTCTGGCTCTTGACCGTGCCCGGCGTGCCGGTGTCGTCCTCCACGATCTTGACGCTCACGTTGAAGCCGTCCGTCGTGAGGATGCCGTTGGCGACGTCCTGCGTCTGGCCGACAACAGGCGGTACCGCGACGAGGTCGCCCTTCGAGATCTCGACGGTGATCGTGCTGCCCGGATCGACCTCTTCGCCCTCGTTCTCCACCCGCAACACGATGCCCTCTTGCGCCGTGCTGCTCTTGTCCACGAAGTTCGGTTTCAGACCCCGGTTCTCCAAGGCCTCCTGGGCGGCGTCGCGGGTGCCGCCCTTGAGGTTGGCGGGCACGCGAACCTTGTCCGGGCTCTTGCACAGGCTGTAGGAGACCGGCTGGTCGACGCGGATGCTGGTGCCGGGCGGCGGGGTCTGCTTTTCGACCTTGTTGTCACAGTCGTCGGTCTGGATCGCCTCGCCGACGGTGATCTTGGTGAAACCGGCCGTCGTGAGCACCTGCTGAGCGTCCGACGCGCTCTTTCCGGTCACCTTTGGCATCGCGATCGGCGCCGGCGGCGTCGTGCCCTTGTCATTGTTGCGGGACAGGGCCAAGCCGATGCCGAGCGCCACCACCGCGAGGACGCCGAGTGCCGCCAGCACCGCCATCACCCAGGACGACTTGCGCTCGGGTGGCCGGGGCGGCATCGCACCCGGGATCGGCCGGGTCATGGTCGTCGCGCCCATCGGCTGGCGCATCGAGCCGGTCATCGCCATCGTCTCGGCCTCGGTCATCACCGGGGTGGCCAGGACGGGACGGCCGGCGACCGCGCGCAACGCGTCGGCGCGCATCTCCTGCGCGCTCTGGTAGCGGTTCAGCGGGTTCTTGGCCAGGGCCTTGAGCACGATCGCGTCGACATCCGGCGGCACGTCCCGGTTGATGTCGCTCGGCGCTTTCGGATCTTCGCGTACGTGCTGGTAGGCCACGCTCACCGGGCTGTCGCCGACGAACGGCGGGTGCCCGACGAGCAATTCGAAAAGCACGCAGCCCGCCGCGTACACGTCGGAGCGGGCGTCGACGGACTCGCCGCGGGCCTGCTCGGGCGAGAGATACTGCGCCGTGCCGATGACGGCACTGGTCTGTGTCATGGTCGTGGCGCCGCTGGCCAGGGCCCGGGCGATGCCGAAGTCCATGACCTTGACCTGGCCGTTCGGGGTGATCATCACGTTGCCGGGCTTGATGTCCCGGTGGATGATCCCGTGCCGGTGGCTGAACTCCAGGGCCGCGCAGATGTCCGCGATGATCTCGAGCGCCCGGCGCGGCTGGATCCGCTGCTCGGCGGCGAGGACTTCCTTGAGGGTCCGCCCGGCGACGAACTCCATGACGATGAACGGCAGCTTCTCACCCGTCGACGAAACCTCTTCGCCGGTGTCGTAGACGGCGACGATCGCGGGGTGGTTCAGGGCGGCCGAGTTCTGCGCCTCGCGCCGGAAGCGCTCCTGGAACGTGGCGTCGCGGGCCAGATCGGTGCGCAGCATTTTGATGGCCACGTCGCGGCCGAGCCGGAGGTCACGTCCCTTGTGCACCTCGGCCATGCCGCCGTAGCCGAGCAGTTCGCCGACCTGATACCTGCCACCGAGCAGGCGGGCCTGCGCCGTCATAGCGTCTGTCGTCCTTTGCTCGCATGATCCAGGCCGGGCGGTCCGCCAACCTGCTGGGTAAGACGGTACGACGCCGAAGATAACGTTTCGGCGGCTACGCCCGCCCGAACGATCGTGACATGTGGCCCGATCCGGCCGAGCGAACTGGAGTTACCTCCCTGTTTCAGCAGGAACGAGATGACGCCGGCACAGAGCAGCACGAGGAGCGCGAGCACCACGGCCAGCACGATCAGCACCTGCCGGCTGCCCGAACTGTCGGGCTTCGCGGCCGGTATCTGGTGTTGCTGAGTCCCGGGCGGCGCCGACGGATGCCGGTACGGCTGCTGCAGCGGCGGGACCGAGGCGGCTCCGCGCGCCTGACCGCCGGAGACCGGCCGCGGCACCGGCGGATATGGCGGCCGGCCCGGACCGGTCTGCGGATAGCCGGGCGGGGCCGAGTTCGGCGCGACGGAATTCGGCCGGTTGGTCACCGGGCCGCCGGACTGCGGACGGGTCAGCATGGGGCTGCCCGACTGCGGCGGATTGTTGACCGAGACCCCGGCGTTCACGGCCGGCTGCTGCACCTGGGTGGTCAGCGACGACGCGGCCTGCCGGGCCACCGCCGCCATGGCCGCGGCCGTCGGCCAGCGCGCGGCCGGATCCTTGGCCAGGGCGCGGTCGACGATCGCCCGGACCGGGGGCGGGATGTCTGCGGGCAGCGGCCGCGGAGTGTCCCGGACGTGCTTCATGGCGATCTCGATCGGCGTGGCGCCGTCGAACGGCCGGTGCCCCGAGAGGCATTGGTAGGCGACCACGCCGAGCGCGTACACGTCGGAGGCGGCCGTGGCGACCGCGCCGGACGCCTGCTCGGGCGAGATGTACGACGCCGTGCCCAGTACCGAGCCGGCCACGGTCAGCTGGCCGACCAGGGCCGACCGGGCGATCCCGAAGTCGGTGAGCACGAGCGTGCCGTTCGGGCGGACCAGCAGGTTGCCGGGCTTGACGTCGCGGTGCACGATGCCGTTCGCATGCGCGGCCTGCAGCGCGTCGGCGGCCTGCGCCACCAGCGCCATCGTGCGGGCCGGGGTGAGCCGGCCGACCCGGCTGAGGGTGCGCGACAGGGCGTCGCCCTCGACGTACTCCATCACCAGGAACGCCAACTGCTGGTCGCTGCCGTAGTCGTAGACGTCGACGACGCCCGGGTGGTTGATGGTGGCCATCGTGCGCGCCTCGCCGCGGAACCGCTCGGCGAAGCCCGGCTCGTCCAGCAGGGCCGGGAGCAGGATCTTGACGGCGACCGTCCGGCCCAGCACCTCATCGGTGCCACGCCACACGTCGCCCATGCCACCGCCGGCGATCCGCTCGTCCAGGCGGTACCGGCCACCGAGGGTCACCCCAGGGCTGATCACGTCAGTCCCCTCTCCGACCCTGCTGCGGCACTCACGATGCTGCGGCCTTCATGATGAGCCCGGAGATCCGGGCAGCCTCGGCGCTGGCGTGACCGCCGGGCACGTTCTCCAGCATGACGCAGACCGCGGAGACCGGCTCACCCTTGCTGTTGAAGGCGAACCCGATGAACCAGCCGTGCGGGTTGGCGCCCTCGGCGTTCTGCGCCGTGCCGGTCTTGCCGCCGACCTTCATGCCGCTGATGGCCGCCCGCTGGCCGGTGCCATCCGTGACGACACCTTCCATCATGTCCTGCATCGTGCTGGCGACCGAGCCGCTGATCGGCGTGCGCAGGGTCTGCGGGCTGACCGTGTAGATCGGTCGCCGGTCGGGGCTGAGCAGCTGAGACACCAGGTAGGGGCGCATCTGCTTGCCGCCGTTGGCGACCGTGGCGGAGATCAGCGCGCCCTGCAGCGCCGTCATCCGCACGTCCCGCTGGCCGAGTGAGGACTGGGCGAGCGCGCCCTCGTCGGTGCTGCCGTCGGCGTTGGCGATCGCGCCGGTGTGGCTGGCCGCTACCGGCAGGCCGCCGTCCTCGAGGTCGCCGACGGTCAGGTCACTCTGCTCGAAGCCGAACGCCTGCGCGGTCTTAACCACCTTGTCGCGGCCGAGCTTGACGCCGAGTTGCGCGAAACCGGTGTTGCAGCTTTCGACGAGCGCTTCCTTCAGGGTGACGTTTGAGCCCGGGCAGACCTCGTCCTCCGCGTTGCGGATCACCGCGCCATTGTGTGTGTAGACGGAGCCGGCCGGGATCTCGGTGCTCTCGGAGTAGCCGTTCTGCAACGCCGCCGCCGTGAGGATCGTCTTGAACGTCGAGCCGGGCGGCAGCGTCTCGGAGACCGCCCGATTCAGCAGGGGCTGGCTCTTGTCCTGGTTGAGCTTGTCGTACGCCGCCTTGGCGGCCGCCTTGTCGTGGCTGGCCAGCGGGTTCGGGTCGTACGACGGCATCGAGACCATGGCCTGGATCGCACCGGTACGGGGGTCGATGGCGATCGCCGCACCCTTCGTGACGCCACGCTCGTTGTGGATCAACTCGTCGTACGCGACCTCTTGGGCCTTGGGTTTGATCGACAGCACCACGTTGCCGCCGCCGGTGTTGTTGCCGGTGAACATGTCGCTGATCCGGTCGGCGAACAGCTTGTCGCTCGTGCCGGCCAGGAACTCGTTCTCGCTGTTCTCAATGCCGGTCGCGGCGCCGTTGACCGGCTTGTAACCGATCACCGGGGCGTACGCCTGCTTCTGGGGGTAGACGCGAAGGTATTTGAGGGTGCCGTCGGTGGCCTTACTCTCGGCCAGCGCCTCGCCGCCCGCCTCGATGACGCCGCGGGCGCGCTCGTACTCGGCGACCTGGACCCGGCCGTTATAGGGGCTGGTGCGGTATTTATCCGCCTTGTAGGCCTGCACCCAGTTGAGGTTGGCGAAGAGCAGGCCGAACAGGACGAGGATGACCACGCCGGCCTTGCGAAGTGGTGCGTTCACGGCTTGATCACCTCCGTCATGGCGCCGTGCAGCTGGGCCGGGGGTTGTTTGCCCCCACCACCGCCCGCCGGAGCGGCCGGGTTGCCGGTGGCCGGCCGGCGCGCGGCGTCCGAGATCCGCAACAGCATCGCCACCAGCAGCCAGTTGGCCATCAGCGACGATCCGCCGGCGGACATGAACGGCGTTGTCTGCCCGGTCAGCGGGATCAGCCCGGTGATACCTCCCACGATCACAAAGATCTGCAAACCCAGGGTGAACGCGAGGCCGCCGGCGACCAGCTTGCCGAACGAGTCACGCACCGCCAGAGCGGCCCGCAGCCCCCGCTCGACGATCAACAGGTAGACCACGAGCAGCGCGGACAGGCCGAACAGGCCGATCTCCTCACCCATGCCCGCGAAGATGAAGTCGGTGCGTACCTCGGGGACCAGGCCCGGCGAGCCGGCGCCCGGCCCGGAGCCGAACAGCCCGCCGGTGCCGAGGCCGAGCAGCGCCTGGACGAGCTGGTAGCCCTCGTTCGTCACGTACTGCGGCGCGAACGGGTCGAGCCAGATCGAGGCACGGTCGTAGAAGTTGGCGAACGGGCCGCCGACCGAGGCGCCGAGCAGATAGGCCACGTAGACGCCGCCGAAGAACATCACCAGGCCGATGATCAGCCAGCTGGCCCGCTCGGTGGCGACGTAGAGCGTCACCACGAACAGGCCGAAGTAGAGCAGCGCCGTGCCGAGGTCCTTCTCGAAGACCAGGACCAGGAGGCTGAGCAGCCAGACCGTGATGACCGGGCCGAGGTCCCGGCCGCGTGGGAAGTCGATGCCGAGGAACCGCCGGCTGGCCAGCGAGAGCACCTCGCGCTTGCGGACCAGGTAGTAGGCGAAGAAGGAGACCAGCGCCAGCTTGGCGAACTCACCGGGCTGGATCGAGAAACCGCCCAGCTTGATCCACAGCTTCGCGCCGTTGACCTCGGAGAGGCTGGCCGGCAGCACGGCCGGGATCATCACCAGCACGATGCCGACCAGGCCCAGCGTGTACGCGTACCGGGAGACGATCTTGTGGTCGCGCACCACCAGCAGCAGGATCGCGGCCAGGATCAACGCGGCCAGGGTCCAGGCCAGCTGGCGGCCGCCTGTGCCGGCGAAAACGCCCGGCTCGGGCTGCTTGTTGGCGATCGCCCGGGCCAGGTCGAGACGGCGCAGGAAGCCCACGCCCAAGCCGTTGATCAGGGCAACTGCGGGGATCAAGACCGGGTCCGCGTACGGGGCCGTGAAGCGCACCACGAAGTGCAGCGCGAGGAACAGGATGCTCAGCAGCGCGGCCGGCACCCAGAAGGTGGTGGTGACCGTCTCGAGCTGATTCGCCTCGACGGTCGCCCCGTACGCCGCCACCAGGACCATCGCGAAGGCGAGCAGTCCCAGCTCGGCGTTGCGGTGCGTCTTCGTTCCCGGGATACGCAGCAGCTCACCCGTGGTGGCGGGTGTGGGAGCCGGTACGGCGGGCGCGGTCAAGAAGGAGTCCCCAGACGGTCGGTGTGCGGGTGCTCAGTCGACTTGCCGGCACCCGACCGGGTCGACGACCGGCGGGGCGGAGTCGGAGGGCTGAGCGTCCGGCGTGGTTGTGGGCTGGGAGGTGGGTGTGGTGGTGGCCCCGCTGGCCGGCGTGGAGGCCTTGCCCGAGGCGGACGGAGTGGTCGTCGTCGGAGCGGCGGAAACGGTGCCGGACGGCGCGCTGCCGTCCGCGTCGCAGATCGGCTTGAGGTTGGGATTGGACGGCACGTCGCTGGTCAGCTCGGCCAGGCGGCGCTGCGCGTCGGGCCGGCTGTCGGCCTGGATGCCCTGCTTGACCCGGTCCTGGGCGACCGTGGTGAGGTCGTCGAGCCGGGCGGTGCTGGTCTCGTTGACGCTCGACAGGTCGAGGCCGGCGATCTGGCCAGGCACGCCGCGGAAGATCGCGAGTTGCCCCGCGTCGGTGGCCCCGACGTAGTACTGGTCCTGGGTGTAGCGCCAGCCCAGGAACAGGCCGCCGCCGAGGACGGCCAGCAGCACGAGCACGAGCAGGCTGGTGCGCACCGGGTGGCGCCGGACCTCCGGCTCCTCCCGTTCGTACGCGGTGCCCTCGGGCGGTGCCGGGCGGGTGGACTCACGCAGCGCGGCGGCCCGGGCCGCGGCGCTCGTGCTGTCGGCGACCGTGGTGTTGCCGCGATCGCGGGCGGCAGCGCCACCGACGATCGGGGCCTGCTCGACGATGTCGGCGTCGGTGGCGTCGGCGATCACGACGGTGATGTTGTCGGGACCACCGCCGCGCAACGCGAGCTGCACGAGACGCTCGACACACTCCTGCGGGTCGGCGATGCCCCGCATGCACTCGCCGATCGTCTCCGAGCTGACCACGCCGGAGAGACCGTCGCTGCAGATCAGATAGCGGTCGCCCCGGAGCACCTGGCGCACCGAATACTCCGGGTCGATGTCGCGGCCGTCCAGCGCCCGGGTGAGCAGCGAGCGTTGCGGATGGCTGCTCGCCTCCTCCGGACTGATCCGGCCCTCGTCGACCAGCATCTGTACGTAGGTGTCGTCCTTGGTGATCTGCGCGAACTCGCCGTTGCGCACCATGTACGCCCGGGAGTCGCCGATGTGCACCATGCCGATCTTGCTGCCGGAGAAGAGCACAGCGGTCAGCGTCGTGCCCATCCCCTCCAGCTGAGGATTGGCGTCGACGGTGTCGCGTAGTTGTTGATTGGCCGTGCCCACGGCATGTCGGAGGGCGTCGACCAGCGCATCGCCGGGGACGTCCTCGTCCAGCGGTGCCATGGCCGCGATGACGATGTTGCTGGCGACGTCACCGGCGGCCATGCCGCCCATGCCGTCGGCGACGGCTAGCAGCCGCGGTCCGGCGTAGACGGAATCTTGGTTTCCGTCTCGAATCAGACCGCGGTCGCTCTGTGCGGCGTAGCGCAGGG
>Ga0307513_10008546_pt1 | contig 13087 bp, 9 predicted proteins | sample 15_EM_MG_FD_202174 | JGI IMG/M metagenome (GOLD analysis project Ga0307513, IMG submission 202174) | Populus trichocarpa ectomycorrhiza microbial communities from riparian zone in the Pacific Northwest, United States - 15_EM | ecosystem: Host-associated > Plants > Roots > Unclassified | place...
CTTGGCGTGGAACTTGGATATCAGAATAGAAGACGTTATATTCTGAAGTACAAGAGTCGTGAAAGAAATACCAGGTAGCGTAAAGAATCAAGGAAATAGGGGGCTTTTTTTTTTTTTTTCTTTTGTTTTTTTTAATTCAAGTATTCGTTGTTAAGGTACAAGAAACTACATGGAGCGCTAGCTATGGCAGAAACAAAACCACAAAACAATCCAACAGCCCGCTTCAACTCGTCATGGGACAAACAAATACCCCCCGCCCATAGGAAAGAAATCAAACATGAAGACCGAAACCGTACTCCCAAGACCCTATGCTATGGGCCCAACCGCACACCAGCCACCAGTCTAGACTAATGGGGAGGAAAGCATAGGAAAGCCAAACACGAAGAAACCCAACATAAAGACGTACAGGAGCAAAGAAACCGTTCAGCAGGCTCCCCAAAACAAAAGAAAGGAATCTTACGGCCCAGGGCCGACGGAGCGGAAGGATAAAACTAGTGTTGCCGGGTGCCCTAACGGAAAAACGTACTGAACCCCAAACCCTAAAGGGCTACATGGGCGAGCGGGTCGGGGACGGACTGTCCCCAGTATTCGGCGAGCGGCAGACTATAGGAACATCCAAGGAGGTAGTGCTATACCATGGCATACCGTAACCACCACGGGGTGCGACTGTAGAGTAAATCGCGGAAGAGGGAGAAGGACGAGGGGAGTCACCCGGCGAGGAGAGCCACTCAGCAGAGGGGATGCGAGCCACAGCGGATAGACCAAAGGCCGACCGGATGATGTTACCGCCTCTCTCATGTGGTCCGTTGTTACAGGAGAGAGAGCGTGACTACCGGAAAGGATCCCGGAAGAGAGGGAGACCAAAGGCGGAGGGAGGAGGTGGGGGCAGTAAGGTGCCAGCTAGGTGAAGCAGTACGGTGCAAGCGGATCTAACGCGTGGGAAGCGGGAGAGGGAAGGCTTGCCAGTAACCAAGAAGTACGAACACGGAGGACCGAGACAGGGTGACGATTTTTCGACTGCCGACCGTACTGACCGAGCAACTCAGGAGAGAGTGCAATACCAGAGCGCAGGGCAACCAGGGCAACTACTTCACCGATAGCCCGAGACTGCGCCCGTGTGTTGACGATGGAAAGAGGGTTGCCAACCGTGCAAATCGCTAAGCGAGACGCGTCGCGAAGTGCGGGGTAAGGGGGAGAAACACCAACGCAAGCGTGAACAAATGAAGACAGAATCAAGAACCCCGTGGGAGGGGAGGCCAGAGACCCCAGAGAGAGGAAAGGGAAGACGGGCGCGTGGCACTCCTAGGCAGAAGCTATCAGGGGAGGCCAGAGGCGGAGGACACTCCCACGATGATTTCACATGGTGTTGAGATTTCAATCGCTGGAGGTGGAGCGGACGAGAAAGATGAAAGGAAATACGGGGCTTTTTTTCTTTTTTTCGTTTTTCTTCTTTTTTTTCTTTTTTTTTTATATTATATATTCGTTGTTAAGGTACAAGAAATCGCATGGAGCGCTCGCTATGGCGAAAACAAAACCCAAAATCCAAAACGAACGAACCAAGGCAACATCAGGCACCAAAAAACACTTCAGCTGGGGTCCGTACCGGTCCCAGGCGCACATACGGGCACAAAATTCAAGCAAGTATAGCAAAGGAAACCCTCCTTCAACGAGCGGACAGCATGAAAAACAAAACTGTAAACCTAGCTATCCTGACACGACATAAAGTACCCAAAGGAAACTACATTAGAAGAGCGGGACGAGATGGAACTAGTAGAGGAGGAGGGGCGAGAGAACATGCCCGGGGGGAAGGCTGTCGCAGAGGATTTGATGAAGCGGGCGAGGGCGCCCAAGAGGGCGGCCGAGGACCAGACGGGCGTGTCGGGACCAATGTCGAGGACACCCTGAAGGTGGCGAGTCCTGCTAGGTTCCTTGGCTGGACAGTGGAGGATGGCGTGCTCGAATGTGTCGGGGGCACTCTGGCAGCTGGGGCATGTGTCGGGGGAGTCGCTGTCCCAGGAGGAGTGGGCCCGGAGGTAGCAACCCCCAGATCTCATCTGGTAGATGCGTCCCGCGGAGAACTTGTCAAGGCCCATGAAGGGGTGAGGCTTAAGGGAGGGGGGGTATGGGTATCTGGCGTGGTCAGGAGCGGCCTCCTCCCCTTCTTTCATGAGGAGGTCTCTGCACTGGAGCTTGAGCTGGGGGTAGGAGCGGCCCAGGGCGGGCTCGGGATAGTGCTCGGTGAGCAGGTGCTAGGAGGTAACTGGAAGGGGACCGAGGCCGTCAGGGCCCAGGAGGAACAACATGGAGTGTGGGAGGGCGTCGAGGGGGAGGTGGGCCCTGTTCTTCGAAGGAGGTCTTGCTTGGAGTCACGGGAGGGGGAGGGGGCTACCCGCGTTCCTCACGCTCAGGACCCTGTGGTGCGGCGAGTGGCGGTGAAGAGACGGGGTCTGCAGGGAGGGTGGGAGCCTTGCCGTCGCAGGGTTGATTTCAGGGGGGTACCACATGACTCTAAGGTTCGCAAGGCGCCTTTTATAGGCGAGGAGAAGCCTGAGGGGAGGAAGGCAGGCCTCGATGGCCAGGATGTCCGTTGGGGTAGACATGAAGCAATTGGTAGTCCATCTCTGGACCTTGTGCCAGAACACGGAGAGCTTCCTGATCATGTGGGCGGTAGGCATGAAGACGTCCGCTCCATAGCTGAGGATGGGGAAGAGGAGGGAGGAGGCGAGCCTATGGCAGAGGAAAGGTGGGAGGCAAATCCCCGCGGGGGAGAGTCGCTTAACCGCCACGAAGGCCGCCGGGGCTTTGGCGAGCCTCTTGACGAAATGGGGGGTGGTGGAGATCGAGGGGGAGAACCAGTAACCCAGCCATCTGACCTCCTTCTTGGGTGTAAAGACCGACCCATCGAGGTGGATCGGCGCAATGGAGATGGGGTCCCTGTCCCTGGCGGTGCGCCAATGGATGAGTTCCGTCTTGGGGACTGAGGAACCAACGCCCAGCCTGTACCCTTTGGCCTTCAACCGTGCGTACTGTTTCTGTAATAGCCGGATGTTGTGCCGGTAGGACGCAGAGGAGACGGTCAGGCCCAAATCGTCCACATAGGAGAGGGAGAGTCCGTGGGGGATCTCGCAGTGGAGGCGGGAAACGTAGATCACAAATAAAACGGAGAGACATGGGACCCCTGGGGGGTGCCTACCGAAACCGGGGCGAACACCCTGGGGGACCCTTGGTATAGGAGCCGGCAGGACCTGCCGGAGAGAAAGGACCTGGTCCACCACACAAGATACGGGTTGACCCCTTTGGCTCTAAGCATGCCGCAGAGGGTGCAGGGGTTCACGTTGTCGAAACCACCTTTTAAGTCAAGGAAGAGGGTGGAGACTTTCCTCCCAGCCATCTGGAAGGTCTTCACCTTGTGGGTGAGGGTGGTGACCGCGTCAGAGGCCGAGAGGCCAGCCAACGAGCCGCACTGGTGTGGGTTGAGTAGGCCAGTTGCACGGGCCACGCAGGAGAGTCTAGAGTTCATTATCCTTTCTAGGATCTTCGAAAAGGTCTGGAGTAGCACTATGACACGGAAAGAGGAGGGGGAGTCGTAGAAGGCCTTGCCGGGCTTGTCGAGCACAATCCCGTCGGCCTTCTTGGGAGTGAGGGGATGGGACCCAAAGGTCAATAGGGGGGCGAGCAGGTCTCGGATCAGGTGAGGGGCCACCCGGTGTACCCGCTTCTATACCGAATTGGGGGTCATGTCAGGCCCCGGGGCCGACGACGGGGAGGAGCGGGCAAGGGCCCTGCCGATCTCGTCCAGAGACAAGGGGAGACAGTCCTTGAACCGGAGTAGGATGGTGTCAGTAAACCTGGAGTTGTGATTTCAATGACTGGAGGGGTAGAGGGTGCGGAGCGTGGAAGGAAATAGGGGGCTTTTTTTCTTTTTTCTTTTTTTTTTTTTTTATATCATATATTCGTTGTTAAGGTACAAGAAATCACGTAAAGCCCTAGCTATGGCGAAAACAAAACCCAAAAGCCAAAACGAACTCACAAAGGAAAAATCCATCATCAAGGTCTTCAACTGGGGTCCGTACCGGTCCCAGGCCCACACACGGGCACGACATTAACAAAAGTACAGTAAAGGAAACCCTCCTTAAACCAGCGGATAGCCTGAAACAAACAAAGTAAACCTGGATCTCCTGAGACGACTTAAAGTACGCAAAGGAAACCAAATTAGATGACAGGGAAGAAATAGAACCGGCTGAAGACGTTGTGCGAGAAAACATGCCAGGGGGGAAGGCGGTGGCGGTCGAGCTAATGAAGCGGCTGAGGGCCCCAAGCAGTGGGGCGGAGGACCAGACTGGAGCGTCGGGGCCGATGTCAGAGACCCCCTGAAGGTGGCGAGCTCTGGCCGGCCCCTTAGCGGAGCATCGGAGTATGGCGTGCTCGGAGGTCTCAGGGGCCTCGTCGCAGTTGGGACAGGTGGTCGGGGCGTCGTCGCTCCTGGAAGGGTGTGCGCGTAGGTAGCTCTTGCCAGACCTCATCTGGTGCAGGCGGCCCGCGGTGAACTTGTTGAGGCCCATGAACGGGTGGGGCCAGAGCGAGGGTCGGTAGGGGTATCTAGCCGGGTCCGGTGCGGCCTCTTCCCACTCTTTGATAAGGAGGCTCCTACATTGGAGCTTTAGTTGGGGGTAGGAGCGGCCCGGGGGAGGGGCTGGGTATCGTTCGCAGAGAAGGTGCTGGGAGGTCACCGGGAGGGGTTCGGACCCGCCGCGGCCTAGGATAAACAGCATGGAATGCGGGAGGGCATCCAGTGGGAGGTGGGCCCTATTCTTCGCGGGCGGCCTTGGTTGGAGCCACGGGAGGGGCAGGCGGCTGCACGTGTTCTTTGTGGAGAGGGACCTATGGTCCGGGGAGTGGCGGTGGAGGGAGGGTGTTTGCACCGAAGGGGGAAGGCGGGCCTAGCCGGGTTAATTTCCGGGGGGAGCATAGTATCCTGAGGGCGGCGAGGCGACGTTTGTACCTCAGGAGGAGGTCCATTGGGGGGAGACAGGCCTCGCAGGCCACTATATCGGTGGGGGTACTGAGGAAGCAATTCGTGGACCACCTCTGGACCTTGTGCCAGAAAGCGGAGAGTTTTCTCAACATGTGGGAGGTGGGGGTGAAGACGTCCGCGCCGTAGCTGAGGACGGGGAAGAGGAGCGAGGAGGCCAGTCGGTGGCATAGAAAGGGGGGAAGGCCCATCCCCGGGGGGGAGAGCCTTTTTATGGCCACAAAGGCAGCCTGAGCTTTAGCTAATCTCTTAGTGAAGTGAGGCGTGGTGGACAGCGAGGGGGTGAACCAGTATCCCAGCCACCTGACCTCGTCTTTGGGTTTGAAGACCGAGCCATCCAGGTGGATCAGAGCGTGGGATATTGGGCCTCTGTCCGTGTTCGTACGCCAGTGGATGAGCTCCGTCTTGGGGATCGAGAAACTGACGCCCAGCCTGGCCCCTCTGGCCTTCAGCCTGGCGTACTGCCTCTGGAGGATCTGGATATTGCGACGATAGGACGTCGAGGATGCCGTGAGACCAAAGTCATCCACGTAGGAGAGAGTGAGGCCCAGGGGGATCTCAGAGGGTAGGCGGGACACCTATATGAGGAAAAGCAGCGGGGAGACGGGGGAGCCCTGGGGGGTGCCGACCGATACTGGGGCGAATATCTTAGGGGAGCCCTGGTAGAGGAGGCGGCAGGTTCTGTCGCACCGGAAGGACCTAGTCCAAGCTACCAAGTACGGATTGACCCCTTTGGCCTTGAGCATGGCGCAGAGGGAGGAGGCGTTGACGTTGTCGAAACCCCCCTTGATGTCCAGGAAGAGCGTAGATACTATTCTCTGGGCCATCTGAAGGGTTCTAACCTCGTGAGTCAGGGTGGTGGTCGCATTCGAGGCTGAGAGGCCCGGAAGCGAACCGCATTGGTGTTGGTTCAGGAGGCCACAAGCACGGGCCAGGCAGGAGAGTCTTGAGTTCATTATCCTCTCGAGGATCTTTGAGAAGGTTTGGAGAATGACTATGACCCTGAAGGAGGACGGGGAGTCGTACGAGGGCTTTCCAGGCTGGTCGAGGACGACGCCGTCTGCCTTCATGAGCGTGAGGGGGTGGGAGCCGTAGGCCACCAGAGGGGCAAGGAGGTCTAAAATGATGTGGGGAGCTGCACGGTGTACTCTCTTCCACACAGAATTGGGTGTCATGTCCGGCCCGGGGGCCGACGACGCGGACGATCGAGTGAGGGCTCTGCCGACTTCCTCAGCCTCCAGGTCTTGGCAGTCCGCCAATGGTAAGAGGATGGTGTCCCTGGGCCTGGGAGGATCGCCAGGGAAGAAGTGGTCTAGGAGCGCCTTGTTGAGCTCCCTTGGTGTGTTGGCACCTGGAAGCTCGGGGAAGCGAGGGGGCGGGCGTCCAACGGCAAACTTCTTTGCCGTCCAGACAGACTGGGCGGTCGCCGAAGCCAGGAAAGAGGACAAATGCTCCCTCTTGGCTTTCTTGATGCCCTTAAAGTAAGCGGACCTGGCAGCTCTCGCGGAGGCCAGAAGCGGGGCGTCGTGGGGGTCACGCTTCGAGGAGCGGAGTGCCGAGTTATTGCCCCTTCTGAGGATCGACAGGAGATCCGTCCACCAGGGTTTGGAGCGGTATGTCACCCTCTTCAGCGGGGTGTGCATGGCCAATTGGGCCGTAACCCTGTCCAGGTTTGTCTTGAACCAAATGTCCAGGGACCGGGTGGTGGGGATCGGGGGAGGCAGTGCTATAACAGTGGCCTTCAAGGAGTCTTCAATGGCCGTCCAGTCGGACAAGGCCCAGTTGGGAGATGGGGGAGGGGCACGAATGTGGGGAGCCTCAAAGCGGAGGAGGATAGCAACATGGTCTGAGCCGGTGGATGGGAATGGGTCTGACCATTCAGCAAAATATGGCGCACGGAGGGGGCAGGCAAAAGCAAGGTCGATGACGCCGGGGCGCCCAATGAGTGACATGGAAAAGCGGGTGAAAACCCCTGGGGTGTTTAGGAGGGAGAAGCCGAGCTCCGTGGCCCTATCGAAATAAGGGGCGGACGTGGCGATTTCATCCTCCTTAAACCTCCTTAGGGGGTCCGACGTGGGATGGTGGATGCTCAGGTCACCTAGTGTGAGGGTTGGTGTGGCAGACCACGGAAAAACAAGGTCCGGGGAGACTGAGCGAGTGTTGTTCAAGCGGCCCTTCGTGCTGTAGGAGTTGATGATCGAAAATCTAGTCGTGGAGGGATTAAAAAAGCCATCAGGGGTGAAAAGGTCAAGCGCCATGACGTCACCCCTGCAAAAAAACCGTGGAAGGAGAGAAATAGTAGACAAAAAGGAACTATAAACGTAAAAGGCAAGGCGCGGCTTGCAGCCCAAGAAAATAGGGGGCTTTTCTTTTTTTTTTTTTTTTTTTAAAATCATATATTCGTTGTTAAGGTACAAGAAATCGCATGGAGCGCTAGCTATGGCGAAAACAAAACCACAAAAGAATCCAACGGCCCGCTTCACCTCGTCATGGGACAAACAAATACCCCCCACCCGTAGGCAAGCAATCAAACATGAAGACCAAAACCGTACCCCCAAGACCCTATGGTATGGGCCTAACCGCACACCAGCCACCAGCCTAAACTAATGGGAAGGAAAGCATAGGAAAGCCAAACACGAAGAAAACCAACATAACGATGCACAGGAGCAAAGAAACCCTTCAGCAGGCTCCCCAACACAAAAGAAAAGAATCTTACGGCCCAGGGCCGACGGAGTGGAAAGGATAAAACTACTGTTGCCTGTTGCCTAAGTGAATTCCCCGAAACTAACGGCTTAGGGGCAAGACGGAGACACGGGCGGAGTACCCTGTAATCGGCGCGCGCCAGACTTTAGGAACATCCAAGGAGATAGTGCAATACCATGGAATACCGTAACCGACACGAGTTGCGACCGTAGAGTAAATCGTGTAGCGGGTGAAGAAGGCCAGGGGAGCCACCCGGCGAGGAGAGCCACTCAGCAGAGGGGATGCCAGCCACAGTGGATAGACCAAGGGCCGACCGGACGATATTACGGCCTCTCTCACGTGGTCCCTTGTTACAGGAGAGAGAGCGTCACTACCGGAAGGGATCACGGACGAGAGGGAGGCCCAAGGAGGAGGAGGAGAAGTGGGGGGCAGTAAGGTGCCAGCTAGGTGTAGCAGTATGGTGCAAGCGGATCTAACGCGTGGGAAGCGGGAGAGGAAAGGCTCGCCAGTGACCAAGAAGTACGAACAATGAAGAGCGAGACAGGGTCACGATTTTTCGAATGCCGACCGTACCGACCGAGCAACTCAGGAGAGAGTGCAATACCAGAGAGCAGGGCCACCAGGGCAACTACTTCACCGATAGCCCAAGACTGCGACCTTGTGTTGACGATGGAAAGAGGGTCGCCGACCGTGCAAATCGCTAAGCGAGACGGGTCGCGAAGTGCGGGGTAAGGGGGAGAAACACCAACGCAAGCGTGAACAAAGCAAGACAGAATCAAGAACCCCGTGGGAGGGGAGGCCAGAGACCCCAGAGAGAGGAAAGGGAAGACGGGTGCGTGACACTCCTAGGCAGAAGCTATCAGGGGAGGCCAGAGGCAGAAGACACTCTCACGATGATTTCCCATGGTGTTGAGATTTCAATCGCTGGAGGTGGAGCGGACGAGAAAGATGGAAGGAAATAGGGGGCGGAGCCCCCTTTACATAGAAGGAAATCCTAGCACAGCCTTTGCCGCCCGACTCATACCCCAGTATGGGTCGCATATCCGCGTAACCAAGGAAACAATTCAATTTGTCGTAACCCTTACAAAGGAAATCCCTCATAGCAACCGTGTAACAAAAGAAAGAACACCCAAGTTATCCCAGTACGTATCTCATCAGGGGACCGTGAGATGCCCCTCCACTCCCTGCTGATCCGCCCCTCGCTGCTGACATGCTCGTACTGGACTTGTTGATATTTTTTTGTAATTTCGGTTTGTGCGCTCTCCGGCCTCATAACCTGTAAAAGGTTATCAGAGGAGAAGTAACCCGTTGGCAATATACAGAGGACGAAGAAATAGAACGATAGTATCGCAAAGATAAACTTGTTATTCCATGACCTATTTCACCTAAGGTTGTCGCTGGCGGGTATCCTTTACATACATGAATCTCTGTTAACACCTCTGCATATCCTTGGAACATAATCACGCCATTCCTCTACTCAATCACACAATTGTCTTTGCCCCGCTTTCCCCTCATTCCCCACCTTCACCAGTTTCCCCGCTTTCCCCTCTTTCCCCTCTTTTACTCTCGTACCCCGCTTCTCGCATCGTTCACCGTGGATCCCGCCACGGGGAATCCTCCGTGCTGGTTTCTGCGAGTTTCTAAGTAGTGGGGTTGTTGGTGGCGTAATATGGACAGCTCCGGTGATCAACAAGAACTCTGAGACTTTCTGAAAACTGGCTGTGGGGCCCACCGTCTTCCCCGTCCTACGGCCATTAGCCCTGGGCAAAATTCTCTCTAGGACTGGACGGACTACGAATCGTAGTCCGTCCCGGTCCAACCCTTAGGACGGGCGGACTGCCCGGTTGCGAATACTGGCTAGACGTAGATGGTCAGGGGGGGGGGTCTGTGGCCATTGTGCTATCTCGGTAGAAGCAGGGCCTCGGGCACCGCCCCAATGACACCTATGCTTCATGCGCGGGTAGTCTTGGGCACGATCATGCTCGAGCAGAAAATTTCGCCCACGCTCGAGTATAAATCGTGCTCGGGCACATGAAGATTTTATTCTCGAGCATGATCGTGCCCATCACTATGCGCGGGGAACAATCTCTGGGTAGAACTGCAGGAATCGAGGCGCAAGGGCTGAAAGCCGGAAGGGGTAGTTTGTTCCTCCAATTCGTTCCACAACTTCCTGCGTCTCGGTAGAGATCTGCTGCTTCACTGATTCTGGATCCACTACTGCCGCTTGGCCGTTCCATGGGTAGATCTTGTCGGAGGGGGAGTACCATGCTTGATTCTCGCCGGCGTAGATATAGCTACTGTCCCCTAGTCCGTGCGGGATGTATACTACTGCGTGATCGTGAGCGGGGGAGGAGATGTGGATGGGGGGTCGTAGGTGACATTGGCTTCTGCTGGTAGGTTTAATTAAGGGCGAGTGATGGATTGTGATGGGGAGATGGAGGGGGAGACCTTGAATGTGTCGGAATGAAGTCTCATGATGGGAACGATTAGCGGAGGGGAGGTTTAACATTTTGTTTTTCGAGATTCCGGTAGTCTGTTGAGTTTAGTAGATGCAAACACAAGATTCGGAGACCCAGGTACCCCTAGCAATTGAATCGGAGGTGTGGCAGAGAGGCAGAAGGGTGACTTAAGATTTTTCATTTAGGTTACCTGTATCATGCAACTGCGCAACATCGATTGTGAACAGAACAAGTCCATCAACCGACAAAACAAGCATACCAGTGAAGAGAATTGTGGGACAACAGGTGCCCCCCACCAAAACACTGCGGTTTACTGAATAATCATCAGCAGTACAAAAATATTTAAAAATCAAGACATTGCATAGATAGCTTCAATTACCGCTGGCAATTAACTACATAGATTTTAGAAGGCTATCACAAGGAATGCCTGTCTATAACTGCTGAAGTTGAAATTACCTCCAACAACCCTGCCCTACGGGCATTTTTCTGCTGTAGCAACAAGAATAACTTAATTCCCCACCTACTCAATCTAACTAGTGGAACACAAATGAAATATACATTCCTAAATCAAGAAGCGGTAAAGTGGAGAAGCAATAAGCCCAGTGTATGAACTTATTTTCAGCTCAAGCTTGAACTCCAAGTTGATATTAATCTGTGAAAACTCCATATTTTGGAGTGTTTTCGAGCATGTCCCACCATTTTCTTCACTCGGATGAAAGTAACAGTGCCAAGGTTGTGACTCCCTCACAACCCCTGATTGCTTGCTTGCAACCTGGGGGCCACACTCAAGACGGTCCCTCACAGCTCAACCGTAGTCACTCTTATTTTCTGATACATATACCGATCGTATGCGAGAAGGCTGGTTTCAAAGAGACGAATGATTGTGTATAAAAGATAGACCGTTTTTTTCTGCGTCATACACTTCAACACTCAAGGGCGAACGAAACTCTTAAGTACAAAAAACAATAACTACTGATGCCCAAATATCAGACCACTTTTCCATCTTCTCACGCCACCTTCTTTCTTCTTGGTACCCGGCTTTCCCCTCATGCCCCGCTTTGCTTCCCCGCTTTGCTACGTGTCCTACCCCTCATCTCGCAATGTTCTCCGAGTTCCCAACTCACCGGGGAGTCGCCTGAAAGTCTTCTAGCATCTTCCGTCCTATGAAATGAATGTCTATAATGTGGGGGTAACGATCGGTGAGGAAATGAAAAGGAGCGCCGGTAATTAATAAGAGTGACAGCTCAACGATAGATTTATTTGTATGTGAATTTAAGAATTACGAATTACTGCCAAAACATTCTGTAATGCTTTAAATGCCCTTCTGACTTTCCCATACATTAATTTAAGTTTTTGCAAATAAGGGTGCGTCTGGTTGCAACCCGAAACCTGAATAATGGCCCTCATTATAGAGTTTTGAGTGAAAACATGATTTTGTGATAAAGTGTCGTGTCTGGTCAACACCAAGTGGCAACAGTCATGTTGGAATAATGGGCCCAAAATGAAGGTTTCCAAAAAATAGAAAAAATAGATTTTTCGCAAAACTACATAATTGAGGAACCCTAACCCAACCACCCTGCCGGTGATGAGTAGTTTGTAACCATATTTCATCGCATATTTGGTGTAAATGTAGGATACAAATAATATGAATACCTACAATGCATGACCTGATCACTTCTACAAACCTCAATGCATTTACCCCTTCCGTACTGTGCACAATTGGACTTATGAGAGGCATCTATGCTGGCTTGCATTCTGCGAAAGAGGCTTGTTGAGCATCACCATTAAGCGAATGAAATGAATATATTTCTTGGCTGTTATCTGTGTGTCAACCAGACATGCCCTTGTGACTTTCATTTGGCTAGAATATGCTAACTTGAGAAAACTCTAGTATCCAGTTGCAACATGTGTTTTGAGATTATTGCACTATTTCAAAGCAACGACGCACCCTAAGTCTTCCTTCTTTTTCAACTTTTGTTTTCGTGTGGTGGGAATTTTATTTGGATTAATTTACTCATATTTCATTATTAACTAACAGGAGCCTTGTCAATTGTATTAAGCTTAAAGCTATCGTTGAGCTATGACTATCGTTGACCAGTGAGGCACTCCATCTGAGTGCCACCTTACTTTGGAGCTCGCTTAACATCTTTCGGAGTGGTGGGAACCTTGGCACGGTTATCACACTGTATACGTGCTTCTCGGCCGGGATTTGGTTTCCCATTTGTCGTAGGAAGATTTGAAAAGAATCTTGGTACTGAAGAGGTATAGTGTGTCGGGCAGTGCGTAACCACATACACAAACAACAGTCACGATGACTAAAGCGGACGTGATCCAAATTAACCAAAATAACTATTAGGTGGGATTCCAGCCAGCAATGTATAGGTGGCCGGAACCAGACTACCCTATTTCTTTATCTTTTGCCTTTTCCTCCAACCTTCTTGTTCTTTCCACGGTGTGAACCTCGCGAACTTGCACGAGTAAACTACTCGACTCAAATAAGTATCCGATTATTTACGAAGGCCTCGATTAGCCACCATTCCCGCCTAGTTGCCGGTAAGTGAAGCTTCCTCAGCAGGTCCATCCTTCCCCCCCGGTTCAACCCCTTCCTTTTAGCCGTCGGTGTATGTGTGTGTGTGTGTGGGGAGGGCGGATTGTCTGCTGAGGATGGGGAAATGGGATGGGCAGACCACTGATTGCCAGGCTAACGGAACAATCGCTTAGGCCTGTAGCAGATCGCATTCGGTCTTCGGAGGCTGTAAGGATACCGCTAGAGGAATGCAGCCCCCACCTCAAACCGCTGACACCATGGACACGACGTATGGCCGAACACCGCTCTGGTGGGCCGCTGTGAATGGGGATGAGGAAGTTGTGAGGATACTTCTAGGGCGGCCCG